>Ga0114974_10002095_pt1 | contig 15457 bp, 8 predicted proteins | sample S_130206_EF_Meta_FD_87318 | JGI IMG/M metagenome (GOLD analysis project Ga0114974, IMG submission 87318) | Freshwater microbial communities from Lake Simoncouche, Canada to study carbon cycling - S_130206_EF_MetaG | ecosystem: Environmental > Aquatic > Freshwater > Lake | place: Lake...
ACAAGTCACCCTTATTTGATATCAGTAGGTAGCACATATTCTTTCACTAATTATCCTGATATGGTTAAACCTTTTAGCTCAACATCGGTAAGTTATGCCCCTTTTAGACACACCCAAACTTTTTGGGGAGACATAACTTTATCCCAATATTCGGCTCAACAGGCATCAAGAACACCTATAAATTTTGCTACTGGTGCAACTGCTGCTAGAGAAGACAATATGTATGCTGATAAGTTAGGTTTCTCATCAAATGACGAATATCTAATAGGTAAATATTCATGCGGTGCTTATCTTTATCTTGGTCCAGTTTCAAATACACCATTGCAAGTTCCTGGAACAACTGCGTTATCTGTTACCTATTTGGGTGAGGGCGAAACAAATGCTGTAAATATCCCAGTGATATTCCAATTCAGGCCAGTTGATAAATTAGGTTATATCGGTGGATTTAGAAAGGCAGGAAGTTTATCTAATATAACATACGTAAAAAAATTAGGTATAGATATACAGATAAGAAATGACGACACATTCTCTTTTGATATCCAAGTTAGCGGATCTTATCAAAATGACACTTTGGTAGCTCCTAATTTCGATAGTAGCGCTAAATCATTTAATATTTAATAAAATATAATACGAGCTTAAAATATGTCTCAATCCAGACTTTTTGATTATAATTCTTCTTTTTCTGTTATCAGAACAAATCCAAAATTGACTGGAAATTTTAAAATTTCTATAGATTCTCAAGGTGGAGTTTGGTTTAACTCAATGGATGTTAATAATACTTTGAGCAACGACGCATTTAAAAAATACACGGTAACGGGAGAGAATTCCTATGCCAGCGACGTCTCTATTTTTTTCTCAAATGGCAAAATTTCTAATGATTTAATATTTCAGGTTGGCAAATTCACGAACGGTGAAAATGAACCAGCACAATATTTTTCTGATCAATATGATTTCTTCTATGCAAGCGGTGCTTCTGCATTAATAGATAAAAACTATCCTGAAGATTTTAGTTACTTTGCTCCGATCTGGATTAAAAATGAGATACCCGATTTTTTTGTTATATTTAAGCTTGATAATCCTTTAGATTATTCATATTCAACAAACGTAACACAGATAGATGCTACTAAGAGATATAAGGTGATTGGAGATTATGATAGCACATCGGTATTTAATATTGCATATGGTAAAGATGCTTCAGGTAATGATATTTATTATTACGATGGACAAATATTTCAGGGTAATACAAACAACACAACATACAGTATAATAAGTGGTACAGGTAAGGTTGCTGTTTATGCTGAATTGGAAAATCTTCCTCTTGTAAATGATGTATCTTCTACTTTTAAAAATAAGATATTAAATAACGCAACTGCTATAAAGACATTCGACCTTAGAGAAAATACCAAAATTGGTAAATACATAAGATCCATATTTAACAATAAACAATTTTCTAATTCCCCATTGGATGTAAGCTGGGGATACAATTCATATACTTACTATAAAGGAGCCAGCGTATCTGATGGGATCTATACGAAAAAAGGAGAGCTTTTAAATCAATATCTTTCCTCTGCTAAATCTGATCCTATGATAGATTTGGAGGATTATATAACTTCTGGATTTTCTAGAAATGGTATAATATGCCCCAATTTATTAAACCTTGAGTTTTTCTTTGATGATGCAGATTCAGATTTATATACTATAAACAGATATGTTGGTATGTATGTTTCTAAAAATGACATTGCAACAATTAGAACTAATGGTGAATTTTTCTACGAGTATAGAAATTTAGCAGGAAATGAAAACACTCCAATACCTTCGAGAGATGATGTTGGATATTATTATAACAATGAGCCATATAAGATAGGTGCTACATCGGGAATTAGATTATTCTATGAAAATGCAACTGGATTTTTGCCTGGCTCTGATAATGTTAATTTATTAGATCCTAATAAATTATTTTATTTAACTGATAAAAACGATAGTTTCTATAGCTTAAAAAGAACAGAAGATTACGGGGGATACGGAGGATCAGAGCCTAAGTATTCTTATGGACCTTTTAATTATACAACAGGACAATTCTCTGCAACGGGTTCAACAGGAGCAACATCAGGATCTTTAGTAATCCAAAACCAAACAATAGATCTCCTTAATTTCACAGGAAGCGACGATAAACTTGTTACCATTAAAGGTGATTTACCAGCAGAAGCTGGTAAAGCTTACACTGAAATAGAATTTCTAAAGGCATATGATAATAATACGCCTTTAACCTTGAAATTATATTGGCCAAATGGATCAAGAAAAGAGGGATCAAGAAGATATGATTTAATAAGTTCTGCTGATTATTCTTCAATGATGGTATGGACAGGAGGGTCTTATTACTCAACAGGAAATTCATATTACTTTAATGCCTTTACCGGTACAACGGACGAGATAGCTTTAGCTCTATCGTCTGTTCTTTCTGATGTTGATACTTCAACAATGGATTATGGTAATTCTAGTGAATCCTCTATTATTAGAGTTAAAAATTCAGGACTGTATGGAAATAATTCTTACTCCATATCAATATTTGATAACTATCCCGAATTTATTAAAAAATATAAGGGAGCGTGGGATAATAAATCAAATTACGTATCTGATGACATAGTTCTTTATAATAATACATATTATTCGATAGCAGGATCTACTGGTCCAACAGGGGGTATCCAATTCACAAATTCCCCTGACACTTCTAGCAGTTGGAATGAGTATTCAACATTTTCTTATCCCGGATACATTAAGATTAATGGGACAGATGCTTCAGAAATAAAGCAAAATGTTAACTTTGTAGGGGGAACAGTAAATAGAAACAATAGAATAATATTTGATAATAAGTATTCAAATCAGGTTTTAGCTGGGTATTATATTAAGACAGAATCTGGATTTTCTATGATAGATTCAGTTAATAAATATGTTGATGATCCTGAGATAGATCCCGTTACACGAAAGGTTATAGGCTTTAATGATTTCCAATATAAGCTTGTATTAAATCTACGGGACATATATTGTCAGATAAATTTAGGTTCAGATCGATCTTTCAATGTATATGATTCTGCTTCTTTAAATCTAGGAGTATTTAGTTTCTTTGATACCAAAGAATTTAATTTTGATTTCTTTAGTTCTGATTATAGTTATTCACCAACACCAGAGACTTATAAATACTTCCAAATAAAACCTAATACAGATAACGTAATAAAACCTAATATCCCATATTTTGTAAAAAGAGGACAGATAAGTTATGGCGGGACTGGAAATATTTATAATGCCGGTAATTTGTTTTATGGAGCAACTGGATATACCTCTTTTGCTGTCTCTGATCCTAGCTTAAATCTCAGCGAATCATCTGCAGCATTAAATATTCTACAGGCGAGAACTTCTTCATCAGGAAATGTTGTTGTCTTTCCTGCCCAATATTCTGACGCTATTTATTCTTCTTCTACTACTACATATTCTGATATCGTATATACAAAAGACTTAGAAGCGTTTAATGGGTTTATAGGAATCCAGGGAATTCTACTAGATCCTAAGAATGTAAATCCAACAAAGGAAGAGATATTTTATTATGGTAAGATCAATACCGAATATGAATATCTGAAAGAGAATTTCACAACGCAGAGAGCTAATATATCAAAAATAGTTCCTTATATAAGTAAATGGGGATCTTCTTTAGGAACAGATTCTAGAGGAAATCGGTATAGACTAAATAGTAGCCCAGCTTTCTCCCCTACTAACTTTTCACCAAGTTTTGAAAGAATAACTCCAGATCCTAAATATCTAACGCACGAATGGTTTTTGCTTGAACAACCTCCTAGGGATTTTCCTAAAGAGTTTATGAACGATCAGAATAGTTATTTACCTTATAAAATAGATTTAGATAAAGCTAGAAGCTCCGATCCAGATGATGCTTTATATTTAGCGTCATACTTTACCGTAGAGTCTTCTGATTATGCTTTAGAGTTTAGGGATACCTCATTTTATACTAAGGAGCTATTCACTCCTCTTGTTTATAACGAGGCATCAGGATATTATGAGACTATATTTAGAGGGTGTAAAATAGTATTGAAAAAAAGATCTGATACTTTTTTTGACGGATCTGTTGAATCTGACAGGTACATAAAATATTATAGAGGTTACGAGGATTATAAATTCTCTGCCATATTAAGAGCAATCCCTGAGGATAATACGATTATACAGGCGCCAGTTAAGTATGAGGTAATAGAAAACTCCGAACAGAAGTTTGTAGTTTTTGTTTGTGATGTTGTCATAAAAGATCAAAAAGCATTTGATCCTGGTTATACCGGGGGAACGGGGGGAAGCCCAGTTTTAGATTATACACTACTTTATACATTAAATGATAAGGAGAAACTAAAATCCCCTTTGGTTTCTTCCCAAAAGTTCTACACAATAGATGATGTAAAATTAAGTGCTGCATTAGATCTTTCGTTGGCATCGGGGAGTGTAGTTAACACAACTAGAACAACAGGAGTAATAAATGCAGTAAAAAATCCTGATTATGATACAGATCTAAGAGAGGAAATCCATACAACATTTGTTCCCAATCCAGATGGTGCTACCGGGGGTCCAAGCTCTGTCGGTGCTGGAAGTTTTAGTGTTTCGACTTTATCTACAGCTTACCCTTGGCCAACTGGGGTTGGTCCTAGCTTTATAGAATTCGGAAAGGTAGCTACTGGGTCATCATACTTATTTACTATTCCCTTCTCTACGTCTAATCCAGTGACAGTTCCTGTTGGGCCATCTTCTGTATATAAGAACAAGCCAGTTACACAAATAGAAGGGGGATCTAACTATTATAAAGGATTACTTTCAAGATGCTCTGTTTCCTATATAGCAGATAAATTTAATAAAAGCTCACTATACATAAAATACTCGAGCTACCAAGCGGACACTACTTCAGACTCAACCATATTTACTTCTAATGGATTTGAGCTTTATTTCGAAAAACCCACTAAGATAACTAAACCTAGCGGATCTTTGGTTTTTAAAGATTATAATGGACCTCAAATTTTAAGAGGGGCAAAAGTAGAAACGGGGTATGATATAAGAACACCAGATCCAACAATACCCTCTATTTTAACAAGATATTCTGGCGAATATGAGCCAATATTTAGGAAGGTCATACATTTCGACCGGGATAAGAGTGACACATTAGTAGGCTCCAATTCAATAGACCTTTCTTTCAGAAACTGTAATTTTGCACCCGATAAGCAGTACTTTGGTATTTCCAGAAATCTAGGATACACCAAGGTTTCTGAAGGATCTAATATATTGGCTGCTGCAAGCTCATATCCAGAAGGCCCGGTTTATCCCTTAATAGGATTAACTCCAATATCGAGAAAGGATTTTAATGTTTTCTCTTCTTCGTGGGATCCAGGATATTATGACAGATATATTAGTAGTAATTCAGGATCTCCTGTTGCAGGAACAAGAGCTATGAAAGAATATAAAACTTTCTTTGGCTCTAAAGTTATGCAGACCCCTGATCCTATTCAGGCCAACAACTATATAACGCTTCAGATTTCTAGAAATACAGGTAGCAGTAATGTAACAGAATTAAATGCTGAAATCGACGGCTACATCAAGAGCGTTCAAGAAATAAGTAAGACAGATTCAGGAACTGGTATAGGTTCTGTTGGTCCATACCTTTCTGGAGTAGATTATAATAAGCTTGATCTTAGTATATTCTCTAACGCAGAAGTAATTTGGCAGAATTTTCCAGATCAAGGAAAGATAAAAGGTATAATAAGAGTAGATAGAATACTTAGAAGATTCCTGTTAAATTCAGGAATAAAAAAAGTTTTTATTGATAATATCATATCCCAGTTTGGCGTAGGTGATCCATTATCAATAAATGACGATATCAACACTTATATTGATCTAAACGTTGCTCCTATATACAGAGGTGACTTATTTGATCTTTATGTTAAGAAAATTGCAAACACAATAATTCCTGATTCTGAAATAGTTAGAGGCGATCTATTTTCTAGCGATAGATATAAATTGGAATATTTTATAGATAACAACTATAAATTAACACCGATTACTAATTTAATATATGAGTTTGAATATCCAACAGAAGTTGGTTTTTATTACTCTTTAATGTTTAATATAAGAATAGCTAAGATATAAAAAATGCCAAATACTAACATACAGGCCTTAGATTACAGCGACAACCAAAGCCAACTGATAAATAAGCTGAATAATAACTTTGACGAAACCGTGGAAATACACGGGGGAAGTCAGGGTACTTTAGGCCCTACCGGTGACAGAGGAGCAATAGGGGATTCTGGAACTTTTGGACCTACTGGATTATCGGGAGCAAGAGGAACTAGATGGTTCGTTACTTCTGTAGCTCCTGCTGGATACGCTCAGGAAGGAGATTATTGGATAAATTCAACAAGCAGTGACATATACATTCTCCAATTAACCGGATGGAATTCTACCGGGTATAATATAAGATCAGGAGCAGATCTATTCAGAATAGATGATTTTGCATATAGCGGAGGTAGCACCTACGTCGGAGGAACCGGTACTGCTATACAAATGTCTCAGGTATTGCCCAATAATTACTTATTCGTATTAAGTGATGTTACCCCAGAGAGCGGTGTTATAAATGAATTGCTTTCTAAATTCTCTATTTCCACCGATTCAACTGTGAATGATTCACCTCTTTTAGAATTTTCTAGAAGTGACTTGGCAAACGGAACCATAGCGGATTACTCTTTGCATCCATATTTTTATTGGCCCTCCACTATACCAACAGACAATTCATTAGGTATGAGAGTTCCTGGCGGTATTTTAGATATTGGTGTTTCCGGAGGATTTGAATCTGGTTTTTCCTCTTTAAAGATGGAATCACAAAAAGGTACCGATATAGATTATGGAGCTACATCAGGATCTGGCATATATGCTACCGGAGGATATAGTATTAGATCAACTGGACAGCTTAACTTAACAAGTAAGTACCTTAACGTGTCTGGAGCATCTGGAGGTTTTCTTGATCCGATTAGATCAATAGCAACAGTAGCATCTTCGTCCGCACACACACAGATAACACCATCAGGAACAGCGGGATTTAGATCATCACGAACAGGTGACACCTATAGTACGCTTTCACAAAGTGTTTATCACTTAACGCTAGAGAATTCTACAGGAAATCAAGTTTGGCTTTCAACTAAGGGAAAGCTTAAAATGAATAAAACAGTGGAGAGTATATCATATCCGTCTACTAGTGCGGGAACGACTGGTTATTCAGGAGCTACTGCAATAAATTGGTATTTTATTTCTAGAACCTCTGCAACGGTAGGATCTCCTTTAAATAACGGAAATACCATGATAATAAATCCAGCTATAGTTTCAGGACAGCATGTTGGGATTGGCCTATATAACGATTCTGATTTAGGGTGGGGCGGATCTGGAGGACTTCAAATGGGTGAATCTATTGACGTAACAGTTTATAATAGCTCTGATTCTCCAACAACATCAGCTTCAGGATTTAAGTTCATTGGGGTAGGCACAGGAGCTTCAGCTTCTTGCGTAACTAAGGTAACATTACCCTTCCTATCACCAACAGTTGAACTTACGATTGCTAGGGGAATGACCGGATCTGGTTTAACCACAGTTTATTACCGTGCTTATGCACCTTACTCATCAATTGGTGCCATAGGATCTACTGGAGGTTCCGGGGGATCTTTCACTTATTGATATATACAATAACTTATTAAGATCCAGTAGAAAAGATGCCAGATTTAAAATTGCTAAGAATAGAAGAAGGAGACAATCAAAAAGTTTTAGCTGACAAGGTCAACTCTAATTTTTCTGATATCATAACTTTCGGTGGAGGCCCTTACGGTAAGGTTGGAGATCAAGGACCTGATGGTATACAAGGACAAGCTGGACCAGTTGGTTCTTATGGTGACATGGGGAGCAGGGGTAGCATCTGGACTATAGGAGTTACTGATCCGGGATTAACCGGCTATATTAATAATGACTTCTGGTTAAATATAAGAACAGGATCAGGTAATCAGATTTATCAATTTTCTTCCTCTGGATGGAGCCGATATGGGTTCGGAATCCTTTCACAGGACATATTTAGGGTTTACCCAAATATACAAACCTCTGCAGGTAATTCGGGAAGATATAATGGATACGTGCTAACTTCGGTGAATCCATCCAGCTACACATTAGTACTTAGCGATAATTTATTATCCGGAGCAGGTGCTTTAGCCGCAAACCCACAATATTCTAAAGCTGTGATTGCAATAGACGGTGGAGCTACTGGAAAAAATCTAATGGAATTTACCAAGGGTTTTTATTCAGAAAAAGCCTCATTTAATACAAAAACCCCTAGATTTTATTGGGCTTCTACTTCAACAACAGCTGCTTTGAAATATGGGCTTTCTTGGAAAAATGGGGATTCTTTATTTTTCGATATACCACTTGGACAATTAAAGCTTTCTACAACTACTAATGGAGGCAGTAATTCAAGATATAGATCTACTGGTTTTAATTTAAACCTAGCAGGTAGTCAGGGACTTTCTGTAACGACAAGCGGAAATTTTATATTAAATTTTTCTTCTACCGGTACTTGTTTTCTTTCCAATAGAAACATAACTTATACCGCTAACACATATTCAGGAAATGTGTTTGTGATGCCTACAACTTTCGATTTTACGAATACCCTAAATGGAGCTCTACCTCCTCTTTGGATAGAAAGCACTAAGTCAGGTGTAGGTAATTTGAGATTTAAAGCAAACGTAATATCTAGTAGTGTTTCAAGATTATTCTTAGCTTATACATCAAGTGAAGCTATATTCGATGTTAAGGCTAATGGAGAGGTTTATTATAATAAGAGAATTAATTCAATACAGCCGGTTCAGCCGGTTACATATACAACAACAGGTTACGTTGCTGCTGTTAATGTTACGTGGTATACAGCAATACCTGGCGCAATATATTCTGCAGGAACTGCAAACGCAAGGATAAACTGTAATAACGGGACAGATTTTGTTATCAGTCCTTCAACATATGGGCCTAGTGCCAACATAGGTATTTGTCTGTGGACTCCTTCTAGTGGCGGGGGTAGTGCTAACCCTTATAGTAATAGCGGATGGCTTAATATGCTTAATGACCATGAGGCGATTAGCTTTAGAGTTAGATCAGATTCAGAAAGCAGATTTATTAGATTTGTTGGCTTAAATACATCTTCTACGTTTTCTGACCCACCATATGCGCCAGCCCTTTCAGATAATAAACAGGGTATTGATTTAACTGGAGCTATTGGAGTTGGGGCATCACATATAGATTTTACAATAATGAATATAAATCAGGGAGCTTCAGTTTCTTCCAGTACTAGATGGTTCAAAGTCTACTATAGCGCATATGGTGGTAATATAGTAGGGAGTAAATGCGGGGTAATGTACACATACGGTTCAACAGCAATTTAACATATGCACTTTAATACTAAATATATTTTTGCTGGTGATTCAGCTTCGGAGATAAAAAGAAAGATCAATTATAATTTTGATCAGATACTTTCTTTTGCTGTCGGCCCTAATGGGCATCAAGGACCTAAGGGACCAGATGGATATGATGGCCCATCGGGAAAAAGAGGAATTACTGGGGCTACTGGTTTAAGGGGTACACTTTGGAGTAAATCGGATAATGCACCAACTTCAGGAAATCCTTTTGATCTATGGATAGACTCTAGCACTAGCGACTATCAGGTAAATACATTAGGTACTGGAGGTTCTTGGTCATATACTGGATATTCTTTATTTACGTCCCCATATCTTTCTGTCTATGGTGGCATAGTAGGACCTGCGGGGGTAACTGATAAGTATGCGATAGGTATAAAGGCTGGTTTAACTGCATCTAATACATCTTTAGTTATAGGTGATTATTATAACATAATATCTGCAATAAATCCAAATAGAAGCAAGTTATTAGTTTCTACCATCGATCAATTAATCAGCCCCATATTAACTTTCTCTAAAACAGGAGCAACATCAACAGGAGTACCTGGTTTCTATTGGAGAACGGTAGGCAATTCAGCTTCTCTAAGATATTATTCAACAGGCAATCTTGAAATCTCTGCTTTAAGCGGGCTTACTATAGATTCATATACCGCAAGATCTATTCTATATGGTGATCGCGCAGAGATAAGCTCCGTTCAGGATGTTACTATTGGGGGAACTGGTGATTTTTATCTATACTCAAACACAACTATTGGGCTTGGCGGAAACCTTTCGTTAGCCTCTTCAAATATAACGATATCTTCCTCTTCTTTAACCTCTAGAATTCCTATAAAAGTACAACCAAGTACGGTTTCACAATATGATCAGTTAGTTTTCGATGCTACTAAGAATACCCCTGCTGGCGTATCCACATCAACAGCAGGTATATCAATCCTAGCTTCTAGTACTCAAGATTCTGCTTTTCAATTCTTTGATCTTAAAAACGCACCGATATTCTCTGCTAAAGCTAGGGGATCAGTTTCTTCGGGTAAACATATTCAGACCACTTTTGGATCTACTGGAGGACAGGTTGCTGGAGCTACTGGAGGTCCTTATCTTTATCCTGTTAAGAGGATAACAGAAGTTAGAGCTTCAACAATTACTTTGACTGCAAGAATTTGGCAAGCATCCACATCATTTACACCAACGGTATATAACGTTATGGATTTAACCTCGGTTTCTCTTTGGAATAGTAATATGATGCTAATTACTCCCACTAGCTATAATCTTCCGGCTAGCTATGAGGTTTTCCTTAGAATACCTACCTCATATGAGCAAAATGTGGAAGCCCTTTATAATAATGGATACACCAACACATATAGAATATTTCTGAATGATATTACTAGCTCTGACCAAAATTATAAAATAGCTGGATTAGTATTCAATTACTTTGATTTCACAGCAGGACTAAGAGGAACAACTGTAGCATCAATTCAATATTATATGAGATTTAGGTATCAGCCCGCAATGAACACTTACCTTACTGAAAGTTGCTATGTTGATTTAACTTTTCTTGGATCTGCTAGCACAACGAACGGAAATCCTAGGGTATTTTGGAAAACGTGCGACGGTATTAGTGGATACATACCATTGACGGATAGATATAGCGTGGGAAGCTTGGTTACAGTGAATTTAAACTCCGCAGTAAACTCGAAAATCACACAACAGTCTAAAAATAACTAAGCCAACTTAAAATAACTATAAAAAATGATAGAACTAGCTAAAAAAGAAAAAGAAGAGGTTTTAAGTATTTCTCAGGAGTTTATCAGAATCCATGGGGAAATAATGACCATAGAGGAAACGATTAAGAAGATGGAGATTAGATCCTCTGAATTGATTCAAGAACTTGAAGAATGCAGAAGAAAAGAAAAATATTTTTCTGATTCGTTATCCAAAAAATATGGTGAAGGCCAACTGGATTCAATGGGGCTAAAATGGAAAAAAGAGGAAGCTGTATATGAAGTCATTAAGTAAAGAAACAATATCAAGCATATATTCAGTGATAAGCAGTAGATTCTTTATGCTGGTTATTATTTTTATTCTAATCCTTATGTTCTTAAAACAATGTGGGGAAACCTCTCACATGGAAGCTGAGGCTAAAAAAGAACATAATAACTATCTTTCATCTTTAGATAGTGTGAGAACTATTAAGAGCGAGAATGGGCATTTAATTCAGGAAAAATCAGCTTACGAGCTAAAAGCTTCTGAGCTTTCTAAAAGTCAGAAAGAGTTGATTTATCAGCTAGGCTTAAAATCTAGCGGAAGGGGAAACACACCAAATACTGTAATAAATGTTGTTACTAAAATCAGAGATAGTGTTAATATAGCATCTACGATTGTTAAGGATCCTAATGGAGAAGAATCCATTAATTTTCTTCATAATCCAATTATGACAGGAAAAAATAAATTGATGATATCAGGAAAGACACCATATGCTATAAACATCCATGTTGATCCTTTAGATTCATCCAAATACATAGCTACAATTTTACCTGGTCTTACATCTTTGAATTTAGAACAAAATATAGATATTACAACAGGAATATACAAGGATCCAAAAACTAAAAGAATGATGACAAGGGTGACCACAACTTATCCGGGTTTAACTTTTAGCGATATTAATTCATTTGATATTACTGATAATGCAGATACTAGGAATGCTTTAAAAGCAGCTAGAAAAGAATTTGGACTAGGCATTCAACTTGGATATGGAATATCTGGTTCCCCTGCAGGACTTTTACCAGGTTTTTATATTGGATTTGGAGTTCATTATTCACCAAGATTTTTACAATTCGGAAAATAATTTAAAATTAAATGGCTTACAGCACAACATCAAAATTCGTTCAGCTTACACCGTATCTTCTAATGGAGTACATGTATGCTGATCAACCACAGCCAGAGGATTACTTTGTTAACAGCGGGCCATCAACAATAGGATACGATAAACTTATCAATGGCTATCAGGATAATGCTGTACAGATATTCAATCCAAACAATGACTATGATTTAACTAAAAACACTGCAAGCAATAGTGTTGTACAAATTAGTACTAACTCTTTTGTTACTTTAGATTCGAATCTGATAATTCCATTCAATGATTATTCAGACCAGCTAACTAATACTGCAGACCTCCCGATAGTATTTCCGTCTAATCTATTAGTGATTTATGACTCTATTAAATACCATATTAGAGCTGGATATAATCTTTCTAATATAGATGGTTTAATCCTTAAAATAGAATTTCAAGATCAGAACTTAAATTATGTAACCGCTTCTCAGATACTACTTAAGAAAGGAACAGAACAAGATTATGAGCTTAATCCTAACCCAGTAGTTATAGGATCTAATATTTATGATAAATACTTCGAGATTAAGATACCGAATCTTAAAGATATGAACTATAAGTATCTTGCTGCTTCAGATTACTTTAGACCACAAACTTTAGCTTCTCTGATAAGTCAGAGCGGGGACGGATTTGTTTCAGATGCTCCTATTAGAATCTCTGCATGGCAGGTACAAAGCACTACAGACTTCGAGGGGTATTCAAGATACGATTCTTCAAGAATTGCTCTGCTTTCATTAGAGCAGGAAGATCCATTTTCTAATATTGGTGCTACCATAAAAGAATCTAATAGCGGTCAATTCTTTGAGTACTATGCAACAGATAACGAGGGATTCACAGAAGATTTTATACTTTTCCAAAACTCGATAGGTAATAGCTATTATATAAGTCATCAGATAGAAGTTCTAGAACAAATAGGAGCTGCTATAATTGAGACCTCTAGATTTGAGTCGACCCAAACAACTGCTTATGATTCCCCGAATTACTACAGGCCTATTGTAAGAAATGCAGCGTATTCATCATCGTTCTTTTTGAGATATACAATGTCTTTGATAAACAGTGTCGATCAAAGTAGGGTGGTTAGAGTATCAACTTATGCTTCTAATAATCCTGCACAGTGGGGAACAACTATAACACCGATAAAACTTCAGAATCTGCCTCAGGTTCAGAAAATATACAACAGGGTTTATTCTGCATCTTCAATCAGTGTGGGTTCTAGTAACACAACAACACCTAGGGAAATAATTAAGTACACCAATGTTTTCATACAGCAAAACTACGTAACTGCTACTGCAGCAAATTTAACTTTTACCAACGGTAATCTAACCCAAAATAACGGAACATCAAATGTTACCGCTTTGGGTGTAGGTAAACTTACCTTATCCCTTTCCCCTTTTGATAACTATTATAAATTCAAATTTATTAAAGAAGGTCCTAATGGTATACCTGTTGCGATAGATTTAAGTAATAGCGGGCTTTATAAGATTGCTTTTCTTGACGATTCGGGAAATAAGAATTATGTTTCGTCATTGCTTGATAATAATATAGCAAAGCCTGCTTTAGGAGAGCTTGCTTTCAAGATAGACGAAACCCAATCAGCTAAGATACTTAAGTTTACTGATAGAAGATTCTTTATAACAAATGGTAACGTAACTGCTCAGCCTAATGCAACTGTTGCTGTTTCCTCAATTCCTCTAACAACGCAAACACCGGTTTCTAACGAATCAACATCAGTTTTATTCTGGGGATATTGGAAAAAAGAAGGAGAGGTTATAGTATTACCTACAGATACAGCTACTGTTACCCCTACTTCTGCTACTGTTGTCACCCCTCCGGTAATGGTAACGGCAACCCCAGGAAATGATTTGGCTGGATCAATTACACAGGTACCTCCTAAAAATATACTTCAGAGTATTCTGCCAGCATCTATCGGTAATACTGCAACAAACTCCGGAAACACTACATCTACAAGCAACACCAATCAGCAATTGAAAGGTACTGCTTTAACGAGTGCTCTAGCTGCCCAGATGCAAGGATTTGTTGCTACCGGATGGCCAGATCAGACAATAGTTGATTACTTCTTAACCCCAGGTAAACCCGGATACATCACATATCCAGGATTAACTAAGGCTCAGTTTAAAATTGCAGCAAACGGAATTCTTTCTACAGCGACGTTATCTAATATCATAATCCCCATCAGGACAACTACATCTGTAGGAAATACAAGACCCGGCGCATCAGCATAAAATATTTAATCCATGTTACTTAACCCGAAATCAAATAGCTTTTACTTCAACTTCCCCCGAGGGTTTTTCTCTGAAAGGGTGACTGATAAGTATAAAGACTATATTAAGAAACAGCCTATTCCATTTAATGATGTTGCTCAATATGTAAATAGCACAATACAATCAGTGGGATTTCCTGGATTGGCAATAGATTCAGTAGAGCAGGTTAGAAACTTGGGCAAAAAGGTAGCTTATAAGAGCTCTACACCTATACAGGATCTTTTCTCTAAGGATTTTACCATGAACTTTAAAATGGCTGATGGATTTATAAACTATTTTATAATGCTTGACACGGTTTTAGATTTTCTTAATTTTGCTAATGATCAGGTCTTTATCCAGGCACTTCCACTAAGAATCATGGACAATGAGGGTAATATAGTTATGTCAGTGACATTCCAGGAGGTTTTATTTACCTCCTTTTCTGAATTAGAATTAAACTACACCAGCAATAACCCCGCATATACATCATTTAACCTAGGTTTTAAATGTAACTATTTAGATATAGTTCTTGAAGCCAGGTAAGATATATAATTAAATTAAACAATAAAGATGAAAAAGTTTTCAGACGTAAAAGAATTAAACGAAATGAAGTATGGTCAGCCACTAGGTGGTGAAAAAGACCAAATGAAAAACCTTTTGGTATCTGCTGCAGGTAATGATCAAAGAGTCCTAAACGACTTAGTAAGCTGCTTAACAGATGCACAAATGAAATCTTGTTTCGAAAAGCTTGCTAAAGTTTATGGATATACTGGAGCGGTTGG
>Ga0114974_10002096_pt1 | contig 15446 bp, 15 predicted proteins | sample S_130206_EF_Meta_FD_87318 | JGI IMG/M metagenome (GOLD analysis project Ga0114974, IMG submission 87318) | Freshwater microbial communities from Lake Simoncouche, Canada to study carbon cycling - S_130206_EF_MetaG | ecosystem: Environmental > Aquatic > Freshwater > Lake | place: Lake...
CGCTCTACGGGCACTGATTCCTCAACGACACGTCCGCCTACACCGCCGACCACAGGGACAACTGTTCCGCGGGAGTCACAAGGAGGCCGCCGCGAGGACAACAACAAACTAGAGGCCGACAAAGACCTACGGGAAGTTCTCGTCAAGATCACAAACTCATCGCTTGATGCCACCCTTAAAGCATCACTCACACAGCAGGTACAGACCGTCATCAACGCCATCGCAGCAGGGACGGCAACGCCTTCTGATGTGGAACGTACTCTACGAGCTGTGAAAGACGCACTTAAAGGGCAAGAAAGAGGCCAGGGTGAAACGCCGACATCAAGAGGAGAAGATGGTGAGCAGGCTCTGCCTTCTGATGGTTCAACACCTTCACAGGGTTCAGGTCCAAGACCTCCTAGAGATGCAGCCCAGTCACGCGGTGACCTCAAGGAGAAGCTCAATGAGGTACTCGAGAAGCTCTCCAAGATGACACCATCCGCGGAAGTGGATGCAGCCGCTGCCTCAGTCAAAGCGCTGTTGGCAGTTTTAGAAACAGACCAGGCTGTAACCCCAGAGCAGGTTCGACAAGTCCTTGACCAGGTGCGCGCGATTGCATCTTCGCGCCTCGGGATAGGCGAACGACCTCGCAGTAGTGACGAGCCATACGAGGCACCAGAGCAGCACGAACAGTCACGTATCGCAGGTGCGGTCGCAGAGGCTTTGCGACAATTAACAGGTATCGAATCACCAGAGGCAGCGAGTGCTCGTGCGGTGCTTGAAGCTATCCAAAGCCAGATTGCATCCAATGCGAAAATCGATCACGACGCCTTTAAGTCAGCTATGGACCAAGCTCGGACGGCTTTGGCGTCTAAACCCGGTGCTCGTGCAGCGATGACTCTTGCAGGAGTGATCAAGCGTTTAGAGGACGCACGCGAGTCAACACCAGAGCGAGAAGAGATGATCAATCTCATCCGTGACGCACTCGAGCAAGCGCGCTTAAACCCTGACGCTGACCCTAACGAGTTGGTGAAAGCCGCTCTAGAGCAAGCCAGGACACTACGCATCGCTGCAGCTCGCGTTAAACTTCTCGCTATCGCCGAGCGCTTGACGTCAGAAGCAACCGCTGCTGGTAATAACGATCTACTCGTCATTTTGTCTAGCGTGACAGCTGAGTTGAACTCACCAGATGGCACACTACCAACGCGTGAGCAGCTGCACGCCATGCGTGACACGTTAGAAGACGTAGAAAGTGTCCTACACCCAGAGTCAAACGACGACACTGACGTGACTCTACCTGTGGAAGAAATTTCGACGACATTACCTGAAGATACGCAGCCGGGTGCTCTAGACTCAGGCGTACGAGAATCAGCCGGCACTGACGCGCCTTAACAAGTGCGCTCATCGGCTACACCTATCATGTTAAAATCGAAAGCCGTGTGTCGTAGTTGAGTACAGGTCGCATTGTTGTGGGTCTTCTCAGTACAGTCATCGTCGCCGTCTACGTCTACGGTTCTGGTCGCTTGGTGACTACAGATCAACAGTGGTTTCGCTCGCTCTTAAAACCTGCGTGGCAGCCGCCACGCTTTGTTCCTGCGCTTATCTGGCCTTATAACTTCGCCCTACTCGTAACTGCAAGCTGGATCGTTGCCAGCCGCATCTCAGGTACTCAACAACGGGTGTGGTTGGCTTGTCTCGCACTTAGTGTGCTGGCCGCGCTCTCGTGGGCATCGTTGTTTTTTAAGTCGCACTCACTACTCTCGTCAGCGATCGCTCTCGTGTTTGCTACGGTGTTGTCTCTCCCGCTTCTGGTGATCGCGTTTCGCGTATCTCTCCCGCTCGGTGTCGCGTTCGTTCCGTACCAACTCTGGTTGGCCCTAGCTACGTCTCTCGCTTTTAGTTACGCCTCACAATAAAGACATATGCAGAACTTAAGCGAGGCTTTAACTCAGGGGTAAAGGCCTCTGAGTATGTGGGCGTCAGCTACTTTAGAAATAGCTAGAGACAATGCAGCTTGGCGGTGCATACCCCCGCGCTCATCGCGGAACTCTACCACATCGTTCCAGGCGCGGTCCATCACGTCGTGAAGCTGAGTGAGCACCCTGTCTTCTCCCCACATGAAGTGCTGAGTGTCCTGTACCCATTCAAGGTAAGACACAACAACGCCTCCTCCGTTAGCCAGGATGTCTGGGATCACTGTGATGCCCCGTTTTTGACACACTTCATCAGCGTCTCGTGTTGTTGGCCCGTTAGCGCCTTCGACAACGAGCCGGGTGTTTAGGCGCGCTGCGACGCTCTTGTCAATCGCGCCTTCTAGTGCAGCAGGCAGCACGGCATCAGCTGGTACTGACCAGATATCAGAACAGATGTCCCCAGCATTACGGATGTGTCCATCGCGTAACAGGCAGGCGTCTACTTCGTCTAAGTCGATACCGCTGTCCCTGCAGATTGCTCCAGAGACGTCTGATAAGGCCACGATCAGTGCGCCTTCACGCACCAGGGCTCGCGCTGCGTGGCGACCGACCTTCCCGTAGCCTTGTAGGACAATGCGAGCACCCTGAGGGCTGACGCCGCTCTCGCGCAAGGCTGCTAGGGTGATTCGCGCTAACCCTTCCCCGGTAGAAGCGGTCCGACCGAGACTACCTCCAAGCTGAAGAGGTTTACCTGTCACCACACCATGTACGGTGTATCCCGTCTGCACGGCGTAGGTGTCCATCATCCACGCCATGGTCTGCTCGTCTGTTCCGACGTCTGGTGCAGGAATGTCCTTTTCAGAGCCGATCCAAGGTGCGATCTCTGTCGTGTAGCGACGTGTCATGCGTTCAAGTTCATTTTTAGACAGCAAGGAAGGATCTACGCGTACTCCACCTTTAGCCCCACCAAAGGGCAAGCCTAAAAGAGCACACTTCCAGGTCATGCCCATAGCTAAAGCGGCCACCTCTGAACCATCCACATCAGGGTGGTAACGAACTCCGCCCTTAGCAGGCCCTAGGGAGAGGTTGTGCTGTACTCGCCATCCCGGTACGACTGTAATAGTTCCGTCATCTTTCTTAAACGGTATTGAAACCTCAAGGCTTCTGCGAATGTTACAAAGTACTAAAGTGACGTCTTTGCTGATCCCAATAGATTCAGCAACTTGTCGGACACGTTCTTGCTGCTCACGTAGGGTATTCACACCTCTCACCGTGCGGCCAAGGCTTCGTTTTGCCTAACATCGCATCTCGCACACCGTGAGCGTTGGTTAGCTCACGCGGGGTTTCTGAGTTAGAAAAGACCAGGCCTGCGGGACCTGAGAAGTTCCTCGCAGTTGCGTACAGGTGTGACATGGCGGTCCCAACGGTCGTCACGTCTTGAGCCGTCCTGAGCTACTTCAAGCACGCGTGCTGCCAGAGGCTCGAGTAGATCTGCGTCAAAGGCTTCAAGTCGTACGAGCCCAAAGTCCCATCCGCGCCGTTCAGCAGGTTGAAGTCGTACGTAGCAGCTGTGCCGTTCATAGCGCCCTCCGCGTCCGGCAGCTATTGTAAAACGAGCGGAACGGTGTCCTTTTGGCAGCTTCCAAAGAACGCTCTCGTCTTGCAAGTAACGGGTCGCTGTCGTTTTGATGACACCCAACACCCGTGAGCTATTCACACGGTTCGCGATGCTGCCATCGCACACAACGTACTCATCTGTCTCTGCGAGAATCTCTGTCAAGAGTGCTTGTTCCATCTCATCTCGTTTTTCAGTCAGGCGTTGTGCAACGTTACGCATAACAACGTAAGGCTCGCTTCCAGGTAGGTAGGAGGCCTCCACGTCAATGCCAGCTAGCTTACGCTCGATAGCAGTCCTTGAACTCTCAGCTCCGACAATCTCCATGTGTTCTTTCACGTATAAAAGCCGAGCACCATCACAACCGCCAGCTGCTACCCAGTGCAAGCAAGTAGGCAAACTCAAGTCCCAACCTAAGCACACGCTGTTTTGAATACCATCTACCCAAGCGTGCACATCTAAAGGCTTACAGGTAACAGGAGCGCTGTCGTCGTCGATCATCTCTACGCCTTCTGCAACGTCGTCGCGCTCTGGAGGTGCAGTTGTGATGCCAGCTTCTACGCGTCCTTCAAATCGTCCCAGCAGGTCTCTCAAGTCGATACTCATATACCTAGTGTGCTCAGATAAAGCACTTCGAGCACACGTCTAGCGGCCGCTAGACGACACAGCTTCAGGGAGTGTGGTGTAGCTGACGCTCTCGCCGTTATCCATACGGGCGAGCATCGTGAAGAGTCCGACAACCAAAGTTGCCCCAACGAGTAGTGGGTAAATCCAACCTGGTCTGCTGAAAGACTCACGACGTTCCCGTGCTTGAGCCGAGACAGTGGTTTGCCGAAAAGTAGCCGGCCCTACGTTCGAGAACATCAAAGAAGCATCGTCGTTATGACCACCAGACAGGTGCGACGCTGTCAAGGTTGCATACCCAGCAGTTGGGGGTACGTCAGGAACCCATGAGCCGTCCCGTACGCAGCGCAGCCAACCACCGTCTTTCGGGTTGATAGTCCAAAGCACACCAAGGTCGTCACGCGCAACTAGCTCTCTTGCGCGAACAGAAGCGACTGAAGCATCAATGCGACCTGTGGCGTAGATCGAAACAAGGTCTTGATAGGACGCCGCTATGCGCGCCAGGTTCGGATGTAGTTGCAGGCTTCCCATAGTCATAGATCTGACTATCGCCGCTCTCTGTCAGAGAACAACAAGCAAGTATCAGGACTTCAAGAAGACAGCCCTCAGTGCTTTAGAGCAACACAATCCCGAGCGCCATCATCGGCACTGCCCAACCAGCTAGGTGTGAACGTACAGTTGTTGAGTGCTCGCCTTGGATGAATGACTTACATGAGGCAATGCTTCGAAGATTCGCGCCGTTACGCTCTTCATCCATGATCACAGCAGCCAGTGAGACAGGTAGCGGACTCCAAGCAAGCGCGACTGTGGCTAATGCCAAAGACAAGAGACCAGAGTGGAGTGTGCCTGTCGAAACTAAAGCGAATACGAAAGCTGTACACGCAACTGGACCCCATAACAGAAAATATGACTTGTTGTTCATGTACTCCACAGTGGGGGGAACCCTTTCTAGATGGGTTCTTTACAGGGGGCTGATTTAAGGGAATCCCGCAACGGCTGCCCGAATAAGGGTTATCGGCAGAAAAGATGCTTCAAAACAGAAGTTTTAGGCGTAGATCGCCTGCCGTTTATAGAGCCCCAGCGAGGCACGGATCCCTACGACTAAGGCTCGAGAATGTGGTACCCGTCTGTTTGATTTGTGCATAGATAATCTGCGCACAGTGTGGTGTGGGCGTCACCCAACATACATACCCTGCTCGAAAGAGCTGTTGGCCCGACGATGATTCGTGGAAGCGACTTGAAAACAACACCCGAAAGTTTTGCCTCAGGATATTTCCTGTTGCACGCATGTTTCGTTGGTGGTGCTTCGAGATTTTGTGTTTTTCCTACGGTTGTTGTTCTATTGGCGCTAATCTGAGAAGAGGACGGCAACGTGATATCTTCTCAACACGCAACCCTATCTTTTCGCTTATGGTGAAAAGATAGGGTTGTTTGCATATACAGGCGTAGGTTCGCACAGAGCCTCAACGGCAGCGAGTGCATCGCTCCATGATAGGCCGCACTCCACTAGAGCTATGGTTTGATTCCATTGCGACATGCGCGGCAGCTTCAGTGGCGCACGCGTAACGTGTGGGTCGCTGTGGCGGTGGTTTCCTGGAATGACGTAAGACAGTTGTGCGCCGTGTCGAACACACGTGATGTCACCGCTAAAGTACGACACATCGCCAGCGGTGTTCCAGATCGTAGAGTCGTGTCCAGTAAGAAGTGAGGTAGCTTGCCAGAGACCAAGTGGTGTCCCTGGTTTTTCTAGATAGCTGACTCGTATCGTTCCTGTAGCTCCCCATCGAGCACTGCCGAGCACACGTAGTCTCCCTTGTGTATTGCGCCACGCGTAGTGCCCTTCTCCGCCGTCAAGTGATTCGACGTCAGTGTCAATGAGTTTCCACGCTCTATCAGTTAATGAGTAGAGCTCTTCTCCGCATAACACAGCAACGTATGCCTCGCCCGCTACTAGGTGGCGCACCGGTCCGAACTGAACCGCAACGTACTCCATAGTCATCGACGTGCCAGAGGAAGACCACAACCGGCCTTGTGTATCAAGAGCCCACCAGCGAGATCCTTGACGTGCAACCTGTGCAAGACCGCTGCCACCAGACACTGCTCCGCGTCTTTTTTGGGAGTTCGTCGTGTTAGGCCCGATAAGCCACGCTTCTCCAGAGGCAGTCACCAAGAGAGCTTCGTTATGGCGAGTAGCGACTGAGACGACTGGCTCTTTTAAAAGGACATCAAAGTCATCACTTGACCACGGACCAAGAGAGCCACGCCAGTAAGTAGAGGATCCGTCGCACAGTATCGCATACGTGCCGCCACAAGCGACGAGGGAAGTGTCGGAAAAGCCAAGGCTGCTACAGGTGCCGTTACTGATCTCAAAGGCCTGTTTATCCTCCACCAACAAGGTTGTCGTGTATTGGTCAAAGGCATTAATCACGTTACTAGTGTGCGCAGTTCTGCACCCTTAGCACGCGTCAGTCGATGTGAGGGCGGCTCTGTGTCGGTGAGATGTCAAGACCAGGTAGTGAGTTACCAACAGCCTTGAGCTGTTCTACTGTAGATGGTGTCACTGAGCCAAGAACGATGTCGTAGGTGATAGCAGTGATGCCGTCTTCGCCGAGAGCCTGTCTCAGATGGTTAGCAACAGCTCTATCTAGTTCTGCGCGGTAACGCTCGAACACTCCAGCAAGTGACTCTTCACAGTGGTAGGAGACGAGAAGTTTGCCACTTGTAGGGTTTGCGTTCTCCATGTCAATCTCGCAACCGACAACACCTGCACCCATTGGGGAGAGCTGCTCATCAAACAAGTACACTCTGGCGTTGAAGGACACCTTTGAGTCACCGTTAGCACGAACAGCTCTTGGTGATCCGCCACCACGACTCAAGTTTGCGGGAACAGCGCAGTGCTCAATCTGAGCAAGGATACGGAAATCTGGCAGATGCGAGATGCTGTTGAGCACCATTGCGACAACGCGTGAGACAGTTTCAGAACCACCTGGTTTGCCAACGTGACCAATAAACCCGACAGCTAGTGGTCGAGCGACTGCCGCAACCGGGCTCTGTAGGTACAAAGAAACGTGTAGGGCACCTTTAGGTAGCTCAAAGGAGTGCTCATCCCCGATGCTCTCAAGACGCGCAACGTTGTTCTCGTCGCGCACGATCTTGCACTTGTAGGTCTCAATAACAGCTGGCTTCATCGGGTAACGCTTTGGCGCTGAAGATTCTTTCGTCTCAGTTGCAATCTCGGGAGCATCACCAAATACATCCTCAAGTGCGCTAACAGGTGCTTCTGCAGCTACCTGTGCAGCAGGGGCCGCTGTGTCTAAAGACGGGCTACTATCGTCAGCAGGACGCGTTGAGAGCTCGACGATGATCTCGTCTAGCGCGATCGGGGCATAAGAAGCGGCTCTGCGCTCAAGGCGCGACAGAGGTCCGCGAGGGATGCTGACGGGCTTTGCGGCTACGAGACTTGCGTTTTTGTTAGTGAGGTGCAGCAGAGAGAAGCTCACAGCTTCTGTCGCTACGCGCATCGCGCAGGTAGCTTTAGGCTTGGCAAACGGCATCAACTTACCGACATAGTCAGTTGCGTTGTAAAATGCTACCGCACCGTCGCTCGACTCAACCCTGATGTGGAAAGCCTCTTTTGCGACCTTCACGTTTTTGCTACCAGCCATTTTTTCCTCCTGTTTTCGAAGCTTCCGCTCGTCCCCCTGGTTCGCTCTCCAAAGAGGAGAGCCATCGACAGTCTCGGCCCATCACAGCCCTGACGCCACGGAGCACATACGCTGTAGTAAGTGATACACGTCCAGATCGCGTAGGTCTGCCGCTAGTGCTGCAGCTAGCGTGAGGCCTCCAAGTGCTTGTCCTAGAACAACACCAGTCCCAAACGCGTTAATCTCGTCTGTGATGCACTCTCGAGCACCTTGTGCGTCGCCGTCTAGTGTCTTCGTGACTGCCTCAGCGAACTGGTAGCGGGAACTTTCTTGCAAAAAAGCAGAATCAACCTCAAGTAGTCGCAAAAGAGCAGCGGTGCTCGTGATAGCAGCTGTCGCCCAAGCGTTAGCGCACCCCTCGTCTGCGAGAGCGTCACCGAGAAGCACATCGAACCCATCCCAGTCCGAACGCCACGCTGCAGCTGCTGCGCCCCACGTCCCAGCAATGACGTTAGGTGCTAAACGCTGTCCATAGCTCACGATAGACACAGTGCTACACCCTGATGTCGTCCGCCCGCTATCCCTATATCCGGCCTGAGGGTAAGACTTCTATCTCAAGAGTGGTGCTTTACCAAGCCGCGCCAAAGGTTCGCTTTATGTTCGCAGCTCTATTAGGTATCGCATTGGGTGTCGGTTTGTACATGGGCCCGTTGATGGCTTGGCGCGACGACGTTTCCCTGTTCGCAGCCCGCATCGTAGAAGCCTCAGACGGTTTTCTGCACTCACTTTTAGAAAAAGCCCCGTATGCCAGCTCTAATCCAAAGCTAGTCACAGTGCTCTCGGTCGTGCTCTCAGTGTGCGCGCCTGGGATCGTTGCTGTGCTGCTCGTTGCTGCTGCAAACGCTGCTGGCGCGTTACGTTCCGCACTCTCAGCACTCCTAGTCATTATAGCTCTTGGTTCGTTCTTCGTATTGCCGACAAAAGACGCGCTCATTCTGACTGCAGTTTCAGTCGCAGCAGCGCTTTTGTTGTTACTGCCAGCAATATTTGTTGCCAGGATTTTACTATGGTCATTGGCGACAATACTCGCCTTTGACCATGTGTCGACCATCTGGTCAGGGTCCGCTCCTTCGATCATTGCTGGCGAGACCACCTTGGCCCAGCTCACTGGTTTTGCTACCACAGACTTCTGGCGTTACGCTCTTGTAGCAATTGGAATCGCACCATTTGCTCTGACCGCCACGGTGATATTCGGTCCTGAATGAGCGTGCTTCAGCACAGAGCATAGGCACTGTATTTAGCGTGACAATCAGCCTCGCATCCAAATCTAGACCAGCTCGTCTCTCAGAAGTAGTCGGCCAACGCCACGCCACATCTGTCTTGTTAAAGGCGCTCCAAAAAGGAGCACTCCCTCAGCAGATCCTGTTTTCAGGAGGCTCAGGTCTTGGTAAGACCACCCTCGCTCGCTGTGTCGCTGCCGCTTTGTTGTGCGAAAGCCCAGTAGACGGGGATTCCTGCGGCGCGTGTCAGTCGTGTCTGGACATCAGCACGCCATCGCGCATCCACCCTGACGTCGTAGAGTTCGACGCTGCTTCAAATGGTCAAAAAGAGCAAATTAAGGATCTAGCTACACGAGCACAAACAGCTCCACAAAGAGGAACGCATCGCGTGTACATCATCGACGAGGCGCACGGGTTATCACGTGAGGGCGGCCAAGCCTTCTTAAAACTTCTAGAAGAACCACCTCCACACGTCATATTCATGCTCGCTACAACGGACCCTGAAAAGATGCTGCGTACCAACAGGTCACGTTGCGTCGAGTTCGAACTAACGAGACCTACAGACAAGGAACTTGCAGAGCACCTAGTGCGGGTTGCCACGCAAGAAGGGCTCGCGCTCTCTCTAGCATCAGCAGAGATGCTCGTTGAAACGAACGACCCTAACCTCGGGGTGCGTGGGCTGTTGATGACTTTGGAGAAGATCTCACCGGCACTCTCATGGGGTGTTGCCCCAAGTGACGATGAGGTCGCAACAATGTTGGGTGTTCCCCCAACTGCGAAGATGGGCGCTCTGCTCAAGGCTGTAGACGAGCAAGATAAAGCCAGTGTTTTGAACATACTCGATAAGTTACGCTCAGCCTCATCAGATGACGCTCTTAAAAGATCCCTTACGTCAGCCCTACGACGCCGACTACTCAATGATCCTTCGAACATCAACGCTCTGCGTTTTGGTCTTGCAGTGCAGACTCCGCCCGGGGCTTTGCATCTAGATCTCTTGTGCGCGCGCTTGGCAAGTGAGCAGCAATCCGTCACTACAGATCTCGTTGACGCACATCTCGCTGATGCTAGAGCTGTTATCGCAGAGTTACGTGCAGCGCTCGAGCTATCGATATCTCTTCGACAGAAGCCTCTCCCAGAAGTTCTCTCTGAAACTCCTCCCCAGGGAGAAAAAACGCGAGACAAAAAAGAAACTCAAACGTCTGCTACTCCTGGTAAAGAAACAGCATCAGAGCCTGCTCAAAAAAAGAGTGGAGTACCGCAGCAAGCCAGCTCACCTGCTTCTTCTAAAAAAGAAGCGCAGCCTCAGACAGATCTGCTCAAGCCTTTACTCGATGCTCTGATAGCACAAAAGCAGCAGCACGCCGCAGCAGCCATCAAGGCAGCTTCTCCGTCTATAGAGGGCTTCAAGCTCACTCTCTCCCCGCCTACAAAAGAGCTACGCGCCCGCTTAGATACGCACCGTCAGGTCATCAAGGACGCTGCGTCAAAGCTCGGTCTGCAAGTCAGCATCCGTAAGACACAGTAGTACGAGAGCTGCGCATAAGCACTCACGTATCTGTTAGTCGGGACGCGTCTTGTATTTTACACCCCACGCACTCACCCTTGTTCCGATGCTAGACGCAAGAGACAAGGGAGAGGATTCCAAATGGAGCACACAGAAGCCAAGAAAGAAGAGCACGTAGAGGCGCCCAAAGAGGTCCGTCCATATGCGCTGGTGATGTACATTAGTGGAGCTCCGAAAATCGAGTCTTCCCGCGCTGTTGATATCACTCCAAGGCTCGACCCAGACTCCCCTCTTGAGCACCCAGTTCTCGTTGCTCTCCGCGCTTCTGGTGTGACACCTTCTGACGTACGCTCTCGTGTTTTGGTTAAGTTCCCACAAGAGATTGACGCCCCGTCCATGTTGTCCATTTACGCCGCTCTGTGCGGTTTCGCTAACCGCCGACTCGACGTCACGTTTGGTGACGGAGACGTTATTGACACCAACACGCTTGATGCCACGTCACGCTCACTTGAAGACCGCGGCCGACCAGGTCAAGTGTCAGAGATAGTCCAGTGTGGCGCACCGTCAGATTCGCTCGCTTTCGTTGTAGGGCCAATAGGTGTAGCAGAAGCAGAAGTGTTGCGCTACGCAAAGCGCGTACGCATGGTCCCTCTTCCAGACCCAGCCGCAGCTCTTGTCCAGTTCATTGCTATCTCTGCGGTTCGCTCACGTGGCGACCAAGACCGTCTCCCTCTACTCAACACCGAGGCGCACCTCGGCGTTGAAGATGACTCTGATATCGACCTAGACGACCTTCGTAAGAAAGCTATTGAGATTCGTCGTCTTTACAGAACTGATGATCGCTCGGCGCTGGCTCCTAGGTCAACGCTTGCGGCTTATCAAAAGGATCTCTTAACAGCAGCTTCGCTGCAAGTAGAAGCCGTGATGGTCGCACTTGGCTCAACTACCCCAGGTGGGGGCGTATGGCACTGCCCACGCCCACACCGCCACACGCACGGGGACGCTATCCCGTCCATGCGCGTCGAGTCTTCACGCGCCCGCTGTTTCCGCTGTGACGCCGAATGGGTCGACCCTGTACGACTCACCGCTGACGTCAAAGGCTGCACGTTTGACGAAGCAGCTGATTGGTTGCAAAAAGTAGTAGAGCCACAAGTAGCTGCTCTTATTGCCACGGTTGCAGACCGACTTCCAGTTATAGAAGCCTGAGTCAGTGAGTCTTTAAGGGGTCTTTCAGTCGAGAAGGTCTACTGACAAGAGAGCTCACGCTGGGACGATGACGTCTGACGGTTAATCGTACCGCTACAGAAAGAATCACCAGTGAACGCCCAAAGCGCTTCGTACAGCAGCACACGCGCCCCTCGCGCAGTCCCTACCAATATACATGAAGGCGCGACAGGCGCCGTGGTTTCTTTCGATGTCCCCGGTGTTCATTTCGCTGATATTCTGTTATTCTCCCGCGGCCAAGATCTCACCCTTGAAGCGACTCTCTGGCCCAACACCACAGACGCTCTTGAACTTTCGTCCGTTGTGCGTCTGCCTGAAGAGTACGACGTCTCGGCGTCATCTGCGGTGTTTCACACCGGCCGCTTAACTGTCACGTCTCCGCGCGCTGCGCAAAAAGTACGTATTATTGACATAGAACTCAGCGCATGACGGCAAATCCTGCCCGTAAAGACTCAACAGCTTTTAAAGTAGCAATCGAGTCGGTACTACCTGTCGTCACACTGCACTCAGCGGTTCTTATGACTTTTGTTTCTGCGTTTTTGTCAAACCCGTGGTTCCTGGCCATATGGGTGTTGGTTGCGGTCCCGCGCCGCCATGCTTTTTTCGCCAGGCCAGTGCGATCAAAGCGCGTCACAAGAATAAGCACCAACCAAATCACGGTCGTGTCATCTAATGTTTTGTGGTCAAACAAGAAACCAAAAGACGCTGCGGCACGGCTGATGTCTCACCGCCCAGACGTCTTAGTTATGGTAGAACCCGCATCCCATCTAGCTGCTTATCTACCTGATGGTAATTTTCTCACATGGCCGATCCCAGATGGCGTTATGACATCACAAGTTTCAGTTTGGTCTCCGCACATCATCAAAGAAGTAGGGTTTGTTGGAGCAGGCTCTAGAAGGCTTCCGGTCATCGAAGTCATTATTGGTGAGCAGAGCTGGCACGTTCTACCAGTGCACTTACAGGCTCCTACCACTAAAAGATTCCAACGTTCTTGGGACCGACAGCTGTCAGGACTCTCACTTAGCCTATCTAGATTACCAAACATTGATATCGTGTGCGGAGACTTTAACGCAGCACTCACTCACTGGCAGATGCGTCGTATGGTAAAAAAGTCAGGCCGGCGCAACGCACTCTCACCACTCACAGCTCAGCGCGCCACTTGGGGGCCGCGTGGTATTTACGGCGTGATGGCGATCGACCACATGCTGGTATCAAACAGTGTTTCGGTAGGAGACACAAAAGTGGTGAGGATCCCAGGGTCAGACCACAAAGCCATTGTGGCGCAGCTCAGTAAGAGTTGAAGCTCTCGTCTCTTAAAAAGATCAACTACTAAAAGTTAAGCGTCTGGTGACAGTTCAGGGCCGTCAGAGAAAGCACCCTTGGCGATCTTGTCGCGATATTTAAAGCGAACTGAACGTGCTCTTGATGTAAAGCTATAAGCTAAACGATGCATCAAGTTGGCTGGAAGACCTTCGCGAGCTCGGGCGTAGCGACCAACAGCAAGCGTCGCTCCCGCACCACCCAAGAGTGTCCCCATGAGCAACATCCACCAAATAGACGCCCACCGTTCAGAGTTCTCCACTGTGAAGGCTTTCAAGATAGCTATCTGCGACCCAGAACCAACTCTCTCTTCAATGACGTCTGACAGCCACCAAACAGCACCACTCGCGCCTATTGCACCAAGCGCTCCTTGTAGCATTCCTTCAATAGTAAATGGAAGTCGTACCATCATGCGACCAGCCCCAACAAGACGCATGACCGCAAGCTCCTCGCGTCGTGCGAAAGCAGCAGCTCGACTGCCAGCGAACATCAAAAGCCATGCAGCAGCACCGAGGATGAGAGCCAAAGTGGAGAGCCCTACGCGAATCAGATTACTCACACGCAGCACGCTAGCAACTGCGTCTTTGGCGTACACGACCTGGTAAACGCCTGGATAACCCTCAAAGCGTGCTCCAAGAAGTTCGACGTCTGCCTCTGTCGCAGACTCATTGGGAATCACTCTCCACGAGGAAGGTAACGCGTCAGATCCGATAGAAGAGACAAGCTCGGGACTCTCTTTGAACATGTCAGAAAACTCACTGTAGGCCTCTTCTTGAGAAACGAACACAACGCTCTTGACACTCTTGTCTGTGCGTAGCTGTTCGCCGATGGACTCTGAAACAGAGTCCGGTGCTGTTGGTTCTAAGAATATGATTGTTTCAACACCACCGCGCCATCTAATTGTCGCGTTGTCTACTCCAGCTGACACCACCATCGACCCGCCCATGAGCGCAAGGGCCACCATCGCACACAGCACACTCGCGATAGATAATGGGATGTTGTTCTTGAGCGAAACCAGCACGCTTGAACGGATCTGACGTGCTTGTTCTCCGCGATTTGGGTAAGCGTCGCGACGGCGCTGTTTAGCGTCTCGTAAATAGTCCAATACCACACCAACTACATACGGCGTTCTCATTGGGAACTCCTGTACGTCCCGAGTAGTTCTGAGCGTACGCACACACCAGAGTCGAGTTCGATCACTCGTCTGCGCAGGGCATCAACGACAGTGCGGTCATGCGTTGAGACCAGCACGGTTGTACCATTTTTCGCAATGGTGTCGAGCACACGCATAACACCAGCGGTTGTGCCTGGGTCTAGATTTCCAGTTGGCTCATCAGCTAAAAGAATTTTAGGTGCACACGCCACCGCACGAGCGATCGCAGCTCTTTGTCGTTCTCCACCAGAGAGCTCCTCTGCGTTAGATCCGCATTTGTCACTCAGTCCGACGAGCTCTAGTACTTCATCGCACCGCTCGCTGGCTCTCGCACGCGGCCAACCAAGTACTGATAGTGCAAACTTTACGTTCTCTTCGAGATTACGTCCAGGGAGCAGAGGGTAGTCCTGAGGTACGTAGGCAATAGCTCTACGTAACTGAGGTATGTGCCGCACGCCCATGGACGAGAGCTCTCTACCTGCAACAACAACTTGGCCTTCATCAGCTATCAGCTCACGGGTCAGAAGTTTCAAAACAGTGCTTTTACCAGCACCTGACGGACCAACGAGGAAGGCCAACTCACCGCGCATGATGCCGAAACTGACATCTCGCAGAGCGTCGTTATCTCCGTAGCTTTTACGAACGCGCGAGAGCTGGATGATCGGCCCGGAAGCTTCGTCGATGTCGTTTGTGCTCACCTTGGCTACTGTCCCTGATTGCTGATTTTTGGCACCCCGCTGGGATAAAACACCACCACAAAGCCTGAAATATGTCCGAGCAAAGCATTTCAGTGCTCCAGGCTCCCGTACGGGAACACCCCGTCTTCCACAAATGCCTCAACAGTGGCAAAAACAAAGTGGCAAGGCTCTAGTACCCTTGCTTTAGACATACGTCGCCGCCACGGTGTTAGTTATGGACATCAGGAGAATGCAGCCCGCACCACTGCCAAACGCGCAGACACCTCGCGGCATCATTGAGTCCAATCTCGCAGCTATCAGAACGGGCGTTAAAGCGTCAGACTATGAGGCCCGTAAAATTGCTGAAGGGCAACAGATCGTCACTTCTCAGCGTGATGTCTCCAAGTCCGCCCGTCTAGCTCGAGACCCAGATGCGAAAAAGCGCCGTCGTAAAGGCTCAAAGAACGCAAACCCCGGAGAAGACTCAAGAGGTAGTGCTTTTGATGAGAAGGC
>Ga0114974_10002097_pt1 | contig 15442 bp, 20 predicted proteins | sample S_130206_EF_Meta_FD_87318 | JGI IMG/M metagenome (GOLD analysis project Ga0114974, IMG submission 87318) | Freshwater microbial communities from Lake Simoncouche, Canada to study carbon cycling - S_130206_EF_MetaG | ecosystem: Environmental > Aquatic > Freshwater > Lake | place: Lake...
GTTAAAAATATGATTTTAGAAAACCGTATATATCACCATGGCGAAAACCAGTTAATAGAACACGTCGAGCGCGCCGTACTGATAAAACACCAAGGCAGCGTAGCCCTATCGTCTACGCGTAGCCCTGGTCCTATCACACTTGCTAGGTGCATGGTTTGGGCTGCAGCCTTGGCGTCTAAACCGCAGCTAGTCGGCAAACCGCTAGTAGTTACGCTAAACCGCTAATATCTTGTTGGCACTATCCGCGACGGCTTACCTTTTCGTCGGGAAAAGAATAGACCGCTTCACCGTGGGTAGTGCCACCAAACTTTTAACAGATATGGCAGACTAAACGCATGGCGTTATTTAACAAGGTAAACAAGGCCGCTATCGGGGCAACCGTTAAAGCGGCGGCTACTGGTTCAAATGTTGGCGCGTCACAACTAGACAACTTTTACGCGTTTACCCAGGGCAACAATCGCCAACGCGCTATGGCTGTACCTGCAATTACACGCGCACGCGATTTACTTGCGTCGGTCATTGGTTGCACACCGTTAAAAATGTATAACGAAATGTGGAACCCAGTCGATAGGGAAATGGAAGAAATCGAAATCGCCCCCCGCGCATGGACTAGGCAACTTGACCCGTCGTTACCAAATAGCACGCTATTTTCATGGTTATTTGACGATTTATTTTTTACGCAGCGGGCTTTTTTGTACGTCACAGAGAGGAGTTCCGACGGGTACCCCAAGGCGTTTCAACGTATGCCTAGCGCCATGGTTTTAACACAAGACCAAGCGGGCCCCGTATTTTTTGCGCCGTCTAAACAAATTATGTTTAGCGGTTTACCTATTGACCACCGCGACGTAGTGCAATTTATTAGCCCTATTCAAGGTTTGTTATACACAAGTCCTAACGCTATTTTGACGTCGCTTAAACTTGAACAAGCCCGGCTACGTAATAGTTCTAGCCTTTTGCCTACAGGCGTATTGCGCCAAGTTGCAGGGGAACCACTTAGCGAACAAGAACTACAACAGTTGGGCCAATCGTTCGAAGCTGCACGTTTAAACAATTCTGTAGCAGTACTAAACGAATTTGTTACTTACACCGAAACAAACAGCGACGCCAGTAAACAAATGTTAGTAGCAGCGTCAGAATATCAAGCGCTAGAAATTGCGCGTTTAGCAAACTGCCCGCCGTATTTGTTGGGCGTTGCTACTGGTTCGTACAGTTACCAAAATTCGACACAAGCCCGCCAGGATTTGTATATGTTCGGCGCAAAACTTTACATGGATTGCATAGCAGAAACCTTAAGCATGGGTAACGTATTGCCACGCGGCACCTACGTTAAATTTGATATTGACGACTATTTAAGCGAAACGTATTTATCAGAAAACGACACACCGTCACAAGTCCAAGAAGTAGGGGTAATGCCAAATGCTTAAATTAACTCAACAAGAATTAACGTTAGACGCCGCAGGCCCTAACGGTATGCCACGCCGCACACTTGCGGGCCTTGCGTTGCCTTACAACGTCGAAGCAACAGTAAACGACGGCACAAAAGTTATGTTCATGCCTGGCAGCTTGAACAGCGGCGGCAAAATGCCCAAACTATATTTAGGACACGACAGCACCCAGGCCGTAGGACTTGTAACGGCCATGGTTGACACACCCGGCGGCATGATGTACGAAGCCCGTATAAGCGAAACCACGTTAGGTAACGAGGCCCTGGTATTGGCAGCCGACGGCGTACTAGACGCGGTAAGTGTTGGCGTTAACCCAACCCGTTTTAGTTACGACGAAAAGGGAACAATGATTATTGAGGCCGCCGACTGGCAAGAACTTTCCCTAGTACCTTTTGGTGCTTTTGCGGGCGCGTCAGTAGACCGCGTAGCAGCGTCGCAGGGTATCCCACAAGACGAACAAGAAGTAGATAATATAGAAACCGAAACACCTAACGAGGAGTTAGACACCATGACACAGCCAACCGAAACACCACAAGTTATCGAAGCCGCAAGCGTAGCCCCAGTTGTTTACGCACAGGCACGTACTTTCAAATTGCCAACTGCAGGCGAATTTATCGCAGCGTCGTTGCAAGGCGGTACCGTACTTGCAGAAATGAACGCACGCGTACAAGCTGCAGCACGCAACATCACTACGGCCGATACGCCAGGTATTTTGCCTGAAATCATCACCGGCAGCGTCTACGACTCGCTAAACCCTATTAGGCCTTTCGTGTCGGCTATCGGCGCATTGGCCATGCCTGGAAGTGGTGCCACATTCCGTAGACCAGTCATCACAGTAAGGCCAGTCGTAACACAACAGCCAACAGGCCAACTAAACGCACTTGACCCGTCGACTGTTACCGTTGCAAATAACAACGTAAACAAATTAACTTTCGGTACATACGTAACAATGTCCGAACAAGATTTGGACTGGACAGACCCAGCAAGTATAAACATTGTTCTAAATCAGTTGGCTATCGCTTACGGTCAAGCAACAAATAACTACGCCGTAGATACTTGCCATGCAGCAATTACACAAACCAGCGCCGTTGCCGATAGCAGCGACCCTGCCGACTGGATTGCAGCAATTTACGAAGGCGCACGCCAAATCAGCGCAACTAGCAATTACCTACCTACGCACATGGTCGTAACACCTGCAACCTGGGCCGCGTTGGGTTCGTTGGTTGACTCGACAGGCCGCCCAGTATTCCCACAAATCGGGGCTATGAACGCACCAGGCCAGTTGTCGGCTGCAAATTGGAACGGCAACCCGCTAGGCCTTGTATTGGTAGTTGACAAAAACGCGCCAGGTTCATTTATGGGCCACGCAGCCGGACCCGCTGCAGGCTTCGAATTTTACGAACAGCAAAAGGGCGCCATTTCAGTAGACGTACCTAGCACCTTGGGCCGCACTATTGCATACCGTGGCTACGCTGCCGCTTTCATGGCAGACGCTACAAAATTCGTTAAGTTCGTCTAACCGAAAGGCGGCCTAACCGCCATGACGCAGGTATACCAAGTAGCGCATAAAACGCTATTAGACAACTACGCAGTTTTAGAAACGCTTACACCAAACGAAGTTTACGTAGGCGCGTCTATTGTTGTTGCAGGCGTTGACGCAACATTTAACGGCACCGTTACAGTTTTAGCGGTACCCGAATACTTGTTTATTGGCGTAGACGACGAGGGCGACTTACTTTATAACTACGAGGTACCCGTACCGTTCCAAATTCTGTACGCAAAAACAGCAAGCGACGTTACGCGCACAACAGCAACAGGAACCGTAACCCTAGGTACTATCCCCTGCACTTGGATTACAGCCGGACAAGTCGAGGACTGGTTAGGCATAGGCACCGCGTCGGCACTCGATACAACATTTCTTACACAATGCGCGGCAGCTGCAAACGACTTTTGTTTCCAACGCCGTTTAGAAAGCGGATACATAGACGCAAAAGGAACAAGCCCTAGTAACAGCGTCACCCTGGGCACTATTGCCTATGGGGGTTTTTTGTATAGACAGCGTGGCGCTGTTACAGATTTTGCCAGTTTTGACGGCTTGCCTGCAGGTAACAGCGTTGGCTTGTCGCCAATGATTAAACAACTTTTAGGTATCCCACGCCCCCAGGTGGCTTAAATGCCCGTTGCTTTTACAGACCTATTTAACGAGGCGCTAGACGACTTAGCAGCGTCGCTAACGACCATTACAGGGCTACAGGTAGTAACAGACCCCCGTAACCTTGTACCGCCTTGTGCGTTTATAGACGCCCCTACGTTCACCGTGTTTAGTAACAACGTCGTAGAAATGACGTTTCCAATACGCATAATTACGTTAGGGCCTGGCAACCTTGACGCGCAACGGTCACTACTTAACTTGGCTAGCAAGGTCATAACTAAAAAAATTGGCGTAACCGACGGGCGCCCAACGGTAGCAATTATTGGCGGCAGCGAACTACCCGCCTACGACTTGACCATATCCCTACAAGCCCAGGCAACCGCCTAGAATAGGTACAACATGAAATACACAATACTTAGCCCACGTATCGGTACACCCGGCGACACATACGAACCAGTAGACGGCGTAAATGTCGAAGCGTTGGTAGCAGGCGGTTTCATAGAACAATCCACCGTTAAAGCGCCTAAAGGTGCTAAAACTAAGACAGACACAAACGAGGAGTAACACTCATGGCTACCAGTACTTATCTTTCATCACCAAACGTCACGGTTAACAGCGTTTCGCTGCAAGACCAATGCCAAGGTTTGACATTCACCCGCACTATCGAAGCGTTAGAAAGTACCGCGTTTGGTTCGGGTTCACGCGTGTACGTGGCAGGCCTTGAAAACTCGACGTTGACCCTTGACCTGTACCTATCGTTTGCAGCTACAGAAACTTACGCGACGCTTAAATCGCTTGTAGGAACATCTACTACGGTTTCGTGGTCACCAAGCGCAACAAGCCCAGGAACCGCAACTAACCCAACCATGACCCTTACAGGTGCATATTTGGAAGCCTTGCCGTACGAAATGGCCCTGGGCGCGCTAGGCACAATTAGCGTTACCTTTACGGGTGGAGTTTACAGCGTCGTTGAAGTTTAATTAACCGCCTGAAAAGGCCCGACACAAAAGGCAGACAATGAAACTTACGCTAAAAGTAGAAACCGCAGATACCGCCTATGAGGTGGTTACAAACCTTTACGTTATTGTTATGTGGGAACGGAAATACAAACGTAAAGCGTCGGACATGGCGTCAGGTATCGGCATAGAGGATTTAGCCTTTATGGCATACGAGGCGTCTAAGTTAAACAAAATAGTTGTACCTGCAGAGTTTGACACGTTCGTAAAAAACTTGGTCAACATTGAGGTAGTCGATACAGAGGCAGTAAACCCCACCTAAGGGGCACCCACGCCCGCCAGTTATGCGAACTACTGGTAGCGATTTCGTGGTGGCCCCCGTCTATACCTTTTGACATAGACGATTTGGCTACTGTCGTTGCTGTATTATCAGATAACAACAAACAACGAAAGTAAACGCCATGGGCCAATTACCGTTACAAATTGAGGGTATCCAAGAAACCTTAAAATTGTTAAACGACATAGACCCTAAATATCGGCGTTTAGTGACCAAACAAATTAAAAATGCTGGCGGGTCTATTTTAAATGAAGCCCGCCAAATGGTGGCAAATTTTGATAACTCAAAAGGCAACGGCGCCCCACTATCGGGCATGGTACGCGGCAACCTAGTTAAAGGCCGTGAGACAACTTGGCGCACCGACGCCGTACAAAAAGGCTTTAAAATTAAAGTGGGCGTACGTGGCAGTAAAGAACGCTACGTAAACTTCGACCGGGGCGGTTATACCGAACAAGTGGTATTTGGTTCAAAACCTTACCGTTTAATGACCGTACAGAGTGCCGACGCTGCAGGCGTTATTTATGACCATGCAGGCCGAAACGCCGATAGCCAATTTGTTACAAACCTAACCGTAGAGGAAGGCAACCAACCGCGCGTTATCGACGTTGCCGTAGAAAAAAATAAAGATACCGTAACCGCCGACGTACTTAAAGTAGTTGAAAAAGTTATGGAAGTTACCAATCGACAAATGAGGGTTCGCTAATGGCTGGTATAAATATCCCGATTATTACGTCGTTTGCCGATAAAGGCATTTCGCAGGCAGAAAAAGCGTTTGGCAAGTTTGGTAAAACAGGCGTAGCAGTAGGCGCCGCGTTTGCAGCTTCAACCGCGCTAGTAGTTACAGGTTTAACTAAAGCCGTTAACGCCGCTATCGAAGACCAAAAAAGCCAGGCGCTACTAGCCAAACAGTTAGAAAATACTACGGGCGCGTCGCGTATGACTATCGCGGCAACTGAAGATTTTGTAAGCCAAATGCAATTTGCTACAGGCGTAGCAGACGACGCACTACGCCCCGCGTTGGGTTCGCTTGTGCGCGCAACAAACGATTTAACCGTAGGGCAAGACCTATTAAGCCTTGCTATGAACGTATCCGCGGGCACTGGGCGCGATTTAGAAACCGTATCGCTAGCACTTGGTAAGGCTTACAACGGCAATTTAGGCGGCCTAACAAAACTAGGTATAGCACTTGACCCAAACATTATTAAAACTAAAGATTTTGGCGCGGCACAAGCCGAACTAAATAAACAGTTTGGCGGCGCTGCAGCTGCAGCCGCTAACACATATGAAGGGCAACTAAAACGCCTGGGCATTGTATTTACGGAATTAAACGAAACTATCGGTTACGCAATTCTAAATAACAAATACGTAAAAGACGCAATAGGACTATTACCAGGCGCCGCCGCCGCCGCCGTTGCCGCGTTTGGCGAAAAAGGATTAAAAGGCGCGCTATCGGTATTTCTAGACGAAATGGGCATAGTAGGCGCCTATACCCAAAAATGGGGTTTGAGTATTGCCTACTCATATAACAAAATGGCTATGCACGCTTACAACGCGTTAACGCTAGTTACTTTAGGTTTGATACAAATAATTCCTGCAATCAAAAAAGCGGGCGACGAAATAAACGCTAATTTGGTGCAGTTGCAATTAGAGATAGACGCAACGACTTACTACATTACAGATTTAAATAACGCGTTAAACGTAGGGGAACAAGCGCAACGCGCTAACGGTGCAGCTGCAGACAGGTTAAGCGGCCAGGCCGAAGCGTTGGGCTACAAGTTGGCGCCAGTTGTCGAGCAGTTAGACAAGGTAGGCGGGGCAGCCAAAAAAGCCGATACCGCAGTAACCGACGCCGCTAAAGCATTACAAGACGATTTAACTAAAGCGTTAGACGCAGCCAAAACAGGATTAGACGACGCCCAGGGCGCTTTTGACAATTTCGCCGAAAGCGTGGCAACAGGCATTAAAGACGCGTTTAGTTTTAAAGACGCGAAAGACGCAGGCGACGAAACAGGCGCGGGTTTCCTATCCGGACTACGTGACCAAGTTAAAGGCATAAACGATTACAGCGCCAACGTACAAGCGTTACTAACCGCTGGACTATCTAAAGACGCGCTAGCAGCCGTATTAGCTGCAGGCGGTGACAGCGGCGCGGCTATTGCGCTTGAACTTATTAAAGGCGGTTCTACCGCAATTATTGAAACTAACGCCCTAGTTGAAAGCGCCAAGTACGCAGCCGATTTAATCGGTCAATCTGCAGCGCAACAATGGTATGGCGCGGGCGTATCCAACGCGCAACAATACTTGAAGGGCGTCGAAGACGCGTTCGCTATTGCCCAAGCACGACTAGCAGGCAAGGGCTTAAAACTTGCCGACGTTAAAGGCATTTCGGCAGGGTTTGGCGACGCTATTAGCGCCCCAACAGCCGCCCCAATATCGCCACCAAGTTTTAACTACGGTGACCCGTTCGGCGTTAAAGGTATGACCATAAACATTAACGGCGGCATAGGAACAAACGCCGAACAAGGCGAAGCCGTCGTAAACGCTATTAGGGCATATAACAGGGCTGCAGGCCCCGCAAATATCGCGGTTGCGTAATGGCTACGTCAGTGATTGAAAGCGGTAACTACGAACTGTTTATAGATACGGGCTTTATGCTTGACGCGTTTACCCTTGACGACGCAACACGCGGCGTATTAAACGGCACCCAATACGTGTTAGACGGTACTACAGAGTTCGCGCCAATGCTTGAATACTCGACAAATGTAAACATTAAACGCGGGCGCCGTGACGTAGGCGACCAATTTAGCGCGGGCACAATGTCATTTAATTTAAACGACGACCTAGCCGGGGGGACTTTAAACCCGCTGTATTCATCTAGCCCATACGTAGACCCTGCAGGGCAATTCACATTGGCACCGTTACGCCGTGTTTCGTTTGGCAGATATAACAGCCTGGGCACGTTTATAACGTTGTTTGTAGGTCAAATAGTTTCATACGATTACACCTACGAACTAGGCGGCCAAAACACGGTTAACGTTTATTGTGCCGACGACTTTTATCTATTGGCCCAAACCGCGTTAGCCGAATTTAACGTATCCGAACAGTTATCGAGCGCCCGCCTATCGGCTGTTTTAGACTTGCCCGAAGTTGCTTACCCGGCTTTAACGCGTGACATTGAAACAGGAACCCAAACATTAGGCGGGGCAGCTGCCTACACGGTTGCCGAAGGTACCAACGTAAAAGCGTACATAGACCAAATACAGGCAGCCGAACAGGGCCGTATTTTTATGTCGAGAACAGGCGATATAACTAGCCAACCCCGAATTGGTAATACCCTTTCGGGTAGTGTTGCCGACTTTCACGACGACGGCACGAACATACCGTATAACAGTTTGGGCATTATTTATAACGCCGACCTAATAGTAAACAGGGCCAGTATTCAACACTTAGGCGCTACAAGCCCCGAGGTAGCCGACGACTTGGCAAGCCAGGCTAAGTACCTAATTCAAAATACAAGCATTACTAACAGCCTTTTACACAACGACGCAGCCGCCCTAGACCTAGCAGAGTACCTAATAGTTGGCGAACCCGTAGCCACGTTTAACGCCGTGCAAACCGATTATTTAATGCTTACAACAGCCCAAAAAGAAACGTTGGCGCTAGTCGACATTGGCGACACCATAACGATTACTAACACTATTGCAGGCGGGGAAGTAGCCCAAGAATTATCGGTAGAGGGCGTAGAAATATCGGTAAACGTAAGCAACGGGCACCGCGTAACGTTCTATACGGCAAGTACCGTAATTGTTTACCAGTTTATTTTAGACGACCCAATTTATGGTTTACTAGACATACAAGACCCGCAACCTGTTTTAGGATAAAGTACCCACTATGGCCGTAACCCCGTACCCGTTCGTCGCGTCGCAAGTATTGACCGCCGAGGAATTAAATAACATTGGACTTTTACCGGTATCGACTAAAACGGTTAGTTACGTTTTGACAGCTGCCGACGCGTCTACCCGTGTAACCATGAACGCGGCAGGGTCAACAACGATAACGGTAAATACCAGTTTGTTTAGCGCTGGTCAATCTGTTTGGATACAAAACATAGGCGCGGGTACTTGCACTATTACAGCCGGTACGGCGACAGTTACTACGGCAGGTTCCCTAGCGTTGGCACAATGGGGGGGTGGCACGCTTTACTTTACTAGTGCTAGTGCTGCAATTTTTTTTCCTAGTGGCGGCATAAGTTACGGCACCGCTACAGGTGGAACGGGTTTTGTTGCTGGCCCAACTGGTTATATTTACACGTCGTTTTTAACAGACTCGAATCTTGTTGTCACAAAAAGCGGGCTATTTGATGTGCTTTTAATAGGTGGGGGCGGCGGGTCTTGGAATAACGGCGGCGGAAGCGGCCCAGGCGGAATAGTAAACGCAACTGTATATCTAGCGGCAGGAACTTACGCAGTCGATGTCGGTGCAGGCGGCGCAACTAATAAGCCTGGATTATCTAGCACCATTGGCGATATTACTTTAGGTTTACACGTAGCGCCCGACGCGGTTGGCGGCGGTATGGGGCCAAATAATTTAACTGGCGTTGGCGCGCAACCTACGGGCCCTGGTGCTGTTGGTTTAGTTCCACCGCAAAATCCTTATTCGAGTGGCGCGTCTAGTGCTAACGCTGGTGGTGGTGGTGCTGGTGGCGGTGGTGCTGGTGGTGCTTCGCCGTCTAGTAATGTCGGCGGCGCTGGCGGTTCGGGTTTTGATGTCAGTACTTTTATTGGTGGTAGCGCATTACTTAAGGCTGGTGGCGGCGGCGGTGGTGGTGCTACTACTGGCGGCGCGGCTGGTTCGGGCGGTGGCGGCGTTGGTGCTAGTGGTGCAGGCGCGGCAGGTTCGGGTACGGCTAACACGGGTGGCGGTGCTGGCGGCCCTTGGTTGGGCGCGCTAGGAACGGGCGGTAGCGGTATCGTTTACGTAAGGACAAAATCGTGATAGTTGCACAATATTTCGCACAAATAGACGACAACAACATAGTTACTAACGTCGCTGTAGTTACTCGATTATTTTTAGACGAAAACCCCGAACGTTACCCTGGTACCTGGGTAGAAACTTTTGTAGATGTACCTAACAAAACTTACGCGGGTATCGGTTTTACCTATGACCCTGCAACTAAAGATTTTATTGCCCCATATGTACCACCAAGACCGACAACAAATGAAACGCCTACTACTTAGTTTTATGCTTGCATTTATCCCGATATCTTGCACCCGCGAAAGAACTAACGCACCACAAAAAGTACGTAACAGCGTTTTAACACGTTGCGAAACTATGGCACAATGCGAACGGGTAACCAATGGATAAGCAACGCGCCGAAATAGAACACTTACACGCGCGTATGATTGTGTTCGTCGGCTGCACTATTGCCGTAACGTTCGCACTAACCGTTATAGGTTTTGTTTATGGCCTACTGTTCGTTACGCAGCCTTTAGAACAGTCACCAAACGACGCCCAATTTATCGACTTGCTATCTACCCTTACTGTGTTTATGACCGGCACACTAAGCGGCCTGGTAGCAGCTAACGGTTTAAAACGTAAACCTGCAGACCCAACAAATGGCACCCCAACCCCCTAAACCCGTAGTAGTACCCGCTGTAAAAAAACTGGTACTACCCGCAACCCTGGGGCACATAACCCCAGGCGAACTACCCGCCAATATGCTTATAGACATAAAGCCGTTCGGCAAACTACACCCGCGCGCCGCCAACGCATACAACGCAATACGAACCGCCGCGTTCGCTGCAGGCATAAAACAATTTAAACCAATATCTGCAGGCGATACCTACAGGTCAATAGCGCAACAAACCGCAGGATTTCAACAGCGCTACACCCTGCAACCTATCGAGGGCGCGTCTACCCGAACATGGCAAGGCCGCAAATATTACCTACGCCCAGGCAACGCCCCACTAGCTGCACCGGGTAGCAGCCGCCACAACTTAGGTTTAGCAGTTGATTACGCAAACATGGCAGGCGAAACTTGGGCGTTTATGTGCGAACACGGCCCCGCTTACGGCTGGTCATTAGAGGTCATGCCCGCCGAACCGTGGCATTGGTTTTACTACCCAGGCGACAAAATCCCCGAACCTGTAACCCTTTACCTACAAAGCCTGCAGCCAGTATCACCACCTAGCGCCTAAGCGTCTACTACGGTTTTAAGACCGACGAAAAAAGGGGTATTGCATGAACTTTATACTAGCCAAAATCTTTACGGCTGTAACTATAAGCATGGCGGGGTTAGCGTTCGCCTACGACGCTTACAACGCGCCTAGCGCCCTGCCTGTAACGCCCCCCGTTACGGTCAGTTTGGCGCCCGTACTTGACACAACGACTACAACCCAAGCACCGTTAACAGACTGCCAATATGCGTTACAACTAGCCCAGCAAGCGGGCTGGCCACTAACCGAAATGGGCACCGTAGCGCGCATTATTTACCGCGAAAGCGCGTGCGAACCGGAAGCGTACAACGCTAAAGACACCGCAGGCGGTAGTTATGGCCTGTATCAAATTAACGGTTTTTGGTGCCGACCTAACAAGTATTGGCCTATCGGTTGGCTACAGGCAAAAGGATTAGTAACAACTTGTACCGACCTATTCGACCCCGTGATAAACACAAACTCCGCACTAGCCATATGGCATAATTCAGGATACAGGCCTTGGGCGTTGCCTAACCCATGACCGAATACCCGATACCCGACCCAGGCCTAACAGAAAGCACCCGACATATGTACACCGAAAAGTATTCAGAAACCTTTAAAAATTTTGTAGACGAAGTATTTAGACCAAACTACGTACCCGCACCTAAGCCCGTTGACCACTCGATACTTTTAGACGAACTGGCAATACTTAAAGAAAAGTATTTAAACGGCACCCCAAGCGACGAACACAAATTCGCTGCAGCTGTAATTACCGCCGCCATGGCCGTAATTATTGGCATATGAAATGCCAACTATGTGGCCAAATACTTAAAGAAACACCGCACAAAACTAACCCAACAAAAAAGTTATATAGCCACAAAAATTTAAAAGCCTGCACCAAACGTAAACCATTGAAAGACCCGGCACCATGGCACAAATAGACGAACGAATAACAATTCGACTAACAGGGGCAGACTGTTTAGAACGTGACCGCCTACACCGTGAACGCGAACACCAAGTAAAGGCGCGTAATTCACGCGACACATTTACTAGCGCATACACCCCTAAAGCGGGCTACACCGGCATAACTGCAGAGTACGCGTTTGCTAAATGGTTTGGTATTGAATTAGTAAACAACTTGTACGACCCGTTCGCAGCCGACGTACTGGGCTACCAAATTAAAGCAACAGAACGTTACAACGGTTGCCTAATAAAACAACCCCACAACCCCGCAGGCCTGTACGTATTAGGCGTAGTTTTAAACGACTATACAGAAGTCAGTTTTAGAGGTTGGAAAGATAGCAGCGAGGTTCAGCGCGCTTGTTATTGGCGTGCCGATGTACCTAAACCTGGCTATTTTGTGCCACAAGCTGCACTATGGGCGCTATCAGACCTGCCCGAAACCAACGAACTATTTACGCACCGCACTACAGGCGTGTGGTAACGTGACAACAAGTAAGTAAACCCGACAATAGAAAGAAGCCCGACATGGTAGAAAAAGTAGAAACACCCAACAGCAAACTACAAAAAGTTACGTTGCTAGTTCAAATGACAGAATTTGAACCCGACGAAGGCGACTTAGACGCTGGCGAATGGTTGCTAAATGTGTTAATGGCTTGCGCCAACGAACACAAACCGTATTCGCACTACGGCGCGCAAGCATATTTAAAAGCTGCACAAGTGTTAAGCGTACAAAATTGCGACGTGGTGGTATCCAATGGCCTTTAATCTAGACAACTACGTAGACGTACCTACTCGATTAGCGGAAGCGTTAAAGCGCTGGCCCGATTTACGCATACAAGAAACCGATAACCAAGTAATAACAATGCCCGACGGCAGCACGTTTATACGTTGCACCGTAACCGTGTGGCGCGACATAGCAGACCCACTACCAGTAGTAGCGTCGGCAGCCGAACCGTTCCCAGGCACAACGCCCTACACGAAACGCAGCGAATACATGGTAGGTATGACATCGGCTTTAGGGCGCGCATTGGGCTATATGGGTTGCGGCGTTGCTAAATCTATTGCTAGCCGTAACGAAGTCGAAGCCCGGTTAGACGGCCACGAAGCCACCATAACGCCTATGCGTACACCTAAAGAGGGCGGAGTACACGCCAGTAGTAAACAGTTATACATGATAAAAGCGCTTGCTAAAGGCAGAGAACTAGACGACCTGGCAACACTTGAAGCCATACAACTGTTACTAGACGCCGACGACGTAATACTAGAAACCTTGACAATGGGTCAAGCGTCAAAAGTAATAGAGGCATGGAAACAATGAGTAGATACGACAGCAACTACGGAAGCCACGACCAACTACAAGACCTACGCAAACTCAACATGGGTTTACATCACGAACTAGACGCCATAAAGCGTTTACTAGATGAAACGACTAAAGAGCTGCACCAAGCGCAAGACGAACTAGTGCTAGCAATCGAGGCTTTAGTACGCGCGCGGGATATAAAACCGTGAACCGTACAGCGTGGTTAGCAGTTGCCTTTATGGTGCTATGCGCCGTGCTATTGTCGCGCACCGATAAATAACAGACTTAACAACTGGTTAGTAGCAAGACTGTACGCCGTTCGCATGGCGCGGGGTTAATCCACGGGAACGTGGTTAGACCGGCACGCGTTAAAACTGATACATGAAAGTAATAACGCCAAGTGTTGGGGCGGCTTGTAAACATAATCAAGCGATAAAGAAAAGTAATAGGGAACGGCTAGGGCTAACCGTGGGTGGGCATAAACGCATTAGGCTTTAATAACAGCAACAAACAAACCGATAACAAACCGACACAAAAGGACTAGCCCGACATGGAACTACAACACCGCAACCCGTGGGCAAGCGCGACAGCGCGCGCCAGTTCGTTAAGGTCATAACGTGGCAGCACACAACGGCAACAGTCAATACCTAGCAAACCGTAAACGATTACTAGCCGATAACCCAATGTGCCATTGGTGCGGTCAACGCGAAGCAACAGCAGCAGACCACCTAATAGAACCAGGGCGCGGCGGTTCACACGAACTCGACAACCTAGTTCCCAGTTGCAAGCCTTGTAACAGTCGGCGCGGCCAAGCGTACGGCGTACACCTACAGCGCGAACAGTCCGCAAACCCAACGCCAGTAAGGAAAAAACAAGACCAAACAAACGTTCGTTTTTTGGGGAGTGAACTCCTGCCCCCGCAAGATATTAACCCTATATATCATAAGGATTTGCCCGAACTGGCGCGAACTGGCCACGATATGCCGCGATTGTTAACGACCACCGCGAGCGGTCAAAAATCGGCTGTAGACGATATTGGGGATTTTGCGAAACAGGTACTCGACGTAGACCTAATGCCTTGGCAGTTAAACATTTTGCACGGTTTAACGTCTATGGATAGTAACGGCGATTACTTACACCGGGTGGGTCTTGTGTCTGTTGCGCGTCAGAACGGTAAAACGGTTGCTATTGCGTCGCTTGTTGGTTGGTGGTTGACTACGCAAGGTAAAGCGCGCGGCCAGGCGCAAACGGTTATTACTGTCGCGCACAAACTTGATTTGGCTACCGCGTTATATACATATTTGGCGCCCGTGTTAGAGGTTAAGTTTGGCGCGTCGGTTTCCTGGTCATATGGGCGCATGGTGCTAAAAATGCCTGACGGCAGCGTATGGTTTCCGCGTGCGGCCACGCCTGCAGCTGGTCACGGTTACAGCGTCGACTTAGTGGTAGCCGACGAGGTTTGGGATATTAGCGAAGCTGCAATAGATGAGGGTTTACTACCGTCGCAACGTGCGCGCAAAAACCCATTGTTTGTAATGATGAGTACAGCCGGTACGCAAGATAGTAAAGCGATGTTGCGTTGGCGAGAACAAGGACTAAGGGCTATAGATAGTGGCGAACAGTCAAAACTATATTTCGCCGAATTTAGCCCCCCGCCGTCTATGGATTTAATGACACCTGAAGCGTGGGCGTACGCAAACCCAGCCCTGGGCCATACCTTAGAAATGGAAGTAATCGAGGCAGAAAGCGAAGCGCCAAACCGCAACGCGTTTTTACGTGCGTCGGTCAACACTTGGACAGCAACACAAAACGGCTGGTTGGAACCTGGCGTATTTGAAGCCCTAAAAAGTGATGACCCAATACCCCCAGGCGGAATACTTGCTATTGAGGTAGACCAAGACGGCGCGCTATATGTTGGCGTGCGCGCTATACAGGTAGGGCTAAAAACGGCTATTACGGTTGCGTTTGTTGCGGGCACACTTGCCGAAATGTGGCGCCTAGTTGAAGCCGAAATAGCGGCAGGCCCAACGTTACGGTTAGCGATTACGCCGGGTCTTGAAATACATTTACCGCCAAATATGGAACGCCGTAAAAC
>Ga0114974_10002101_pt1 | contig 15432 bp, 12 predicted proteins | sample S_130206_EF_Meta_FD_87318 | JGI IMG/M metagenome (GOLD analysis project Ga0114974, IMG submission 87318) | Freshwater microbial communities from Lake Simoncouche, Canada to study carbon cycling - S_130206_EF_MetaG | ecosystem: Environmental > Aquatic > Freshwater > Lake | place: Lake...
CAGTGGCAACAGAACTTGACGAACGGTTTCACGCATTCCTTGTTCAGTAACCGAGAAATCACCACCACGCAGGATTGGTGACGACAACAGATACCAACGCATCGCATCAGCGCCGTGAGAATCAAAGACTGCCATCGGGTCTGGATAATTTCGCAAGCTCTTTGACATCTTCGCCCCGTCATCACCAAGAACAATTCCGTGGCTAATGCATGACGTGAAGGAAGGCCGATCAAAAAGTGCCGTGGCCAGTACATGTAACGTGTAAAACCATCCACGCGTTTGACCAATGTATTCAACGATGAAGTCACCTGGGTAGTGATTGTCGAACCATTCCCTATTTTCAAACGGGTAGTGAACTTGAGCGAACGGCATTGATCCGCTCTCAAACCAGCAGTCGAGCACCTCAGGAACACGACGCATCATTGACTTGCCTGTTGGATCATCTGGGTTCGGTCGCACCAAGAGGTCAATATTCGGGCGATGTAAATCTGTTACTTCCACACCGAAATCACGAGACAAATCTGCAAGGCTTCCGTACACGTCAAGGCGTGGATACGTCGGATCATCGCTCTTCCAGACAGGAATTGGCGATCCCCAAAATCGGTTACGACTAATGGCCCAGTCACGTGCGTTAGCAATCCATTTACCGAATGAACCATCTTTTATGTGCTCGGGCGACCATGTGATTTGTTCATTCAGTTCAACCATGCGGTCACGGAATTTTGTGACTTCTACAAACCACGACGAAATAGCGCGATACACGAGAGGCTCAGCACAACGCCAACAATGCGGGTAGGAGTGATTGTAGGAATCATGACGAATGACAACGCCCATGTCTTTCAAGGTGCGCACGATGTCTGAGTTGGCCTCAAATACATGTTTTCCGACCCATGGGGTGATCTCTGCTGTGTAGCAACCGTGTTCGTCCATGGGGCACAACGTTGGAATACCAGCAGCATTGCATTCGATTTGGTCATCTTCACCGAAGCCTGGAGCCATGTGCACAACACCGGTTCCGTCTTCAGTAGTTACAAACTCAGCACCAAGAATCTGGAATGCATTTTTAGTTCCGGCAAAGAAAGGAAAAATTGGCGTGTATTGGCGGCCAACTAAGTCGCGGCCCTTCACCGTGCGCAGATGTTCCGCACCCTCAAGTTCTTTTTCATACGAGCCCACACGAGTTTCAGCCAAGATGTAGGTATTGCCATCTGGGTGTTGAAGAACTGCGTAGTCAATATCTGGACCAACAGCAAGAGCCAAGTTCGACGGCAATGTCCACGGTGTCGTGGTCCATGCGAGGATCTTCTCGCCTGAGTCGAGAGAAAAGGCAACTGTCAGTGCCGGATCTTGACGGTCTTTATACACGTCATCCATTCGGGTTTCTGTATTCGACAATGGAGTTTCGCAACGCCAACAATATGCAAGCACGCGAAAGCCCTCATAGATCAGACCTTTTTCGTGAAGGGTCTTAAAGGCCCACATGACGCTTTCCATATATGGCGTGTCAAGGGTCTTGTAATCATTTTCAAAATCAACCCAACGAGCCTGACGTGTGACGTACCGCTGCCATTCATCGGTGTACCGCAACACACTTGTACGACATGCATCGTTGAATTTGTCAATTCCGAATGCGGCAATTGCAGGATGCCCAGCAATGCCGAGTTCTTTTTCCGCTTCTACTTCTGCTGGGAGTCCGTGGCAATCCCAGCCGAACCGGCGATCCACATGGCGACCACGCATTGTTTGGTAACGAGGTACAGCGTCCTTGACAAAGCCGGTGAGCAAGTGACCGTAGTGAGGCATTCCGTTTGCGAACGGAGGACCGTCATAAAAGATGAATTCATTGTCGCCGTTCGTGCCAACGGGACGCGCTGCAAGACTCTTTGCAAATGTCTGGTCACGTTCCCAGCGCGCCAATACGCCTTCTTCCAATTGAGGAAAATTTGGCTGGGAGTCAACCTTTGGATACGTCACGCAGTAAGGCTAGAGGCGTAAGGGGCTCAGCACCCAAGGATGCGAGCAATGACCTGAACGCCGATGAGAACCACCAATGGCGTGAAGTCAAATGGCCCCATGGTGGGAAGCACACGTCGAATAGGCGTAAACACTGGTTCTGTGGCCTTATAAAGAAAGTCGACAATCGGAAGAAACGGACTGCCGGGCGAGATGGGAAAGAACGTTGAAATAGCACGAGCAACCACAATCAAGACATAGATGTTGGCGATAGTGCATACAAGATTCACGATGATTCCTTAGTAGCGAGGTGAGTCGAAACTCACAGCTGGCTTTAACAAGTAGACGCCACTGCCCACTTTTTCCATTGTTCCGCTAAGGGCGTAACACATACCACTTGCAAAGTCGATAATGCGACGAGACATTTCCCGATCGGCTCCTTCAAGATTCACAATCACGGGAACACCTTCTTTGAAGTGATCAGCGATTTCTTGCGCTTGATTGAAGTTGCGAGGACGAACTGTGACAGTTTCCCCGGAAGAAGGAATTGTGCGAACTGTGGGAGACGTACGCGCAGTGCCGACAGGGCGTACTTGCAAGCCTGAATCATCTGGACGACGAGCAGCTCCGGTGTCGTCAACACGCATTGGACGCGCTGCAGGTCGTTGCGTCTCAGATGAGTACTCAGGATCAAAACTGGGGCGACGACCTTGGTCGGGCGCAGGACGTCCGACACGTTGTGGTCGTTCGTACTCCATCGACATGTCGTAGTCGTCGTAGGCTTCTTCCCCACTCAGACCGAGGTAATCCATTGCACGGCGGAAAAATGACATATTCAGAGGCTAATGCACTTCGAATAGCAGATGTGGGACACGCCTAATTAGTGACACGAGTCCTCGACCCAAAGAGTCCGCTCCCCACCCTGACCATTGTGGATCCACATGCGACAGCAATCGGAAAATCGGCTGACATGCCCATGGAACACACTGATAAGCCCTGTTCATTGACCAATTGGCGCAACATTCCAAAGGATTTTTCACATTCTTCCGGCGTCCCGTCTGTTGGACCAATTGTCATCAATCCCTTCACGTTGAGCCCTCGAGACTCTGCGCGGGTTCTCAGTGCATCTAACTCAGCAGGCACCACCCCTCCCTTAGAGGGTTCCTGCGTTGTATCAACTTGAATCAAAATGGACGCGCCAGGCGCCCGGCGCCCTAATTCATCCACAACCGAATCTCGGTCAACGGACTGCCACAATGCAATGTGACCGGCCAAAGAGCGCACTTTGTTCGACTGCAATGCTCCGATGAAGTGAACATCGATTGAGGGCAGTCCGAGACTGATCTTTTCCAACAATTCTTGGGCGTAGTTCTCGCCCACACCATCACATCCCGCATTTGACGCAGCACGAAGTGCATCAATTTCAAAAGATTTGGTTACAGCAATGAGCGCAACTTCAGCCCCACCAGCAGCACTGATAACCGAACGAACGTGAGCCACGCGATCGGCCACCTCATTGGCGTCGATCATGTGAGATTTTCTATTTCAGGAAAGAAGGGACGTCGAAGTCGTCATCATCGTCTGATAACGGATCGCTATCAGAGAAAATATCGCGCACGTTACTTGTGGACGGACGTACATCAGCTGGACGTGTTGAAGTGCGAGTTCCTATAGACGAACCACTTGAACCAGCATCCCAACGTTCAAAACCAGCTGCAATAACAGTGACCTTGATTTCATCACCCATTTCGTCGTCGATGACAGTACCGAAAATGATGTTCGCATCTTGATGAGCAACTCCATGAACAACTTCGGCCGCAGCGTTGACTTCGAAGAGCCCCATGCTGGATGGACCAGTGATATTGAGCAAAATGCCGCGAGCGCCGTCAATAGCTGCTTCGAGCATTGGGCTTGAAATAGCATCTTTTGCTGCAACAACTGCACGATTGTCTCCGCTGGCAATACCGATGCCCATCAGAGCAGAACCTGCACTGGTGAGGATCATCTTGACGTCTGCGAAGTCGGTGTTGATGAGACCAGGAGTCGTAATGAGGTTCGTGATTCCTGCAACACCTTGCAACAGAATCTCATCAGCCATCTTGAATGCATTCACAAGTGATGTCTTGTCATTTGCAACAGTGAGAAGTCGATCGTTAGGGATAACGATGAGAGTGTCAACTTTTTCCTTCAATCGCTGAATTCCGTTGTCTGCCTGAACAGCACGGCGGCGACCTTCAAATTGGAATGGGCGTGTTACGACACCAATAGTAAGTGCACCGAGAGACTTCGCAATCTCTGCAACAACTGGTGCGGCACCAGTTCCGGTACCTCCGCCTTCACCTGCGGTAATGAAAACCATGTCAGAACCGTTAATCAGTTCTTCAATTTCTTCACGATGCGCTTCGGCTGCTGCCCGACCGACGTCTGGGTCTGAACCTGCGCCGAGACCTCGAGTGAGATCGCGTCCGATATCAAGCTTGACATCAGCGTCGCTCATGAGAAGGGCTTGCGCGTCTGTATTAATCGCGACAAATTCAACGCCGCGAAGACCAGCATCGATCATGCGATTGACGGCGTTAACGCCGCCTCCGCCAATGCCAATCACCTTTATAACGGCGAGATAATTCTGTGGTGCACCGGCCATCGACCATTTACCTCCAGTAAGGAGTCCGTAAGGACTGAGTTTCCTAAGTTTCCCACATCACGAAGGAATTATGTGGCAATTCGAGTTTTGGGCGACTGTTTAACGAATCTGAACGGTTGGTTCACCGGTTGAAACATCAATAATCGCCAATGTCGATGGGTTCTGACGCCGTAAAAGCACCACAACTGCAACCAATTTGCTCTGCAAGTCATTGGGTGGCCCGAAACGAACGAGTGTCCCTCCCGCAAGTGTCATAGCGAGCTCGCCGCCCGCGCTGACCTCAAGTGACTTCACTAGAGGTCGAAGCTCGTCAGGCAAAGCCAAGACAAGTTGCGCCGCTGCCCGATAGACATCGTCTGCCACAGCCCCTGCGTCAAGTGACGGCCCAACGCCGGCAACACGCAAATACTTTGTTGGCCATCCAGCAAGAACCGCGATGACATGCCCTCGTGCATCAACGATGCGCGCTTTTTGATCATCTCCGACATACCAAATGATGGGCACTCGTTCCGCAATTTCAACAAGGGCCTGACCGGGAAACCGAGTTGTGATTCGCACATCTGACACCCATGAATCTGCAAGCAGCAACTCACGGGCCTTTCCGGTATTGACAGTAAACACAGACGCGCCCTTCAACGTTTTTGTTACTGCTTCCAGAACCTTCTTCGAGGTGTAGACGTTTCCCTCCACAGTCACTGAACGGATTGCGAAGATCGGCGAAGCGAGAAGCGCAATCACCACGACTACAGACGCCACTACGGCACCGGCAAGTTTTAGCCATTTAACTTTCTGAAGGCGTTCACGACGTCGGGAACGTCTTTGCCTTTCCTCAAAAGTTGGATCTGGCCTGTCGTCATCAACAATCACGACACGATCGAGGTCGTCATCGATGACTACCAAGGTGCCGGCGTCGTCAGGCATTCCATTCAGTAATGGATCAATTGGTTCTGACCACTGATTCTCACTATCACCGCGATCGATAATGATTACATTCTCAACTTCTGCCAATTCATTGTCTTGTGGCGTGTCATCTCTAGCCACCACGTCAACCAAGTCCACAACATCAGTAACTGTCATGTCTGCAAGTTCGACCACGACGTCTAATGCAGCCTCTGCCTCGGGTTCACGACCGCCGAAGAGACCTGACAACTCTTGCAGTACTTGATCAGACACTTCAGTGACTGATATTTCTTCCACCCGTTCTTTTGAACTTGGGTTTTCCGAATCTGTCATACATGTTCCCCGAGGAGGTTTTGCAAACGTTCCTTAGCGGCAACGTGCGGTGCAGAAGTGTGGGAAGGATGCGAGAAACGAGTCATTAGATCTGTGGAGAATCCGACAAGGCATACTTCACTGTAAAGACGAATGCCATGAACTGCCTCAACAGTACTTTGCACATGTGACATCACTGCAGCAATATCAGCAGCTGTTGAACCCTCTCCTGCCTGAATGAAATTTGCATGCTTTTCTGAGACAGTGACTGCGCCAATTGCAAAACCACGAAGTCCTGCCGAATCAATGAGAGCACCGGCACTTTCCTCGCCAGCACCAGGATTTACAAATACCGAGCCAGCATTGCGCCCGCCTGGTTGATGCTCACGCCGCCATCCGACAACAGCATTAATTTCTGCAGTCCCGACTGCCGGATCTTGGGCAACAGTTCTCATACGAACCGAGAGCACGATATGACTGTTTGACAAAGCTGAACCGCGAAAATAAAAGTCAAGCTGTTCAGCCGAGACTCGCTCAATCTGTCCGCTGTGAAGAGATAACACGGTGGCATCAACAACAGACGACGCCATATCGGCGCCATGTCCGCCCGCATTCATTCGGATCGCGCCACCAACGGTGCCTGGGATACCAACACACCATTCGAGACCACCACGACTTGCCCCTACAGACCGTCGCGCTAACACTGGCATCAACATTGCGCCACCAGCTTCCACAATGTCGCCTTCGACACTCACTGCGTTTTCGGTAGGTGACGGAGCCATCACAACAACAAGGCCATCAAAGCCTTCATCAGCGATCAGCAGATTGCTTCCACGACCCATAACAAGAGTCGCTACACCTGGATGACTGCGCAAAATCTCTGAGACTGCAACAACCTGGTCCGCGGACGACACTTTGACAACACACGCACCGGTGCCGCCGACCCCGTACGTGGTTAGCGGAGCAAGCGGTCTGTTGGCGTGTGCGTCAAGACCGGCTGATGCCAATTCTGCAACGAGCCCACCGATGGTCATTTCACAGCTCCACGCAGATCGTCCGGAAACGTTTCTATGTCGCCACATCCCATTGATATGCAGATGTCGCCAGGAGTAATCCACGACTCAACCGCTGCAACTGTGTCAGCGCGTGATGGAGCCCACACAACGTCTGCATTTTGATGCGCGCTACGAATTGCGTTGACCACAAGTTCTCCAGTGACTCCATCAATTTTCTGAGTGCCTGATGCATACACGTCTGTAATCACCACACGATCAGCCTGAGCAAAACAATCGGCATAAGAATCAGCCATCGTTGCAATTCGGTGATATCTGTTCGGCTGGAACACAGCTACCACTCGACCGGTCAATGCCGGATGCACGCGAACTGCATCAATCGTGGATGAAATTTCAGCTGGCAAATGTGCATAGTCGTCAATCAACAACGAACCACGGAAGTCGCCACGTTCGGCGAACCGACGAGCAACCCCTCGAAAGTCCGAGGCTGCAGCACACGCAACAGCTGGGTCGACGCCAAGACGAACTGCTATCGCAAGTGCCGCAGCAAAGTTCATGATGTTGTGCTCTCCGCGCAGTTTCAATTCGCACTGGTATGCCTGTACCCCTACTCGAACCTCAACCAACGTTCCTTCATTGTTTGGCACGGAAGACACAATTCGAACCGTTGAATTCTGTGACCGTCCAAAAGTAGTCACGCGAGAGTCCTGATCTAGCGCCTTCACAAGGTCAGCGGACCCTTTATCGTCTGCATTCAAAACAACTGAACCGCGCGTACGTTCGATTACGTCGGTGAAACACCTTTTTATTCCATCAAAGGTTTCAAAATAATCAAGGTGGTCAATATCAATATTTGTCACCACAAGAGAGGACAAAGGGAGAACATCAAGTGTCCCGTCGCTTTCATCTGCCTCAATAATGAGAAGCGATCCGTCGCCATGCACATTCCCAGTGCCACCGAGAATATCTGCACCAACGATTGACGAGGGATGCAAGCCCCCTGCCGTAGTCATCGCAGTAACAAGTGCCGTTGTTGTTGTTTTTCCGTGGGTGCCAGCGATGCCTATTGCATTTGTAGCTGCGCACAGCGAAGCCAACATGCCAGATCTATGGCGAGTCTCTATGCCACTGCGTTGTGCCTCTACTAATTCAACGTTGTTCGAAGGAATCGCCGTCGAATACGTAACGACATCAGCACCGTGAACACTTTTAGCTTGATGGCCAATCGAAATCTTTGCGCCACGTTCACGCAGTTCTTCGACGACCTCTGACTCATGCACATCGGACCCTGTGACCGCGTGTCCCATCTCAAGCAACAGCCGCGCAATTGCGCTCATGCCTCGACCACCGATACCAACGATGTGGCATCGGATCGGCGCATTGAGTGCAATGAGCGGTTCGGCAATTCGGCGAGAGACGTTCATCAGTCGTCCATTGTTCCACGCGCAACTGCCGAGCGTGCGACCCCCTCGATTGCATCTACTAAAGCCGAGCTTCTGTGAAGCGCGCCCAGTTGATAGGCCGAGCGAGCAATTTCAGATAGTCGATTAAAATCTGCAAGCAATCGAGTGATCTCAGTCACTACCCTGCCGTCAGCACACGCAGCATCGTCCATCAGAATTCCCGCGCCGGCATCAGTCAGCCATTTTGCATTGAGTTCTTGATGACCATCGGCGGCATCGGGCCACGGAACCAAAATTGAAGCAACACCGACTGTCGCAATCTCAGCTACTGAACTTGCACCGGCACGCGAGACCAGCACGTCAAGAGCGCTGTACACATCTGCCATTCGATCTTCATACCCAACACGGATGTATTGCACTCCCGCGGGTACATGCGGCATTGGATCTCGTACGAAGCGTTGACCGCAGATGTGGTGCACCACTGAATGAGTTCCCGCCAGTGCGAGCAACAGATCAGCAACCATCGTATTCAACACGCCAGAACCGAGGGATCCACCCATAACAACCACCACACGAGCGTCGGAATCAATGCCAAGAGCTGAACGCGACGACTGCCTTGATGCAGACACGTTCAAATCACGTAGTTGTTTACGGACAGGAGCTCCGGTCAATACAGAACGCGGAAGTGAACTGCCCTCAAAAGCAACTGCCGAAATTGTCGCAAGTTTTGCTTGACGACGAGTCGCGAGTCCAGGAATTCTGTCGTAACTGACACACACCAAAGGCACATCTGCAGAAAGCGCCGCTCGTGACATTGGTTCACTCGCATACCCGCCGACTGAAACCACGACACTAGGTCTCCACTTTTTGATGAGACCGCGCGCAAGAACTCGGCTACGCAACAAACGCCATGGGAGCAAAACATTTCGGGATATGCCCTGAAGTGAGAGTGAACGCTGCAAACCAGAGATGGGAAGATATTCAGCACCAATCTGAGTCGACTGCATTAACTCTTGCTCAACTCCGCGCCGAGAACCGACGTAACGAATATCTGACGCAGGATGTCCTGCTTCAACAAGCAACTCACATATTGCAATCGCCGGAATTACATGGCCGCTTGTTCCGCCACCGGTAACTACTGCGTACACCATGATCTAGTGAGAAGTCTTTACGTCTCGTGCAACGTTCAACAACAAACCAGCTGCCGCCATGGAAGCGATAAGCGAAGAGCCGCCGTACGACAGAAATGGAAGTGTCAAGCCTGTCATTGGGAGCGCACCTACTACCCCACCGATATTGACCAACGCCTGAACTCCAAACCATGCCGAGATTCCACCAGCAATAAACGCACCGTGCGTGTCAGGGGCTGAAAGTGCAACCTGTAATCCGAAGATCACCAGTGCCAAAAATCCGCCGATCACCATCAACGATCCAAAAATTCCCATCTCTTCTGCAATGACTGAAAAGATGAAGTCGCTGTAGGCAAGAGGAACATAACCCCATTTGCTTGTACCCGATCCGATTCCGGTTCCTGACCAGCCACCGTTCGCAATACTCAACAGGGATTGATATACCTGATATCCGCTGTCATCTTTCGTGGCATCAAGGTGCATAAAAGCAAACATTCGCGCACTGGCATTGCTTGCAAAATTAAGAACGAAAATTCCGAGCACTCCGACACTTGCGGAGGTTGCAACTAATTGCCGGGCTGGTAAACCTGCGATAAACATCATGGCGAGCACGATCCCACCAAAAATCAAGCTTCCGCCAAAATCCTTTTGAAGCACACATAGCCCTCCACTGACTGCCAATGCAGCAATCATCGGCCACAACACGATGCTCGTGATCTGAACTGAGCGGTGACGATGCGACAGCAAGTTTGCACAAAAAAGAACAACTGCAATCTTCATGAATTCAGACGGCTGCATTCGGAAAGGGCCAATGTCGAGCCATGCTCGTGCACCGTTGACTAAAGCACCCTTGAGAATCACAGCGGCATTAAGTCCAACCACAGTGAGAACTACTGGCATCAATAGACGAGCATTGCGCCATGTTTCGTAGGGAAATGCATATGCAGCCCACATGGCAAACGTTCCGATGCCAGCCCAAATGAGTTGGCGTTCAAACATTGCCCAGGCAGACCCGCCGGAATGCAAGTTAGTGACCGACGAAGACGACAACACCATGACAAGACCCAACATCACAAAAGAAGTCACAATGATGAGAATCCAAAAAAATGCAGCCGATGGTTTCTCCAGGGCCACACGGTGACGATCAGCAACCCCTGCGCGGCGAAGTGTTGCTAATCGGCGTTCCTTAAGAGTCTGTGCGCTTCGTTTATCGGTGGCCATTATGAACTCGATTCTGTTCGGTTGAAGTACTTTCGCACTGCGTCTTGAAAATCATCACCACGTTCGTTGTAATTCTTGTACCAGTCATAGCTAGTGCACCCTGGTGACAAAAGAACCGTTCCACCAGTCTCTGCCATCGTGTGTGCAAAAGAAACTGCTTCATCCATTGACGTAGCTTCACGCACGACACACACACCTTCAAATGCACGACGTATTGCGGCGGCATCATCACCGATTGCAACAACGCCTACCATTCGTTTGGGTTCTGTGGCCATCTGCCCTAGATCTAAATCTTTATTACGGCCACCTGCAATCAAAACGATTCGTTCAAAAGACCGAATAGCCGTAAGCGCCGCATGAGGGCTCGTTGCTTTAGAGTCGTCGTACCACGCCGACCCATCAAATTGGCCGACAAGTTCGATGCGATGTCGAGCAGATTCAAAAGTGTGGAGTGGAGTTGCTACGTCCCCCACGCCACCTAACCCGGACTCAATGACTAATGCAGCAGCAGCTAAAGAGTTAGTGATGTCATGAGGAAGCGATCGCCACAATTCATCAACCGAGCAAATGACTCCATGCGGACTCACCAAAGACCCAGATGACACCCTGTAGTCGCCGGCGTCAAGACCAAACGTGACGCAACGTGCTGGTGTCGCGCGTGCAGATTCAAGAATCAGTTCGCTGGTTATAGGAGCGACCACCACGTCGTTTGATTGCGAATGAGCCCAAAGTCGGCGTTTTGCTTCGGTGTAGTTGACGAGCGAGCCGTGCCAGTCAAGATGATCCGGAGCCAGATTCAGCCACACCGATGCATCACAACGAAAAACGTTTGTGAACTGCAAGCGAAAACTTGAACACTCCACAACAAACGCGTCAAACGGTTGATCAATTGCTGCCATAAAGGGAAGGTCAGTGTTCCCCACTTCGCCAACTGAACGTCCACCACCACGCAACAATGCAGCAGTGATCATCGTGGTAGTTGTCTTACCGTCTGTACCCGTTACTCCGAGAATGGGTCTCGGTCCACCACTTCTCTGCTGTTCCCACTCATAAGCGATATCAATTTCTGTACGAACAAACACGCCGCGAACAATTGCTTCAATGACTACCCGATGATGTGGTGCAACTCCTGGTGCAGGAATCAAAACATCGACACCATCGAGAAACGAACCTAGGTCGGACTGTGTAACGACAGAAACAAGTGCGCAACCAAGTTCACTTGCAAGATTCCGGTGCTCATCCGTTATGGCATCATCTGACAGAACGACGTCAATACCGCGCGCTACCAAAGCACGTGCAGCTGCCTCTCCGGCTAGTGCCAGGCCAAAAACCGCGACTCGCTTCATGTCACTTCCCGGCGAAGGAATCGGCAATATGTGTGAAGTCGGCGATAAACATTCCAACCGCGACCGCTACACAAATTCCAGACAAGATCCAGAATCGAATAATGACAGTGGTCTCGGGCCAGCCGAGTAATTCAAAATGATGATGAATCGGCGACATGCGAAACAATCGCTTTTTTCGGCCGGATGCTTTGAAGACACCCATTTGCAATGCGACCGAACCGGCCTCCATCACATTGAGCGCACAGATCAGGGGCAACAACATGTGCGTATTTGTAGTCACCGCCAACAAACCGAGTGCCGCACCAATTCCTAGAGCGCCAACGTCTCCCATAAATATTCGGGCAGGCGCCGCATTCCACCACAGGAAACCGCCGCACGCACCTGCCATTGCTGCCGAGAACACTGCCAAGTCAAGTGGGTTGACCAAATGGTAAATATCCGGATTGCGAAATGCCCAATAAGCAATCACTGTGAAGGCAAGAAAACCAAACAAAGCAGAGCCAGCAGCAAGACCGTCAAGTCCATCAGTCACATTCACTGCGTTTGTGGTAGCCCACACCATTATTGATGTCCAGACGACCCAGAGAACCGGCGACAAGTGCCATCCAGGAAAATCAAAACGAGTGAATGACAAAGTTTCATTGACGCCAGTTCCTACGAGCAGCCATGTCATCATCACCATCACCAACCCAAAGGTGATCTGGCCCTTCTTCTTCCAAAAGATTCCGCGATTATGCGCGCGGCGCACCTTTAAGAAGTCATCAAGGAAACCAATTATTGATAAGACTCCACAGATGGCCCACATGATCATTGCTTGGTCCGAGAGAGCTATCCCACCGCGCAAATGAGCGACTGCCCAACCAACAAATGCGGACACCATGATGGCTATTCCACCCATCGTGGCAGTTCCCTGTTTTTTCATGTGGTGGACAGGACCATGATCGTCAGATCCAAGAATTGGTTGCCCTTTCCCAATCGAATCAAAGAAGGAAATCAATGCTCGAGTACCAAAAAGAGACAACACCATTGCCACTGCTCCTGCGATAAGAACTGCAATCATTTCGTTTTCTCCTCTCGTACTCGAAGCACTCTGGCAGCAATTGCAACATCACTACTAGCCGTCATCACGCCGTTAATTTCTTGGGTTGTTTCATGACCCTTGCCAGCGATAACCACCATGTCACCACGCTTTGCCCCCAAGATGGCGGATTCAATAGCTTTTTCTCTATTCACGATGGAACTAACCAACGCATGATTGGGCACGACACCTGAGACGACTTCAGCAATTATCCGCTCAGGATCTTCACTACGTGGGTTATCAGAGGTCACAATCACAATGTCCGCTATTCGAGACGCAATGCCTCCCATCAGCGGTCGCTTTGCGTTGTCCCTATCTCCTCCACAGCCGAAGACCACTATTAATCCTGTACCAGCAATTTCTCGCGCACTTGTCAGCAGCCCTTCCAACCCTTCAGGAGTATGTGCAAAGTCGACAACAACATCAATGCCGGCGTCATTAGGGACCGCCTCAAACCGACCAGGCACGGTCTGTGCTGCAGCGCAACCACTAATGATGCGCTCATCGGGAACTCCCAGTTCACCGGCAGCAGTGATTGCGGCGAGCGAATTCACCACCGCGTACGAGCCTCCAATCGAAAGACGCACCTCATTTTGTTTCCAAAAAAATGAAACCTGCGAGGCACTCACTGCGATGTTGCTTACATTTGATAGCGAATAAGAAACTGTCGGAACAACAGCTTCGACTTGCAACTGCCGTCCGTAGATGTCATCTGCATTGACTACTGCCATTCTCGTACGTTCAGACGTGAACAACTTTCTCTTGGCTGCAAAGTAATTTTCCATGGTGCCATGAAAGTCAAGATGGTCATGTCCCAAATTTGTAAAGACGGCAACATCAAACACAATTCCATCTACACGGTGATGCTCCAACGCGTGCGAGGAGACCTCCATCACAACGTGGTCAATTCCTGTGTCGACACATGAGCGCAGTTGAGCGTGCAAATCAATCGATTCCGGCGTGGTTCGCGCTCCCGTCAATGTGCCGATCACTTGCACAGAGCCCCCATACGCCGACAACACCGACCCAAGGATTGCTGCAGTTGTTGTTTTGCCGTTCGTTCCTGTAATCCCAATCATCTTCAAAGAGGATGCAGGGTGTCGAAATGCAGCAGATGCAACACGACCGAGAACAGGACGAACGTCAGCAACAACGATCTGAACAATAGAAGATTCAATTGTTTCATTGACATGATCGACAAGAACAGCGACAGCACCACGAGAAATTGCTTCATTCACGAACTGGTGCCCGTCAAATGATTCGCCTCGAACGCAACACAGAATGTCACCTGGTTCAACGTTTCGGGAATCTTGAGTGATTCCCGAAAATTCAGTGTTCTTGTTTCCAACGATCGTCGCAGAGATATCTGCGTGCACGACAAGGCTGTCGACAGTCAATGGCGAAACTGAATGACGAGACATACTTCATGATCCGATCAGTGACCAGCAGACTTGGCGCCCGCCTTGCAACCAGTACCTGAACCAGTTGCCTGGATGCCCAATTCATGCATTACTCCCGGAACCAAACGAGCAAACACAGTTGCTGCAGCAGTTCCTCCGAAACGATCGCGCGATGAGGCATCTGGTTCGTCAATGCTGATCAACATTGTTACTTCAGGATTAGCAGCTGGGAAATATCCGACGAATGACGCAAAATACTTACGTCCACCTGTATCTGTTGAGTAGGTTCCGTTGGCCTGAACCTTGTATCCAGTACCAGTTTTACCGGCAATTTCCATGCCCTTCACTTGAGCAAGTTCGCCAGTTCCGGTACAGATAACTTCTCGCAACATGTCGGTCATCGTTGCAGCAGTCTCAGGTGTCAGGACGGGACGAGTGGCTGACTCAGCTACAGGATGTCGTTTTCCAGACTTGTCAATTGTTGCACTCACTAGTTGCGGCGCGACATATGTTCCCTTATTCGCGACAGTATTCACTCCTGCGATCAATTGAAGTGGTGTTGCAGCCATTCCATAACCGTACGACACAGTTACCTTCTCCGTGCCTCGCCACTTATTCGCGGGGCGCAAGGCTCCACGACTTTCACCCGGATATTCCAGTCCTGTTTTCTGGCCAAATCCAAATGCGAACAAATAGTCATGCAAAGAATTAGATGAAATCTTTCCCGCGGTCATAAGGGTTCCAATGTTTGAACTCTCACTAACGATGGTTCGCACATTCATATCCATTGGTCCGTGCGGCCACGCATCGCGAATAGGAAACTTGTCAACCACAATTGAGCCCGGGACCTTCAATACGGTTTCTGGAGTCACGGCTCCTTCATTCAACGCTGCACTGATTGAAAATACTTTTGCTACAGATCCAGGTTCATACGCCTCAACCGCTGCGAAGTTTCCTGAGGCAAGAACAGCAGAACCTGCAGTGTTGCGACGCACATTCGACATGGCATAGATCTGGCCTGTCTTTGAGTTC
>Ga0114974_10002102_pt1 | contig 15423 bp, 17 predicted proteins | sample S_130206_EF_Meta_FD_87318 | JGI IMG/M metagenome (GOLD analysis project Ga0114974, IMG submission 87318) | Freshwater microbial communities from Lake Simoncouche, Canada to study carbon cycling - S_130206_EF_MetaG | ecosystem: Environmental > Aquatic > Freshwater > Lake | place: Lake...
AAGGGTTTTAGTGTAGGTATCAGTGATTTGATTGCAGATGAGGAGACGAAGAAAAAGATGGAAATCACAATCGCTGAGAAGAAAAAGGAGGTTGATGACATGATTCTACAGGTTCACATGGACTTATTTACGAATAACAGTGGTAAGTCAAATCAGGAGGAGTTTGAGGCAAAGGCGATTGGTATCTTAAACAAGGCAACAATTGATTCAGGAAAGTATGGTGTTGAGAGTCTTTCTGATGAAAATCGTCTAATGACAATGGTTCGTTCAGGCTCTAAGGGTGATGGAACTAACGTAGCGCAAATGATTGCCTGCGTAGGTCAGCAGGCCCCTGAGGGTCGCCGTATTCCATATGGTTTTACGGATCGTACGCTACCACATTACAAGATGTTTGACGATGGTGCTGAAGCTCGTGGCTTCGTTGAAGGTTCTTTCTTGCGTGGTCTAACACCCCAAGAGTTCTTCTTCCACGCTATGTCTGGCCGTGAAGGTCTTATTGATACTGCAGTTAAGACGGCCGAAACTGGATATACTCAGCGCCAGTTAATTAAGGCAATGGAAGATTTGATGACACAGCATGATGGCACGGTGCGTGATGCCGGCGGAAAGATTGTACAATTCTATTACGGTGAAGATGGTATTAACTCTACAAAGATTGAGGGCATTTCCTTACCTCTAGGAAAACTAACTGAAGAGAGTATTCGCAAGACATTTGCCCTTCGTGAGGTAGACCTCAGTGCTGTTCTTGTACAAGGTACTGATCGTGGTGATGATAATGAAATGTTGGAAGAATTTGCTGAAAATATTTGCATGGATCGTAAAATGTTGATTGAAGGTGTATTTGGTGGTGGCCGCTCAACCTCCCTGTTTGCTCCCCTTAATATTGATCGTCTTCTTACAAACTTCAGAATTAAGTTTAATCTAGATACTACTAAGCAAACTACGCTAATTCCATCAACTGTCCTGAAGGGGATTGAATCAATCATTCGGCGTACACAGCCATACAATAAGATTTGGTGCGCATGCCTTCGTTATTATCTTGCGCCTCATAAAATTATTATTGATGAGCGTTTTACGCAAGAGGCATGGGATGCGCTTCTTTTAGCAATTGTTCTTAAGAACATGAAGGCTCGTGCACCACCAGGAGAGCTAGTTGGCATTGTAGCAGCGCAGAGCATTGGCGAGCCAGCCACCCAGATGTCGACAACATCTGATACATTTATTGTCTTAAATTCATTAAATAATTCATATTCTGGACCTATAGGCCCTTATCTTGATTCTCTCTTAGAAGCTAATTCACCTTCCGTAATTTCTCTTGGAAATAATTCGGTGGTTCTAGATCTTAAAGAAGATATCTTTATCTTAGGTGTTTCTGATAAGGAAAAGACTTCTTGGAAGCGTATTTCTCAAATCAGCCGCCATCCTGCTAATGGTGGCCTCGTAGAAGTTCACACACGCACTGGTCGTAAGACAACTGCAACACTATCACACTCTTTCCTGAAGCGTTCAGTAGAAGGAATTGTACCAGTTCTTGGAAGTGACTTACATATTGGAATGCGTATTCCAGTAGCAACAACTATTCCAGTAGTTCCAAACCCCATAACCTTTGTAAAACAAGGTACAACAAGCTTTGTCCTTGATAAAGATTTCGGATGGATATGTGGTATTTATCTAGCAGATGGTTGTCTAAATGGTAATGATGTGAATATTTCAAAGATTGCACCAATTGTTGGTGTAAAACTAGCAGCTTTTGCTAAAGAGCATGGATCTAAATTCTCTGAACGCCAACATCAGGGCGAATACGGGCCTTCAAAGGATAATATTGTTAATAATAAAGATCTTAAAAACTTCCTTCTTGAAACTTTTAACCAGGGGTCATATAAGAAGAAGATTGGAACAATAGTGTATAATGCTCCATTAGATTTCATTCGTGGCCTTATTAGTGGATACTTTGATGGAGATGGAAATGTTAACTCTAACCGTCAACAAATCCGTGCAAGTTCACGGAGCAAGGAACTTCTCCAAGGAATTAATCGTCTTCTTGGATATTGTTCAATGTATGGTATATTAAGTGAGGAATCATCAATACTAATTCCTGATAAGATTCAGTATACGCTCACAATCTCTCGTAAGTATGCTAACCAATATAAGAACTCAATTGGATTTAATCTTCCAGAAAAGGCTGATGCACTTAATGAAATTATTCAATATAATGATCGTGACAATATTCATAGCCACCAGGAAATGATTGATAAGATTCCTGAACTTGGAGGTGTAATTGCACGACTCGGCAAACTCTTACAGATGCCAGGACAATCACGCACCTACGGTCGCTGGGTAAATAAGGAGGCTATTGGCCGTCGGACCCTTGAGGAGTATGTTGAAAACTTCAAGGAAATGATAAATGTTTATGTAGATCCTCTAGTAGTTGATGAGGTCGCAGAAAATCTAGAAATCTTAGAGTCAGCACTAGACGCCGATGTACTTTGGGATGAGATTGTAGACCTAGTATACTTAGATGACCCTAAGACTTTTGTCTATGACTTTACGGTTCCAGGAAACGATTCGTTTATGGTAGATGATAATATCCTTATACATAACACTCTTAACACCTTTCACCAGGCTGGTGTATCTTCTAAATCTGCAATGACTCGTGGTGTTCCACGACTTAAGGAACTTCTCAAGGTAACTAAGAACCCTAAGGCCAATAGTTTGACTATTAGCCTCAAACCTGCTTTCCGTGATGATAAGGAGCGTGTGCGTGAAGTTGTACAAGATCTTGAACTTACACTACTTCGTGATATTGTATTGAAGTCAGGAATTTATTATGATCCTGATGATAATACGAGCATTATCCAAGAAGATCAGAATGTTATCGCATTCTTCAAAGCGATGGAATTGCGCAATGGCTCAGGCGACTGTGGCCCAGAAGGATTAGATGGAAAGAAACCTGATGAAGAAGCTATATATAGTAAGTGGATCCTTCGTCTAGAATTTGATCGTGAGAAAATGTTTAGAAAGAATATTACAATGGACGATGTATACTTTGTAATTCACAATGCTTATGCACATTATGGAGAGCGTGATAATAATATCCAGACAATCTATAGTGACTATAACAGTCAGAAACTAATTATGCGTATAAGACCAAAACTAGAAGACAATGTTTACAGCGATCATTTGTCATCAATTAAGAAGTTTCAGAACACTCTTCTAAATAATACTATTATCCGTGGCATTCATGGTATTCGTGCTGTAACCTGGCGTAAGGATAATAGTCGTGTAGAGGATGTTAATGGCAAATATGAGGAAGTTGTTCAATATATATTAGATACAGATGGAACAAACTTTGTAGCGATTATGAACCATCCTGCAATTGATGGTGATCGTCTATATTCATCAAATGTTCATGATATTTATGAACAGCTTGGAATTGAGGCGACCCGATTGACACTTTATAGTGAAATTACTAGTGTATTCGGCGAAGCTGATATTAATTACAGACATCTTGGTCTACTGTGTGATATTATGACTCACACTGGCCGTCTAATGTCTGCCGATCGCTATGGCATTAACAAGATGGATAGCGGTCCACTTGCTAAGGCATGTTTTGAGGAGACTGAAAAGATTCTTCTACGAGCGGCACTCTTTGGTGAGATGGATCCGATCACGGGCGTTAGCGCTAATATTATGACGGGTCAGCCAATCCGTGCAGGTACTGGATTCACACAGATCTTAGTTGATGAAATAGCTCTACCACAGCTAATGAAAAATCTAGCACCACTACCTGATGATGAAGAAGAAATTGAGGTTCCTGATCAAAATGTTCTTAACCAAGAGCATTATGGTGAAGATGATGATTATTGTTCTCGGATTCAGACACAGATGAATATGACATTACCAGTAGCTGGAACGCAGATTGATGATGAAGATGAAATTGAAATTGTAGCACTTTAGTTAGAATATGGATAAACTTATTTATAGTACATGTATTGATATAACAATATGTCCTATTGATGCTAATACAATTGATAAAGTTATATCTTCTTTAATGAACAAATCCCCTGAAATAATGAATGTATTAGGAATTATTATAAGTAACCAGTTTTTTTATTCGGCTGATTTAGAAATATTAAAACATACAGATAATCATTATAGTCTTAAATTTATAAATGACAAGTTTGATTATTGGATTGTTTTTATTAAGCACCCATATGAACTTAATAAAATATTGGTTGCATTGACGAATTATAATTCATATCAAATTAATAATTTTGATCTTTTAACCGATGAGCGTAAAAGTAGTAATATTGCGGTAGTTACAAGTTTTGAATATGAATATAATTAATTAATAGGTGGGCTAAACACCTAAAACAATATATAAGTATGAGCGTACCACCAGTAAAACCACCCTGGTTAATCATACAGTGGAATATTAACCCTAAAAGATATTCACATGAAGATCTCCTAACTTCCCCAATAATTGATGAATGGACAGAAGAAGAAAACAAAGAAATTGAGACTTTAAAAGAAAGTATACAACCCTTTGACAAGACTGAACTTTGGGATCTTGCAAAACGCATTACAAACCCGTATGAACTCATAAGTACGCATAGTAGTCGTCTGAACTTACCAAAGAGTATTTCATGTATATATCCTCTCAGCAGATCATATTTTAAGATGGTTGAGATTCTAACTCACCTACAATTCTTTGATCGCCATAAAGAAATTAAATTAAAAAGCCTTCATATTTGCGAGGGGCCGGGTGGATTTATAGAAGCATTTCATTCCATGGCTGAGAATAAACATCGTGGAATACAGAATAGTTATGCAATGACACTTCGGTCAACGCACACAATGATACCAGGATGGAGACGCGCAACAAACTTCTTACAGAAACATCCAAACATTCATTTATTATATGGACCTACAAAGACAGGAAATATTTATGAACCAGTTAATCAAGATGAATGTGTAAAGGTAGTTGGAAATGGGGCACAACTTGTTACTGCTGATGGGGGGTTTGATTTTAGCGATGATTTCCATGCACAAGAAAAATCTATTATAAGATTAATTATATCCAGTTCATTAATTCTTCTACGTGCTGTTGCATTTGAGGGTGATATTGTCTTAAAATTATTTGACTGTAATAGTCCTATGACACGAGATATTATATCACTTCTTTCATCCTGTTTCATATCATGGTCCTTGTATAAACCAGTCACAAGTCGGCCATGTAATAGTGAATGGTATTTCATAGGAAAGTCGGCTATTCGCAACCGTCAACCGGTTGTTAGCATACTTGAGAAAATAAGGGATGGCCTTGCATTAGAACCACCGGTTTCATACCAGCGTATTTTAAGCGTTAATCCGCTTGATGATTTTCTTAAACAACTACAAGAAAAACGGTGCGTAAAACAAATGGAAGCCTTGAAACAAGTTCTTTCATTCTGTCATAATAAGGATAGTATTTCACAAGAAACTTTATGGTCTAATCAGAAAAAAGCCTGTATTGAATGGTGCGATTCTTTTCGGATTGCTTATAATCCTTAACGAATCATAGGCTTGACATACTTATCCACAAGGTGCTGGCCAACAGCAATAGATGCCTGATGCTGCGACATACCGGCCCCCATTTTATCAAGCATTCCAATCATCATTTCAAACTGTTTAACATCAAAATCTGTGCGAACGGCATATTGAAACAGTGTTGGATAAGAAGTGACAAAGGAGCCAAGTGCCTCCTTAATCTGGACATCATTTTGACCAAGAGCTATAAGACGGCGAATTTCATCAACGCGCGCACGAACATAGGCCGCCCGTTCTTTAGGATTAAACATTGTTCCCGCCTTTTCGGCTTCAGCTGCTCCTGCCAAAACTCCATCCTTATCAAGACCAGTAATATTAGGTGATGCCATGTTCTAAGCTAGAATAAAATACTTATTTTAAGTATCCTATTCTAGAAATGTCTGATAAACTCATACATGCGGTTGCTACAGCCCCAATAGTCAGCCATGATTCAAATTCGCCCGAAGCAAAGATGGCTCGTGATGCAAAGCTATTAGAGGTTCAATCATCTACAGATAGCAAATTTGATACTAAACTAGAACGGTTTGTTGGAAATCAAACAACATTATTATCTGGCCTTACAGTTGCAGTTTCTCTTTTACTACTTTCCTCAATTTTTCAAAAACGCAGATAAGAGTTTATTGTTAAAACAGTACGCGCACTAATTTCCAATGTCATCATAAATAAAATAATTGAACTTCCCATAATAACAGCACCGGTGGTGGTTTGAGGTGTTATTGGGATGTTAAAGATTTCAAGGATTGGATCAACAAAACTATTACTATCTCCAATGAGGCGCTGCTCCAATTTACTTATAATACAGCCACCGGTTAATATATGATGTAACCATATACAAAAATATATTACATATATAACCAGTAATAAGAAATATGATGGAACTACTGTGTGAACAATAATAATTGAAAAAAAGAGTAAATACATAGAATTATTATGAAATATTCTTATTAATTTCCCGATACGAATAGGATCAGTTTCCCAGAAAAATAGTTTCTTAAATAATGGATCAATAATATTAAGTAATTGTTCTTGATACCACGATGTATTAATTGATGCTATAGACATATATTCTATAGGAGTAATTATATAAAAAAGAATTACATATAGCGCTTTTAGAATGGACACAGAAGATATAGACTCCAAAATAAATGATGCCGTAAGCAATCTTGAAACCGAAATTTTAAAATTCAAGAAAGAACTATATTCAACTAATGTTAGTGATAATACTAACTATAACGCTTCAAGTATAAATCCAATGATAATTTATCATACACTATTTTTACAGTCCATAACATATTGGATGGCTCTTATAAATTCACAAGCAGCATCTAAACCAAACATACAAAATCCAAAATTGTTTAATAAAATATCTGATATTGTAAAGACAATTGCAAATTATAATTCTGATTCAAAGATACTTGTTTATAATTCATTAATTAAATTTTCTAGAGATTCTGCTTTTGATATGAGTAAATAAAATAAAGATCTAATAGGATATGTCTAACAATACGACACTAAAAGCCCGTGGAAAATTACACGGAATAGGCAAGAAATTGGGCCTGAAAAAGACTTGTCCACCTGGTCAAGTTCTTCGCGCCCCTTTTACAAGAAAATATACCAATAATATTCGTAAGGAAGGATTTAATGTCAAACGTGGAAATAAGACGGTGCGTGTATATCCGACAAGCAAAACTGTCCTTGTTGAAGCAACATGTATAGACAATAAAACATCTTCCGGCAAAAGTATAATTGGTCCTTTAAAGAAAGGTGAATTAACAAAATATGGATATAGCGCTCACGCCAAGCGTGAAGCTCGCCACAGAGCTTTAAAAAAGGCAGTTATTGTTTATGGGGCCCTCAGTGTATTTCATAAACTTGATGCAATAGTTAAATTAACTGTACGAACTGCTCCCGAAGCTCATAAAATCTTCAAGGCTGATATTGATTGGTTGAGAAAAAATTATACATTGCGTAAATAATTTATACGCATATTAACGCAAGGCTTTAGCAGGAGGTTCACATGGAATCTGATGCTAAAGAAAGTTCATGGTTTTGGCTTATTTTTACAACAGTTTTGTTGGGCGGATTATGGTATACATTATCTGGTTTAGTTGACATAGCAGAAGTAAGTAGCAATTGGCCAAAGTACAGATGTTCTCCAGGTGTAATGCCTTTTGCAAGTATGTATGGCTATGATACAACACAAAATTTCAATTATTGTTTAAAGGCTATCTTTGAAGGTCAGGTTGGTGGTGTGACTGGTCCTTTTGCAACTATTCTTGCAACAATGATGAAGTCGTTAATGACCTTTCTTGAAAATATTAACAGTATGCGTATAATGATTGCTACACTTGTTGGTGGAATTGTAAAAACTATACAAGAATTTGCTGATAGATTCAAACTCTTATTTTCTCAGATTAAGTTTGCTTTCTTAAAAATGCAAATGATAATGAAACGGCTTTTTGGATCATTTCATGCAGTAATATACATGGGACTTTCAGCAATACAAGTTGGCTCAAATTTCTCAGAAACCTTCATATTTAAATTCTTAGATACCTTCTGTTTTGCACCAGAAACAAAAATCCGTGTTCTTGAAAAAGGAGAAATAAATATTGACGAAGTACAACTTAATGATAGACTAGAAGACGATTCAGTTGTTATAAGTGTATATAAATTTTTAGCAGATGGACAACAAATGGTAAATCTTCATGGTATAGATGTTAGTACAAATCACTTTGTAAACTATGATGGTAAATATATTGAAGCAAAAGACCATCCAGATTCTATACCTGCAAAAGCATGGTCAGGAGGTATTTCTAGACCGCTAATATGTTTAGATACAACTAAACATAATATACCTATAAAAGATCTAATATTTTCTGATTGGGACGAGAATACTGATATTGATCATAAATATATGGAAAATAATGAATTCAAATTAAATGGAAAACCTGCAACTAATAAACCCCGTCCATGGATCTTTCAACCTGCATTAGAACAAACAACTAAAATAGTATATAAGAATGGTACAATTAATACTGCAAATAATTTACAATTAGGTGATATACTTTCATGTGGAAAGGTTGTTGGTATAGGGCGCCGTCTTATAAATACATGGACAGTTCTTCCATCAGGAGCTATAGTAACTCCAAGTACACTTGTATGGAACAAAAACCAATGGGTACGAGCGGGTCATATATCAGGATTTAAGAATACTTATGAATTAAAGGTATTTTATACATTTACAGTTTTAGGAACTGCAACAATAGAATTGTCAACAGGTGAATATATTAGAGATAATTGTGAAATACATTCACCAGATACTGAAGGAATTATAAGATCATTATTCAAGGCTACTGTGCGTTGATCATGTGGTTCTTAGACCCGATATTAAATATATAATATAACAAGGGATGTCAGGGTATCTTTCCTTGATAGTATTAACACTTATATTAACTGGACTTTTTGCAATGATTGTTGCAAGTGCTGACTTACAAGAAATAATGTCTAATTGGCCAGAAAGAAGATGTGAGGTTCCTGTTGTAATAGCAGGTGCACTTTTCAAACCTTCTGATGATCCACGATCATCATCAGAATTTTCAGCAGATAATTTCCAATTTTGTGTGCGACATTTAGTTGATGAAGTTCTTAAAATTGCTTTTTCACCATTATATGCTGTTGCGGGCCAACAAATGAATGCAGCAAATGTAATGGCTGGACCAATGAATTCTATCCGTGGAATGATTACGCAAGGTATGAAATCCTTTTCAACAATTTTTCAGGCACAGTATAAACAGTTTACAGCCGTTTCTGTTCATGTGACAAAGATTTGGCATCATATAAAATTTGCTATGGGCCGTATTGGTGCTATAGTAACTTCAATAGTCTATTTTGGATTATCTGCAAGTATGCTTGTTCAAAATACAATGTCATTAATAATGAATATAATTATGGTTTTTATTGGCATTTTGGCGGCAATGATTCTTCTTATTTGGTTTGGTCTAATTCCTTTTATTGGAATTATTATTACGATGATTGTTCTTCTTGCTTCTGCTGATGCTGAAACAGGTGGATGGATTAGTGGTGGAAGTGCAGATGCGGGTCCATTTTGTGTAGATCCAGATGCAAATGTTGTAATGAAAGATGGATCATTAAAGCCTCTAAAATCAATCAAGGTTGGAGATCTTATAGCATCCAAGGACTCATCAGAAAATATTGTTACAGGTATTCTTTCGGTAGATTCTTCTAAACAAGTAATTGTTTCAATTGGTGGCGTTAAGATGAGCGAGACCCATCCTGTTTTTTATAATAATAAGTGGATGCGTGCCCAGGAACATCCTGATGCAAAAATTCAAAATACATTCTTAGAAGAACTTATATGCTTAAATACAACGGGTCATTCATGTACAGTAAGAGGATTAATTGATGTGATTGTTGGTGATTGGGATGAGGCTTCTGAATTAGAGGATCAAATATTATGGGTTAACTGGGCTTATGAAATTTTAAATAATATCCCATTTCAATCATTAGATATTCCATCAACAGTACCTCTTTGTTCTGATTGTGTGAAAGTTTTCAGCAAGGCTACTAAATCATGGATAAATATTGATACTATTAAAATTGGGGATGAAATCTTGGATGTAAAGAGTTATACCCGAGTAATTGGGATTTATACAGGTTCTTTTACAACTGAAGAGGTGCCTTATTCCGAATGGTTATCTGATGGTGTCTGGTTAAAACAAGGCCAATCATGGGAGCTAAATAAGGATGGTTTACCTTCCGATGATGAAGGATTATTAGTTTCTGGGCGTTTTTTAGTCACTGAATCTGAAACATTTTACATTAATGTAAATAAGAAATTATTACATGTCAGAGATTTTACGGAAGTTGGGGCATCACGGCTAAACGAATGTTATAGTTGGTTTGATGATGAAATAAATAAAAAAAACTAATCTAATCAGAAATGCGTACAGGTGTATTCATAAGTGGACTATTATTATTAGTGCTTGCAAATCTTCTTGCCATGTGGGGCCTCCGTAACGAGGGCTTCAGTAATTATCTAAATGTATCTGGTGATGTATCTGCCAAGCCTATGGGTCCATATGATCAAGTTCGTCTAGAATCAAAGAATGGTGTAAGTTCATACCGCACAAATCGCCCCAATGAGCGTGAAGAAGGAAATTACTCGCCATTTAATCTTGGTTCTGATAATCTATTCATGTTTAGAGATAACAAGGTATCACCTGAGTGCTGCAGCTCATCATATGCATCTGATACAGGATGTGTTTGCACAACTCCGGCCCAGCGTAAATTCTTAAATACTCGTGGTGGCAATCGCACGGTTGAAGACGGCTTCTAAAGAATCCGTCTTGTCAACAAAAGAAGTCTTCTAAAGAATCCATCTTGTCAACAAAAGTTCTATAGACTATATACAAATATTCTATAGAATAAGATATTTTAACTAAACTTATGATCGTGATTTACGAGTTTTTCTAGTACGGCGTTGATTCATTGGTGTTATAGGTGTATTTTTTATTTCTTTCATATTGCTCAAATAAGCATCTCTTTCATTCAACCTTTTTTGATATTCTTCATTTAAGAAATCCAAATAATATTTAAATTTTTCTACGGTACTAATTCTTATATTCTCTCCTCTTATATTAACTGTAAACCCGGGAATAATATAAATAAGTTCTTCTCTCAAATATCCTTCATATCTTGCTCGTGCCTGCATAATTTTCATACGAAGTTCACTTACACGATCATCAAACTCAACAAGCTTATCCTGCATAATCCTTAAAACACTATTTCTCTTTGCCCAAGTATTTCTATACCATAATTTTTTAGCGCCTGTATTATTTCTCGGGGCAGAAGATCTAATACGCAGTGATCTTACATTATTTCTAGGGATAGTATTATCCATTCTATTTTATGGATCTAATATAATATATCTATTTAGATGAATTCGGTACGCTCTCCGGCTCCAGGTGCTGCATTATTTAATTTACCTGTAAATAAGAAAAATAATGCTATTGTTAATGCTGTAAATACAGCGGTAAACTCTGCATCCAATGCCGTTAACACCGCAGTTAATTCAGCATCTAATGTAATGAATTCTGGTACAAATTTAAAATCAAAACTAGGAGGAAATATTGTACAAATAATATTAATTGGACTTTTAGTTGTAGTTGTTGTATTATTTGCTCTATTCTGGAAACAGATCAATGGTTTTCTAAGTATGTCATATGAACAGCTTCGTCAACTATTTGGAGCAAAGCAAGTTCCTATAACTCCAAGACAAGATGATAGCAAGACAGTTAATAAAAAACCAAAGAATCCCCAAGATTTATCATCAACAGAAAATAACCTTGTTGAAAAAGTTCTTCCAGGTCAGAAAGAAGTATTCAATGTAAGTAAAAATGCATATACATACTATGATGCAGAACCCTTATGTAAAGCACTAAATGCTGAACTTGCTACTTATGAACAGGTGAAAAAGGCCTACTCACAGGGTGCCGATTGGTGTAATTATGGATGGGTAAAGGGACAGATGGCTGTCTATCCTACACAAAAATCCACATTTGATACACTTCAGACAGGCCCTGAAAAGGACCGTTTATCTTGTGGTAGACCAGGATTAAATGGTGGATACTTTGATAATCCTGAATTAAAGTATGGTGTAAACTGCTATGGAACAAAGCCCAATCAAAAGGCACATGATGCAACTGCGGTTACATCAGGAGATGGAGCGCCATTAAGTCCTGGCGGCCTTGAACAAGAAAAGAAAGTTGCTAAATACCGTGGTGAAATGAATTACATTTCAGTTTTACCATGGAATAAAAATGCCTGGAGTTCATAAATTTTAATAATAAAAACAAGAACCATATTTTCTCAGAATATATGATTCTTTTTTATTAGTTGACAACATTACATCAAGATTATAATTCATAATATGAAACCATTTATTATTATGTAAATCTTGAAATCTTTTTATTCGGTGTTCAATCATACTATTTATGTAATAGATAGAACTTTATACTAATAAGTCCGCCGATCTCCACCATAGGCTTGATTTTCTTCATAAATCCACTGCTCTTCTTCCTCAATTTCATTGTTCATATCTATCATACAATAATGCTGTTCACTATTTTCTAAAGAAATACAGTTCCATACAAACAAAGATAATCCACAACGCTGATAAATCCCTGCATCAGAATCATCAAATAATTGTGTCGTACTCCATTGATTACACAATTCATCCCATTCATCTATAGAAATATTATGAAGGTACCAATCATATTCATTATCACCACCATTATGTGCAACTAAGACAAACTCTAATTTCATTCCGTTTAAATAATTGAATGCCCATGTCTTGAAATATTTAATAAAATCCTTATCAGAAAATCCCAAATTATATTTATATTTCTTTAAGAATGGTTTGAGGCCATTTATAATAAACTTTTCAATATAATCTTCTGGCAAAGTTTTACACCACATATTAAACTTTCTGTTGTATTCTTTCTTTTCAATACCAAAAAAATTCATCTATAACAAAATCAATTGGCTTATTCTATTTTAATAAGTAGGTATTACTTTAGATTGTTTTCTGTTGAAGGTCCAGGAATTGGTTGATGAACCGTTTTTTTAAGGCGAGCAACTGATTGTGTATCATTAACTTTCTGAAGTTTTATATACCGGAGAATTGCATCGGTCTCATCTAAGCCATTACCCTTCTGTTTAAAATAAGCATGAAGGTAGTTTTGTAGGCGTGGAATGCTTAGAGCAGGTACATTCTTTTCTTCAATACATTGAAGATGAGCACCTCCAGATATTTTTATAATAGCATTTTGCATATTATTAGTTCTTAATGAACCAATAACCTTTCCTTCAAATTCATCACGCATCTTTCTTGAAGCAGCAGCTTGTTTAGTATAAGTCCCTACAAGATTATCATAGTGTACAAAATTTCGTACCCATGTTCCTATTTCTGATTGTTGATTGGTCCCACCAGTTTGTTGTACTGACATCTTTTCTATAATATAATACATTATATAGTAATAGAAGGCGCATGTGCAGAAAATACAGTTGGAATTCGGGTAAATACAATAAGTAGGGTCATAGATATCATTATAGTTAAAATAACAAATAATACACATAATATAAGTACATAAGGAAATAGACGCTCAAGAATATGATTTAGGATAGGATCTATTAAAAAAACATGAACCATTTTTTTGTTTTCGTCGGTTTGAACACTTTGTATTAATTTTTGAATCCATTTATGGATCCATTCTTTTTTTTTGGTGGCTTGCTGGACTGTTGAATCCATTTATTAATAAACCTATTTAAACATTCAATAGGATTACGCATAGAATGCCATCATACTTCAAATCAGATTTTAAACGTCAAAGTACACCGAGTGGAAAATATATTTATATGTTTGATACCTTATATACACAAAATAGTGATAATTTAAATGAAAAACATCCATTATTTGTTGACGGAATAATTGTTGAACCGGAAATGAATATAGATAAGGAATCTTATTATAAGAAACCCGATGATCTAGATAATCCTAATGTAGTAAGAAATGTATACATGCAGTGGATATCTGATTGCAGTGGCGCTTTTGTAAAATGTCCTACAATTGAACAATGCTTATCAAAGAGTGAATCTATTGTTGATTCCAATGCTTCTATTGCGACAATTTACCCAGAAGAGGAGGATAATTCGTGGACATTGCAATGGAATCCTATAAGGGTAAAAGTGGATATGCCACTATTTCAAATATACTGGGCTCCCTCTTATAAGGTTCCATTTAAATCCCGGATTAGTCTTGATGAGTCACCCCCAACTCCAGAAGTTTTAGACCGAACTATTGAATTACAGACTAATCCTAAATCCCGAACGGATTGGTTACAAGAAATGGCGGATCTTCATGTTCCGTTTGTGGATTCATCAACTCTCCGGTTAGAATCTGAAATGGAGGCACAGAAAGATAAACTTCGGAGAAAAGTACGAGATGCGCGTATTAGGGCTAAACTGTCAAAATACCGTGCTGAAAGAATGGCTGCAAGATATGAGGAGAAATATGGAATATACCCTGATGAGGATGCTGAAGAGGCTCAGACTGAGGTTGATAGTAATTCCGATGAGTAAGTAAAACAAAATCGCACAAATCTATAAAAATTATACACTCACCCTATTACAGAAACATCCGTATGGCTGGTGGTAAGAATTTAATTCAAGGCTTATTTGCCGTTGCTGTTGTCGCTGTTCTAGTTTATCTAGTAGATCCTACAATGTTCGGCCTATTATCATCAAGACAGGGGTTTTATGTTAGACATGATGAGGAAGAAGCAGAAAAATTCGCCAACATGAATAATTCATCTAGTAATGGCACTGCTGGTCCCGGTCAAATGAACTCACCTTCTGCTGATAGAAATAACATCGTAGGAAATCCTAATGTTGCTGGCGAGGGTTTTGCGGATCTAAGTTCACAGGAGGGTCCGGCCAACTTTGGCTCAACAGGTTCACCAGCTGGATGCTACCCTCGTGATCAACTCACGCCCAGCGAGCTTCTACCAAAGAGTCAGAACAGTGTTTGGGCTGAGCAGAACCCTATGGGACCTGGATCACTCAAGGGAAAGAACTTCCTTTCGGCTGGCGCCCTCATTGGCGTTAACACAGTTGGCCAGTCCCTACGCAATGCCAACTTACAACTCCGTTCTGAGCCCCCCAATCCCCAGGTCGCTGTTTCAATCTTTAACCAGAGTACGATTGCGCCTGATACCAATCGCCGCCCTCTTGAAATCAATTAAATTAGTAAATAAA
>Ga0114974_10002103_pt1 | contig 15422 bp, 19 predicted proteins | sample S_130206_EF_Meta_FD_87318 | JGI IMG/M metagenome (GOLD analysis project Ga0114974, IMG submission 87318) | Freshwater microbial communities from Lake Simoncouche, Canada to study carbon cycling - S_130206_EF_MetaG | ecosystem: Environmental > Aquatic > Freshwater > Lake | place: Lake...
AGGTGCTGTTCACCTTCTCGGCCAATGACCTCGGCAAGATTGATCGCGTGCTGATGGACCGCATGGTGGTGATTGAGCTGAAGGGCTATTCGGCCAAGGAGAAGATCGCGATCGCGGAGAACTTCCTGCTCCCGACGGCCCTCAAGGACCTCAATCTCGATGAGAAGGTCGGGATCAGCAAGGAGGTTCTGGAGCATGTGCTGACGAACTATGCGCACGAGGAGGCCGGTGTTCGTGAGCTGAAGCGCTGCGTAGAGACCATTGCCCAGAAGGTCAATATGCTGCGTATCTTCAATACGAAGGACCTGCCGTTCCACATTGCCAACTTCACACTGCCCTTCGTGGTGAAGAAGGAGCATGTGGACCTGTTTCTGAAGAAGAAGGCTGGCGTTGACCCCTCGTTGCGCGGAATGTACACCTAAAATAGAATGGCGAATCAGCTTGAACAATATTATATGTGGAGGGTTGTAACTTTTGCTGCCTTTGTGACTATTTTTGCTGCATGGTTCTATATACCTCAGTTTATGAAACTGGGATTTCCTGCTCTAACCTTTGCACTCGTATTAGCTATGCTCGGTATCTACTATTTTCAATATAAATCCGGATACGATCCACGGGGATACTATCGTGGAGTGCCGCCAAAACATGGGGGCTTGATTACACGATATATCTATCCCGAATAGATGACAGTTAAGCTTGAACAGTATTTCGCAGTTGCTTTTGGTATTGGATTATTAATATTATTAAGATATCTTGGCTGGAAATCAATGCGATATCCCACATTTATAAATTTCATAATCTTTATAGTTTTCGTTATGATTATACTTATTGAATATAAAAAGTTTATTTAATAGATGCGCTCCAAGGTGTATAAAGCATGGATAGGCCTTGTAATCGTTATACTAGCGATTGCAAGCCTCTACCTTATCAATAGACCCTATCTGAAAGAAATCGGCATCATTAATCTCGATTCATCCAAGGAGCGCTGGTCGGCCTTGCAGCCCGAGTTGACCGCCCTACCCTATCCGGTTCGGCGTTTTCCAGCCATCGATGGGCGGAAGATGACGGAGCAACAGTTTGAGGCAGCGGGCATTCCCTATTTGCTTTGGCCCGCACAGGCGGATGAACAGATAAAGAAAAAACGGGCAGGCGAGATCGGTTGCTACTTGTCTCATAGGACACTTATTCAGCAGTTCGGATCGGGTTGGGCTGCGCCAAATGCGGGCCATCTCGTTTTAGAGGATGATGTCACGGTTGTGAAAGATGCGGCGCCGAAGCTAGAGGCTGCGCTAAAGGCGTTGCCGTCGAACTGGGATATTCTCTGCATAGGAATCGGGCACTCTACCCTCGATGAGCCCAAAAATGGTCTGGCCCGTGTTCAAAAGTTCTGGGGCACCTATGCCTACATCGTTCGTCACGGCTCGATTCCGAAGATTATGGACCGCATTCAGGTCATGAACAACCCGATCGATGATATGCTATCGAACTCCAAGAATCTGGTCATTTACGCGATGCAGCCGCCGATTGTGAACTTCCGTTTGCAGGCTTATTCGGAGATTCAGCAGAAGGTGACGTAGGCTGCAGCCAGATTGTATCGAGCTTCTCGCGATCCGCCTTCAGGGCGGCCAACTTCTCGGCCATTTCTCTGGAGGCCGGTGTGTCCGCTTTGATACACTGCGTTCCAGGGCCCCAGCGACGAAGGGCGCAGCCTGACATTTCTGTTCGGAGAAGAGAAATATGTAAATCATCTCTGATGATTTATACATTTCTCTTTGGAAAAGAGAAACATGTGAATCATCTCCAACGTTTCGCATCTTTTTCCTCCGCCCGATATAATGACGATCTCACCCATGGCCATTCAACACTACGTCTTTGGAACTACTAGAAATATTTTGGCGGGCGCGGGCCTAGCCTACGCCGTACAGAATCAGAGATATCTAGAGATCCCATTCACCATATTTACTCCTTCCATATATGCTGGCTATCACTTATACAGCAATAAGGAGAAAATTACAGAATGGATTAAAGATGTATCAAGATTATAGACATAGACATAGATAGCTATACAGTGAAGTGCCAAAGTTAAGCACCCCCTTAAAGGGGGGTACTTAACTTTGGCACAATACGGATGCTGTCAAGTGCCAGGATTAATAACTCCTTTGGAGTTATTAATCCAGCCTACTTGACAGCTTGGCGCCTAAATCTATCACTAAATAACAGAATGGCCAAGCCCTATCCCCTCGTGGCCGCTCGTGTAGCCAAGAGCCCCTTTAAGAACATGGTCAGGACCAGAAAGGCCCTCGCCGCCTATAAGGCCAAGAAGCCGGTCGGTTTCACGGCCCGCTCCTCTTTAAAATCTATGGGCCTGGTCCCGAGAGCAAACGGCACATACAGGCTCGGTAAAAAGTATGCGTAAGATAGAATGAAGGACCTCACCATAATGTATCTGCAAAAGAAGTTTCACATGCTTGTGATAGCTCTTGTGCTTATTGGAGGCATTAACTGGCTGGCCGTGGGTCTCACGGGCAAGGACTTAGTGCGCTACGTGCTGAGTCCGAAGTATGCGCGTTTCGTCTACGTGGTCGTTGGCTTAAGCGCTCTCGGACTCCTATTCCGCCGAGATGTCTACCTCCCTTTCTTGGGCGAGTCCCTCGTGCCCGCCGGTGCCTTGACGGCCAGATCGCCCCAGGGTGCCAATGACCAGGTGACGATCACAACGAAGCCCGGCTCCAAGGTCCTTTTCTGGGCGGCGGAGCCCAATCCGACGGCGGGCAAGGCGATCCCGACGTGGCAGGAGGCCTATGGCGCGTATGAGAACTCCGGTGTTGCCGTGGCCGATGAGCGCGGCAAGGCGCTTCTGCGTTTCCGGGGTATGCCGCAGGCCTACACGGTGCCCGTGCACGGCCGCCTCGACCCCCACGTACATTTCCGGATTGCGGACGGCGCCATGCTCGGACCCGTGCAGACCTACTTCTTGAAGGATGGGCGCGTTGAGGCGTTCTCGAATATGCTATAAGATATAGGTATAGGCCGTGTATGCTAATTCCAAGTGAAACTGTTATCAGACACTTGAAATCAGCAGGTATCAAGGTGGGTCGCGTGCTCCATATAGGTGCACATGACTGTCAAGAAGCCGGATTTTATAAGGAACTCGGAATCAAACCAGAACGCACCGTCTGGATTGACGCACTTGACCATAAGGTAGCGCAGGCAAAGCGGCGTAATATACCAAACGTCTACAAGGCGGTCATAACAGATACCGATAATGCAGATATTACATTTAATGTCTCGAATAACGAGCAATCTTCTAGCGTGCTTGATCTCGGGACGCACAAAGAAGAGCACCCCGATATCCACTATATTCAATCGATTCAAGAAAAGACAACGACTCTTGATACATTTTTACAGTGTGAAACGATTGACCCCGTCTTCGATTTCTGGAACATTGATATTCAAGGGGCTGAGCTTCTTGCTCTAAAGGGCGGCGAGCAGGCCTTGAAACATGTGCATGCGCTCTATCTAGAAGTGAATGAGAAGGCACTCTATAAGGGCTGCCCTTTGATTGGAGAGCTTGATGCGTACCTACTTGAGCGCGGATTTCGGCGCGCAGAAACTAAGATGACATCTCACGGATGGGGCGATGCTCTTTACCTTCGAACTGCTCCGCGTATATTAATGCTTGTCTTAGCCAGTGATGATGGCGGCCTGTATAGTGGGCTCCAGTCCATATGGAAACTCTATATGGATTCTGAGCCGCGGATTGACTGCTATTTTATAAAGGATCGGGAAGAGCAGGATCAATCTGCCATCCTAGAAGACAACACCCTCTATATAAAAACCTATAAGGGATACGCCAATAATGATAGTCTCTGGTTAAAGACACTACGGGCGTTTGAATACTTCCAACCTACTCTTGATATATACGACTACGTATTCCGACCGAATCTCTCCAGCTTTATCCGCTTTGACAAGTATTTACAGTTCTGTAAGAGTCTTTCTAGAACGAGACTCTATTCTGGGCAAGTGAATACCGATTACGGCCTACAGTATGCCTCAGGTTGCGGCTTCACACTCAGCATAGACTTGGTCAAGCGCCTCATTAAGACGCCTCCGAAGCACTTTGTGATCGATGATCTCACAATTGGCACGGCCATGCGCGACTGGGGCATTCCTATTGTTACAGCGCCCAGGCATACCATACAGCCGGATAATCTGTCGACCCCCGATGAAACGAGCCTACCGAAACTGGCCATACTTTTAGAAAATCCTGGAGATGTCTATCACTATAGGGTTCGCACGGGAGACGCAGGCCGTTTAGAGCGGGACCTCAAGATTCACCGGATCCTTTATGAGCGATTTTATGATGTTTCTGGATTAAAGGGGGCCGAATAGAAGTCTAATAGATGACCCAAATAGTGTTCTTCTGTGATAAACACTATGGGGGGTACGGCGACAGGCTCGTAGGAATGGCCTCGGCCATCACAATAGCTCGAGCTCTTGGAGTTCCTCTGGCCTTTCAATGGGAGCCCGAATTCATGGAACTCTGTCGGGCCCAGCCGGCTCTAAATGCCACAACCCATTTGAACCTTATTAATCTGCGCAGTTCAGACATCTTAGAGAAGCAGAATCTGAGAGAACTTTGGCAAAACCAGGTCGTTCGCTTTAGCGCCAATATTCCGGTCGATCGACTTCTATGGTCGAATCCGCACTTTTCGTTGCCCAGCTATCAGGCAGAGGCCATCAGGAGTTTTCGAGAGATCATGCCCTGCCTCGGGCTTCCAGCCATTTTTCCCAAATATGAGTTCGGCGTCCAGATCCGCTGTGGAGACACCTATTGTATGCCGCATGCGGGCGCGCAGCAATATATTCCGGAAACGGCGTGGCCAGACTTTGCGGAACGCGTGAAGGCCTATCTGCTGGGCAGAGGGGTCAAGGGCGCCATTTATCTGACCTCGGACACCTATAAGATTTATCCGATATTCAAGGCCCTGAATGATGAGACTCTGCAGTTTGTAACGATCGATCGGGTCGCTGATATCCATTTCGATTTCTATAACTCGACGGGCAAATACAAGGAGATCGTGGCGGATCATCTGGAACTCCAGTGCTGTCGTCGGATTATCACGGGCCTTCGCTCAAACTTCGGAACCACTGCGGCCTATTGCTCGCAAGTCTGTAAGGAGATAATCCTATATGATCGGGGATTCAAGGCCTTTGATACGAGGGCGCAGCTTGTTCTAAAGGAGTTCCCGGACGAAGCAGACCGCCCTTGAAGCATGTTGAAGGAGGTGCTGTGTATAAGGGTTTCCGAGATCCTGGAGATTCTGGCAGCCGTCGCCGCCATACAAAAAGGCGATTTGGGAACGGTCATAGGATTCTGTTACGGTGGGCCAGAAGGCCATTGGTAGACTCCCTTCTCCGAGTTCATCGCGCCCCACCTTTCCGTAGATAATCAGATCGAACTCTCGGGCTCGAATCCGCGCCTCTATATCATACCGATCAGTCCCTGCCTCTTCCAGTTTTCCACCGTAAGTGAAACCATTGCCATGTTTTTGACTGAGATCACACCCCTTGTAGAGTACGTCTATCTTAGGATAATCTACAAAGGCTGTCCCCAGTTTTCTACGGAGGCCGAGCGCCAGGAGTTCCCGCGTATAGTTCTCTCCGCTGTGGCAACGGATCATGAGCACCTTAGAGGCGTTTGGAAAGGGCTCGAGAAATCGCTTAGTAAGCGCCGACACGGAGCAGTGGTTCCTGCAATGCGCCAAAAGGCGTAGAACATAGAGATCGTAGAGTGCCTCCTTTCCGGGATTCCAGGGCAGCAGTTCGGCGCAGGCCTCTAGGACCAGGGACTTCGGAAAGGTGACCATCGTATTTACGGGACAGGCCTCGAGATCCTTGAAAATCGGAATGCAGCCGGCGGCCAGAATCTCATAGTGTCTGAGGCAATCCCAGCCACCCTTTCGCTCCGTATAGGCGAAACGAGAGGCCCTGTATTGCTCATGGTAAGCCGCCTCTTCACCGGATTTAAAGCAATAGTTTGACCGATTCCCGGGCTGGATCTCAGAAAAAACACGAGTTTTCGGCGGGACTTCTGTGACTATATACTCATCCGGAATCGCATATGGCAGTGGTATAATGTTCATATGATTCATGATATTAAGAATGCATTAAGTGATCACTCCCGAATATCGTGGCGGCACACCGGGCAACGCACATTCTGCTGGAACCAGGTGTCGATGCAGCCTGTGTGAAACTGATGGTCACAGGCATTGATCGTGCGCGCCTCCGTATTGACCGTGATGGTGTCCTGGCAGATAGCGCACACCTCATCGGCATCCGTGAGGACTTCAAGAGTGGTCGCCGTCGCAATCTGCTCAGCCGTGGGTCGAACGATTACGGGATCCTCGAAACGCTGGTTGGCCGCAGCGGGAGGCGGCCCCATCATCGCGAGCAGAAGATCCTGGACGTTCATTGGAATGGCCGGCATCACGTTCGTGAAGTTGCCCGCAGGAGGGCGGAGCATGTTCAGAAGATCTGCGCTGGCCTGCACAATGTCTGGAGGAGGCGCGTGAATAGGTATAGGCCGAGGAGCGGCCCGCATCGGCCTGTAGGCGGCCCGGCCAGCGGCAAAGAGATCAAAGTGGCGCCGCATCTGGGAATGGGCATAGGCGAAGAGATCTGGAACCGTCTGGAAGGCCTCTGGCTCGTAGAGCATGGCCGGAAAGTAGTTGTGCAGAGTATCCAGCATGGGATTGTCATAGTGAATCACGTACGCCATTTATTGCTGGCCTTGGTGAAATTGAAGGTGATAATTTTGCTTGGCACCAGTATCAGCCATGTCAGGATACGGAGGCCTTGTGAATATGGGCCTAACCTGCTACGCCAATGCCGTGATTCAGTGCCTGCGCCATTGTGAAAAGATGCCCTGGATCTTTGAGAAGGGGCGGTTCGATACTCTCTTTAAAAAGCAGCCGAAGCCCGACCGGGCCGCGAAACAGGCTCTCACCACCTCCTTTGCCGAGGTCGTCCAGATGCTCCAGACCTGCAAGAAGGGTCAGAGTGTCCGGCCGGCCGACTTATGGAAGAATCTGCCGGCGTGTGTTGTAAACACTGGCTTCGAACAGTTTGCCCATAAACAGTGTCACGATGCACACGAGTTCTTCCTCTTTCTGCTCGATGTCGCCCATGAGGCGATGGCTCAGGAGGTCGATATGACGATTATGACGAAGGCGACTACAGAGAAAGAGTCTCGCGTTGTGCAGGCGCTGAACGTCTGGAAGCGGGAGTTCAGCAATCTCTATAGTCCGATGGTCGACCTCTTCTATGGCCTCATGCATGTGCGCGTGGAGTGCCAGACCTGCAAGAATACGACGCACCGCTGGGAGACCTTTACATCGCTGAAGGCGGCGGTGCCTGCCACGGCTACGGAGCCGCCGAGCCTGGGTGAAATGTTGGCCGAGGAGCTGAAGCCGGAGCTTATCGAGGGCTACGATTGTGAACCCTGTAAGGCGAAGACGGTGGCCAAGAAGTCACTGTCCATTTGGCGGATGCCGCAGACAATGGTGGTGTGCCTGAAGCGCTTCTCATATACGGGCCAGAAGATCCAGACAAAGATTGCGGCCATTGGCCCGACAGATTTCGGTGCGCATTTCTCGGATGAGAGCCCCGAGAAGTCGAAGACCTATGGGCTCCGGGCCATTGTGGATCATCACGGATCAAGTGGGGGGGGTCATTATACGGCACAGTGCCGTCATACGGAAACCGATACCTGGGTTCTGTATGATGATGAGGGAATCAGGGAGCTCGCCGAGCCGTTCTTTGGACACTCGACCTATATGCTGTTCTTTCGGCGGGTCTAATAAAAATAAGTTCTAGGCACATACTATTTTTTAAACTCAGACAAGCAGCGCCGCCAGATCATTCGGCAGCTGCTCCACCTTCGTGCCGTAGTGCGCCTCAATGTCATCCATGAGCCGCGTCTCCTCGGGGCACAGAAGGTTAATCGCGCAGCCCTTGCGACCAAAGCGGCCGCTGCGACCAATACGGTGAATGTAGTTCTCGCGCTGCGTGGGCAGCTCGTAGTTAATCACGAGCGACACCTGCTGTACATCAATGCCACGGGCCAGCAGATCCGTGCTGATCATAATACGCACCGTACCCTTGCGGAAATCGGCCATGCGCTTGCGGCGCTCCTCTACGTCCATCTCACCGTGGATAAAGGAGAGCGGGAAGCCCTGGGCATTCATCTTCTCGGCCAGCCACTCGACGCGCGGCCGCTTATTGACATAGATCAGCGCCTGATTGATATTCAGATGCTGGTACAGGTCGCAGAGTACATCATACTTGTACTCCTCCCGATCCAGCTTGACATGGAACTGCTTGATGCCATCGAGAGTCACGGCCTCGGGCGGTACCAGGATACGAACCGGATTGCGAAGAAGCTTGCCCGCGAACTCTACGACGTCGATCGGCATCGTGGCCGAGAACAGACAGGTCTGCGTGTCCGAAGGGAAGCCGAGCTGGAGGATACACATGATCTGCTCCTTGAAGCGGTCCTCCAGCATCTGGTCAGCCTCGTCCATGATGAGCACGCGGATGTGCTCGCGGCCGAGGGCCTTCCGGCTCATCAGATCATAAATACGGCCGGGCGTGCCGACCACGAAATGCACACCCTTGTCGAGCGCCTTCAGGTCCTCGCGCATGGGCGTACCACCCGTGACCGAATAGGTCGTGATCCCGAGAAACGAGCCGAGGGTCTTGACGACGCTTTCAATCTGCTGGGCGAGCTCACGCGTGGGCACGAGCACAAGTACCTGGGTCTTCTTAATCGCCGGATCAATACGGCAGAGGGAGCCGATCGAGAAGGTGCCCGTCTTGCCCGTACCCGACTGGGCCTGGGCAAGAATATCACGACCCTCCTTAATCGGCACAATGGCCTTCTGCTGAATCGCCGAGGGGCGCTCAAAACCATTTGAATAGACGCCCCGAAGAATCATCTCGGGCAGGCCCATCTCGTCGAACGACTCATACGCCTTGAGGTCCGTCGACACCATATCATCCACGCTATCGATCACAAGGTTTGGCTCCATTATGCTATAACATATACGGGGCATCCATAGGCCCTCAATTTTGAATGACACGTTTCACGCTTTGCCGGTAAAATTAGCTTTCATAACCAGGATACCTGGCGGCATGGCGGACGATGATTATGAAGAGTTCGCGGACGACTTGGTAGAAGAGGGTGAGGAGGTGGAGGCCCTCAATGACGAGCCGCATGACATGCTCCTAAAGTTTCACCCAGAGACAGTGATCGACTACGCGGAAACGGTGCTACCCTCCGTGCCCCTACAGGTGGCGCCGGCAGGATCTACGGCCACGGACGCCAATCACATGAGCCCACCCTTTCTGACCGTCTATGAGCGGACAAAGGTTCTCGGCACGCGGGCGAATCAGATTGCGGACGGCGCGCGCCCCTTCATTGTCGTCCCGGACCATCTGACAGAACCGCTAGAGATCGCGAAGCTGGAGCTCGAGCAGCGGCGTCTCCCCTTCATCATCAAGCGCCCGATGCCCGATGGCACGTTCGAGTATTGGCGCCTTTCAGATCTCATGATCCTATAGAATGCTACGACTGAAGACCGTTAAAAAATCGCATCGACCTGAAAAGAAGTTCGATGCGGTTTTTATTCGGGATGGGCGCGAGAAGACGATCAGCTTCGGCGCGGCCGGCATGTCCGATTTCACGAAGCACAAGAACGTCACACGGAGAGCCCGGTATCTGAAGCGGCACTCCGGAATGGGAGAGAAGTGGTCGCAGCCCGATACGGCAGGGGCCTTATCGCGTTGGATCCTTTGGAATAAGCCGACGTTTGCCGCGTCGCTTGCCGATTTTCGGAGACGATTCAAAGTCTAACAAGCTAGAACCCGTCATCATCGCGCTCTTTAAAGTACAGAGCCAGTTTCTCGCGAACGGAGTTATCCGACACCTCAAAGACGCCGTCCCGATTCTCCTTCAGGATTTTCCGGACGTCCGCTATTCCATCCAGAATCACATGCCGCTCCTGATATTTCCGATTCTTTCTGGCTCCGTGCCAAAGATGATAGACAGTGCCCTCAATGCAGCCGATCGATGGTCTTGGGCCTTTTTTGAATTCTGTGTAGGCGGGCTTCAAGGCCGGCTTCAAATACGTAGGGATAAACTCGACGCCGAGCCACGCTGCAGCGGAAAGCGTATCGCCACTTCCAGTGATACCGTATTGGAAGAATCCATTCCGACGGAACCAGGACCGCTGGAAGGCCCAGCCGAATCCGGGGTGGTAGGCCGGATTATACGGTTTCTTCAAATCCATGAAAAGAACGGAAGGGCGCTCATCCGTGACTTCCTTATAGGTTAAATCCAACCAGCACGCTGTAGAAAACGGGTGAACAACCTCGTATTGATTCAGGGCCCTCGAGAGATCAGAATACCAGGAAGGTCTCGCAAAGACAATATCCGCATCGAGGAACAGGAGTTTCGTGTAGCGCCAGGGAACCCGTCTCTCGAGAAGTCGACAGAGGCGCTCCTTGTGAAAAAGTATAGAGGAGCCCCAGACATGAAAGGCGTCGGCGATTTCGGGAGTTGAGAAGACCAGCTCTAAGGTGTAATAGGGTATGCCGGCTAAACGCAGTTTTTCAACGGTATAGAGATAGTTCATGAGTATGCGCTTCGAGTTCACAGGATTAAAATAGACGAAGCAGACGGCCATATCCTTCCATCGAGGCTTCAAATAAACACAGCTAACCGGATCAACATAGGTCTTTGTTATTGTAGGATGTGTGGGCACATGGGGCCTCGATTGCTTAAGGCCCATATCTAAAATGATACCCTATTAAACTTTAAGAGGCAACTGTGACTTTCCTACCATGCTTGACGGATAGACGGGTCTTGGGGCACGCTTTTCTAGAGGAGGGCGCACGGTGTGCGCAGAATCTGAGAAGCATCTTCTGGCCGTTCTATACATGGAAAAAATGAGGGCTCGTTTTTCAACGAGTGGGGATAAGATTGAGACCACCTCCATCTATTGGGTCTTTGGGAATTTGCTTATAGGCTTATTGCCGCCCACAGGCTTATTGCCGCCCATAGGCTTATTGCCGCCCACAGGCTTATTGCCGCCAATGCTTCCCACAGTTCAAACAGTTGATAAAGATCGTCATCGGCTCATCAGCTGACCGAGTCTGCATCTCATAATAAGTGCACTCCCGCTTGTGGCAGCGCCCACATAAGAACTGATCCGTCGCCATCGACTTATCGCCCTCCAGCTGCCGCTTCTCCCGAATCTGCTGTAGCTCGAAACTATCCTTCCACCGCGTCTCAAAGAGATCGTATGGGCTCATGCCACACAGATCATCGAACGTGACCTTCCCATCCTTATAGCGCTGAAACAGTTCCTTGTTTCCAACGTAGGAGTCTGGGTGGAAGTTGCTCGAAATATGGCGCGCATGCATTTGGTACAAATGGAGGAAGGGCAGATGCGTCCACGCCCGGGCAACATGCCGCCGCTCCGCCTCACGAACGCTCCCGTTATAAATGCAACGTTCGAGGTCCGCGCACTCACCCACCGTCAGGATCTTGTCAAACATCGCCACGATGGTATCCAAGATTGTCTGGCGCTGCTTCGAGCGCACCGTAGTAGTCACTTCCTCCTTCAGCTGTTGATCAGGATGAATGCTCACGAAAGACGCATAGCTGGGCGCGATGACAGGCTTAATCGACTTCCGCTTCGGCTTCACCTCAATCTCCTCCTCTTCCGCCTCTGGCTCCGCCTCGCCTGCATCGATCGCATCGGCATCTGCATCGACCTCTGCCTCCGCATCTTCTGCCTCGACCTCCTCTTCCTCCTCCTCTTCCTCCTCTTCCTCAAGTTCATCAAAGCCACCGAAGGCCTTCGTATAGAAGGCCTCATAGTCTTCAGGCTTGAAGGTTACCGGACTTGCAAAGCTCTTCTTGTCCTTTGAAGCGACGATCAGGATATCTCCAAAGAAGAGGGTCGAATCGTGCGGTGGGGGGAGTTCATGCTTATTCTCCGTGCCGGCCTTACCTGTCGTGAAACCGAAGATGAAGAGAGTCAACCCCTTGTACGAATAGGATTCCAGCGTCTCGGGCGACTCCTTTTTCTTTAGAAGAGTCTTGACCGCTGCCGCAGTCAGAACATCCGGAAGTTTTACAGGCTTGACTTCTGCCTTCTGGGTCAGGAGGATTCCATGGCTCGGCATTTAGAAGTAGGAGGCGTTGCAGCCTTATGTGGCTGCTTGTCGGGCAATTTTATTGACACCAAACGCGCCTAAGCGCTTAACCACTCTATCTCTATAGGAATGCGTCGCACATGGACGCCGGCTGAAAAGACACTGGACAGCCCTCGCCCTGTTACGCGCTACGACTTCGGAGACTACGAGGGCTGGCTCGATGGTGACAACTGGATCTGTTGGCGTATTCTTTCAACGGTTCAAGAAGGCACATCCGTCATTCAGAACCTAGAGAAAATGCCAACAGATTTCTGCCCCTTTCAGGCATATTCGATTGAAACGATTTTGATCGGAGGAAGCCTAGAGGCTCCACAGATGGTAACATGGTCTACTGCCTCAACGCCTGTATCTGCGGGTCTTTGATTTTCTACGGATTGATTTTCTTGTGCCTCCTCCAGTCTTCTGTAGTTTTTTCAATCTGGCTTTAATACTATTACGATTCTCATCCATTTTAGAAGACATTTGCTGTACTGACATAATACCCTTTTTCTTACAGCTACTAATGATTGTGTCCGATACCTGCTCCGATATAAATTTAAGACTCTCTGGATGATCCTTCATGTAGTGATTAACTATATCTTCTATGGTTTCATTCATATCCTGGCAACGATCATCTTTATCCTTTATATTTGCATGACTGTAATAATGTTTAAACGCAGGCTCTGCAGAAGCTGATACTAAATCATGGATTGTTTGCCTATATTTTTCTAGTGGATTGTTCTTTACAAATGCCCTTAATGGGTTTTCAAACGTCGTAACAGGTGATTTCTTACCTAGAATAGAGAGTGGATTTGGTACAGAATACGTAGTCATATTTTCTTATATATATGGATATAAAAAACTTCACAGAAAGCCCGTTCAATGGCCCACCTTATTTTTGGCACATGTTGATAGATGTTTGGTAACTTCCTCAACGTATTGGCGGCCGCCTCTCTGTTATTCGTTGGCTACCTCATGTTGAAAGCTTACCGGCCAGCCTGGTTTAACTCGATTCCGTGGCTAAAGAGCGAGGAGCCCTTCAAGCCACGGCAGGTGTCTCCTCCACCCCCGCCCCCTCTACCAGTTCCTGCCCCAGCCCCGGTGGTCTTGGCGGATCCGCCACAGCCTGAGAGAGTTGTGGCGTCTGGCGGCCCGAATCCGCCCGCCGCCCGCGCCCCAGTAGCCCCCGCCAAGATCTCTCCGGAGGCGGAGCCCACGGACCCCTATGAGTCTGGGCACATGGAGGCCCCTATTAAGGATACGCTGACCTACCCCGAGCTGTCTTTTGGACCCGGCGTCGATAATAGGTCAACAAACAAGGGCGCAGAGTCGGGTGCGGCATCCGGCCTGTCATCGTCGACCTTCTCTCCCGAATATGCTCAGAATGGCGGATCCTTCATGGGCTCCGTATTCGCGAATGACTTGCAGCCCGGCGATGACTATGCTACCGCTTAAACGCGTAGCAATATGTCTATATAGATATCGAATGGAACAGGGGCTCTCGGAAGGTAGCCTTCGTAACAGCCATCGCGAGACTCACGCAGTTCGCCGTAAGCCTGCCCCAGCGAAACTCCAGCAACGCGCTAGCGCGTTAGTGGAGTCTTGCTCACAGGATCTCATTCTTCGTCAGCGGCTCGATCCGGATCGCGTAGAGATGCCCTTGAAGAAGGGGGGGTTCTATGTGCTTGGAAACGAGGGGAAGGCTGATCCGGGCTTTCTGGTGCTGATGACTGGGGAGCCGGCGGTCTACCTGCAGACTCGTCGGGGTAAGAATGGATCCTATACCACGGCCAGTACACTGCGTCTCCGGGTATCGAATCTTATAGATAATACGGTTTTGATCGCCACACTCGATGATGTTATGCACAGTCTACGCCTCGAGGATGTATGGAAGTGGAATGGGTCTTGCGTGACCGATAAGCCGTATTCGGGGCGGCGCATATTTCTAAAGGAGTTTGTGGAGAAGCATTGGATTCCCGATGCCCGTCTCCTCGGTGGCATCTTTACGACTGTGGCCGCGCCTATCTCAATGGAAGAGTTCGCTGTGAAACAGGATTGGTCCCAGATGCATAGTCTGGAATTTGTCCCGGAACAGGCGGGACGCCGACGAATGATTCTCTTTTTGGAGATCCAGCAGAAGGCTGCAACGGGTCCGGCTGCAGAGAAGCATTTGCGCGGGGCTACACAGCAGCCACAGGCGGCGCCGAGGCCTCCTCCTCGGCCTGTTGCGCCACAGCCGGTCGCAAAGCCAGTCGCACAGCTTAGAGAAGCCCGAGCGGTCCCAGTCGATAAGATGCCCGACATCTACGATATATACGATCGCGAGGGACTTCCTATCAGTCGCGCATCTGTCCAGCAGTTCTCCTTAAGTCTCAAGCTGCGCGAGGCTGGAGAGAGCTGGGTCAAGGCCCGATGGGTAGCCGAGTTTGGCGGATATGAGATTGTAGAAATCCTAGACAACCAGTAGAAGGATGGCCAAGACATCGCGTAAATCTAGACGGAATAAGCAAATGAAAAAGCGTCACTCACGCCACCGTGGCGGCGGCTTATTAGACATGTTTGGACTTGGCAAGGCGTCTGGACCCGCTTCTGGACCTGTGTCTGGGCCTGCGCCTCCACCCAATGCTGTTCCTCCTGTGGCCGCCCCAGTAACAGTGCCTAGCGGCGGCGGCTCCGGCCAAGGCGGCTACGCCTTCACAGGCGCGTCTATAATGCCCGGCCTTGGCAACGCCGCAGTGAATCAGCCCCAGGCTTCTTGCTTGGCGGTGGCGCCCCCTGGTCAGTTAACACTCAATCCTACAGGCCTCCCGGGCAACTATTCGCAGGCAGGAGGCCGCTATGGATTTGACCTTACGGCACAGGTTGCACCAGCTGCCGGTGGCCTGGGTGGAATCCCACAGGTCGTCTCCATCCCTTGCGAGGGCGCCTATTCAAATCCCTTGAATCAGTCGACGGGCGTGCCGGTGAACCCCACCCTCCCTCAGCTAGGTGGTGCGAACCCGGCGGATACGGCCGCTCTCTATGTGCCTACGGCGGGCTATTCACTGACGCCGAGCACATGGACGGGTACGAACGGTGGGCCGGCCCTCTTATCCATTCCATATGAGGCTCGCTCAATGACACCGGCCTGCTTAACAACGGGTGGTGGCCGCAAGGGC
>Ga0114974_10002109_pt1 | contig 15401 bp, 15 predicted proteins | sample S_130206_EF_Meta_FD_87318 | JGI IMG/M metagenome (GOLD analysis project Ga0114974, IMG submission 87318) | Freshwater microbial communities from Lake Simoncouche, Canada to study carbon cycling - S_130206_EF_MetaG | ecosystem: Environmental > Aquatic > Freshwater > Lake | place: Lake...
CCCCACTCGCGATTCAAAACATTAACCCCTGAAACGTTTTGGATGTCAGATCCATCACCATTTAATGCAACCAAGTGGCAATCAAAATCAAGTGCAAGGGTGCTGTGAAGTAAGAGCATGGCATTTTCAGCACCACCTCCCGTAAGTGAGTTAGTAACGATCGTCAATGATTTCTTATCAACGTTCAAATTTCCCATAAGGCTTCCATACCAATCCACTTATCGAGCGCAAGGTTCTTCGTGCTTAGCCATCCATCATTGACTCTAAACCAGGGTTTGGGGTAGACGACTTTTTGATTAGAACTCAAGGCCCCGGACCACCAAGAAAATGTTGAGTTTGAAATAACTTGAGCATTAGTACGTGACATCAACCTGAGAGTTTCTGCAGCCCCAAGTTCCTGAGGTAACACAACTCTCGAGATATCCATCCCGATTCTTTTGAAATCTTTATAAACTTCGTCGGGCTCGTCTGAGAAAAGCCAGATTGGTTTATCACCAAATTTTCTCTTGAGGTAATCAACTCCCTCTATAAAATACTTTGTATTCAACAAACCAAAGCTATCCCGATATTTTCTGTAATCACCCCGCCGGACATGAATTGCTATAGGTTGGATGGCCAGCGATTCACTCTCGAGCGATCTATATCTTTCCGAAGCATCCTTAACTTCAAACCAGGCGTCTAAGTGGCGGAAGTCAATTTGAGTGAAATACTCTCGGGTTTGGAAAAAGCCTCGATTTGATTTGGCATTGACAGAAGATTCGACATCGAAATCATCTGTCAGGTTTGAGTATAGGTTTCTTTTAAACATCCTTCGTGTCAATTCATTTTTCCAAGCAATTCTGCTCGTGATGTCTTGGATACTATTTACATCACTTTTTTTTACAATTATCTCGTCGTCTAGGGCGAATTGGAGGATATCCGCATCTTTGCCCAAAACCCTTTCGACAACAGAAACATCAAGAATTAATTCAAGATTATGTTTTACTGCATGGTATTTAAAAGCCGTATAAGTAAAAAGCTGATTGCCTAATCCGCCTGAAAATTGAACGTGAAGTTGTTGTTTATTAATTTATGAACTCCCGAGGAATTAGTTCATCTAGTCGCAATGGAAAAATAGTCTCCGTTGAATTTGCAACGATATCTAGTGGGAAATACTTCAAGTTGGCTTGCGCACAAATCTTGGCATAATCGTAAGTTCTAAAAGGGTGGTTGAATATTTCTAGAACTCTCGCGCCGCTTTCACACCACAATAGATTCGTTAATGCGCCACCGTGCAATGCTACAATTCGGACGGAATTCATAAATAACTGCTTCTGTTCCTTAAAGGATAGACGATCTGGATCGATCACTTCATAACCGTGTTGCAAGAAGTACTCAATCAGAGAATTTTCAAGTACAAAATCTCCTCTGTCTTTTTCCCCGCGAGCTAGGAAGATACTTCGTTTTTTTGTATCGCCAAGTATAATTGGACTGAGACACTTAATAATATTGACTTCCGATTGATTAAGTAATCTCGGGGAAGTCACAAACACTAAATTCTCTATTCTTGCGTGACTCTTTTTCGTCAGCACATAATTTATTTGTAAATCGTCGAGAACGGAGCGCTGCCAGTTAGGCGCGTCTTGATGAAGCACCACTCGACACGTTGGATATTCTTTTAGTACCCAAGCAATTGATGCCAAATCTTCCAGCATGAAGTGATAAAAGTATTTTGCTGGAGGGACGACAAGAAGTGTGCCCGGCATCCTATGTGTCGATTTCCCAAGCTTTTTATACTCATGGGCCAAACCTCCTTGGTACAGCAATCGCTGCCAGTGAGGGAGTGCGCCGTCCAATATAAATCCTGCATCGAGGCGGATAAGTCCGGAACGAAAATCAACCAAGCAGTTTTCTAGAACGCCAACTTTCCTCGGAATGCTAGCTTCCGGAGCTGAGTATTGATCAGTAGCAATTGGCAACGCAAATTCTGCCTTGGAGACTACTCTGAAATCCAAAACTTGATTAGAAACTTCTGGTAAATGCCTAATCTGTGAAAGATCCCCACCAAGTCGATCTGAAATATTGGCGCCTGAAAGCACTCTTTCTAAGAGTCTCAAAATTCCAGATCTCCACCTAGTGCGCCAGTAGCGCAGACTGTCGGTGACCTTCGGTTTTCGATTCCGGAAGAAACCGTCCGTTTGGTTTTTCCATTCACTCGGCACATGGAAAGTTTACTGCCTTCTCTATTCAAATCCACCTTACGGTGCAGGACGCGATAGTGGTGAGCCGGGGGTACTTTTTGATTATAAGTAGCTATATTTCATCTGTGAGAGCAATCATTCTGGCAGGTGGGCTCGGAACGCGTATTTCGGAAGAGACCGATTCAAAGCCAAAGCCAATGGTTCTTATAGGTGACAAGCCAATTCTTTGGCATGTAATGAATATATACGCTTTACAGGGAATCACAGATTTCATCATTGCGACCGGCTACAAAAGCAAAGTCATTCATGACTGGGTCTCCACGCTTAACGAACCTTGGAGCATCAAGCCAATCGAAACGGGCTTAGAAACTCAAACCGCCGGGAGAATTAAACAATGTATCCAATCAGTTAAGGATCCCAGGTTTTTCGTGACTTACGGTGATGGTCTAGGAAATATAGATTTAGAAAAACTCCTTCTTTTACATGAGCGATCTTCAAAAATAGCCACTGTCACAGCCGTTCGTCCACCAGCAAGATTTGGGGTTTTGGAATCAAACAACGGTGAAGTTACTCATTTCGGAGAAAAACGTCAGACTGATGCTGGATGGATCAATGGTGGGTTTTTTGTTGTTGAAAATGAAATTGCCAACTTAATTAAACTGGCAGATGAGTCCTTCGAGGCTTTTACGCTCCCAAAACTGGTGACTAAAAAGCAGCTTGGTGCCTACCATCACGAAGGTTACTGGCAGCCAATGGATACATTGCGGGAGAAAAACATTTTGACTGAATTAGCAACAAGTGGTTCACCACCCTGGTTTCAGAACTAAATTCCTATTCTTCGACGCATTTTTTTCCTCACGAAACCGGACAGTGGCCCGAGGTGTACGGGAATTTTCATTAGAAAATACCTTGTACCACCTCTTCTGAGGACTGCTGATGAATTTATAGTCTTATTTAATGTTGCTTTTCGCTCATTTAAACCAAATGCAGAAAGTAAAATCTTAGAAATTATGACCGACTTAAGTAACATTTTCATTCGAGACGAATTATAGAGTTCTGGAAATTTGTCTAGTATTAAAATTCTCGTTACAGTTAAGTCAGATTTAATTCCACCGGCCGCCTCGTCTGTAAAAACTGAATTATTGCCATGTAGGTGGTAATTCATGACCGGTTTGATTCCCTCAAAAATGACGCCTTTTCTATGCGCAATCAAGATTGATAGCCCAAAGTCGGCCGTCCATTCGAATCTAGTGTCTAGTGGTGCTAATGACTTTAGTAAAGAGGACCTAATTATCATTGCGCTAGCAGGAAATAATGTTCCAAAATCAAACAGTTTCTGAGACAAATCAAAGTGAACTACCCCTGCTTGTTTTCGAATACCAGCGGAATTGAGGCGAAATTCATATCCATCATTTGAAATCGGCCCTGCTTTATAATCTATGATTTGTGAAAGTCCAGTAATCACTGAGACTTCCGGATTGTCTTTTTGGGACTGAAAAATAGTACCTAATATCGGAAGTATTTCATCATCATCGTGAGTAATTAAGCACCACTCATATTCCAACTCGGAAACAATCGTGTTGAAATGCCAGTTCCAAGATCCACTTGGGTGTCGCAATCTATGTATTATGCCCGAAGGTAGGCCAGTGAGAGCCTTCTCTGGTTCGCTTGCATTGTCGGACACGATGATTTGGGTATCAACACCAAAATCTACATGTTTGATTGCCCCAATAGCTCTTAGTGTCTCATTTTGCCGCTCGCGGCACATAATGACTACTTCAATACCATCCTTCAATTTATACTCCACGCAGAGTGTACAAATAATGGTTGAAATCGGAAAATTTTCTCTCAGGCACAAAAAGAAAATTTGTCTCTATTGTTGTCTCGCTAATTTCAAAAATTTCAGGTAGCTGTTCGCTAACCGCAAAGCACCTATAACCCAATGGCAAGAGAATTTCCAGCAATTCATTTGGCGTATAGTTGAATTGCGCACTCCACTTCCTTAGTAATTCAAGAAATATGACTGGTTTGAATCTTTTAACGCTATCCAGCGCACCTTGTATCACCATTAATTCGGCACCCTCAACATCTACTTTGATTAACTCGCAATTCTGAATATTTAGAGAATTTAGCAGAGTGTCCAAAGTGGTAACTGGAACCTCTAACTCAATAGAGCTTTCAGTTGGATGAAGATTTCTAGCTGAGCTTGCAGATGAACCTGATATTTCTGGCTTGTAAAGTGTGAGACTCCCATGAAAATTCGAAATGGCAATTTGATAACACGAGACTTTATGTTGAATTGAATTCAATTGAACATTTCCCTCTAACTGCTCGAAACTTTCAGGGATGGGCTCACAGGCTATAAGTTTGCCCTTCTCCCCCAGAATTTTTCCAAGTTCGACTGCGTAATAACCAACATTGGCTCCAATATCGACTACAAGCCCTCCATCGGCAGCAAAATATTTCAATATTTTGGTTTCTAGCGGCTCATATTCGCCTGTTACGACCAGGCAGGCGATTGCGGTTCGAGGATCTGATATTTTCCATATAAATCGCGATTCCGTCTCTGCCATTAGAACGGACACAAAACTATCTTGGATTTCGATAGTTCTTTTGTTGCCAATCTTTAAAACGCGCTGTAAGTCCAATAATTTAAGATTCTCGGACGCGAAGTAGTCTAATTTTTGTTTGAGTTCAATTCTGGTTTCAGTATTTGTCGGCTTGCTAATGATTTTTTGAACAAATCTATCCAAGTTTTTTATGAGTGCCAAGAGTCTCTCACCTTAATCTCTGCAGTAAGGGTATAAATTCATTCTTTAATCTGCTGTACTTCTGAATTTGAAACTCTTTCAAATATCTCGAAATAAAGTTCTTTCAACACTAATACAAAGAACACTTTACAGCCTTTATTCGGACCAATCGGTACAATGATTGGAGAATCACTTAAAACTCTCACCCCTAAGACCATTGACAGTTTGTGGTGCCACTCATCTGCTTTATCTACATAAATGCAGATATGGTGGATACCAACGCTGCTCAATGAATGTTGGTCGCCGTCAATTGGATTTGAAAAGTGATTATCCCAGCTAATTAGTTCAATAATATTCGAGTCACCGATATCTAGGAAAGCAATTTCAGCGCTAGCATCAGGGATGTTAATCAATCTACCGATATATTCATGTTCAACCTTGCGGCGAGAGATTTCTCTAAAATTGAAATGGTTCTCTAAAAGCATAACTGTCGCATTAAGGTCAGAAACTGCCGCACCCACGTGGAAGAGTGCAGTCACTTCTTTGATTGACTTTCTAAAATTTTCCACCTTTTTTCTAACATCTCTATCCGAGCGTTATCCTCAGCTACAATCTTTCCATAGTATTCGCGCTTATTTAACAACCAAAGCAACTCGAAGTGTACTGCTTGAAGGAGCCCACTTTCGATGTCCGTCTCATTAATCGCATCACCACGGAACACTACTTTTCGAGTTTCGAATCTACTTAAGTGAGTTTTTTCCACCTCTCGCAAGAACCCGATCGAATTCGATGAGACACCTCCACCAACAACCAGCTTCATGTTGGCTTTCTTGACAGCCGCAGCAATAATTATGACATCATCACGTACATTATTTGAATCGACTTCTGAACGTTCGAATCGCTTGGAACCAACATAGTCAACACGTCCAAAAACGACACCATCTAAACCTTTGTCTCCAGATATTTCCTCAATAATCTGAAGTCGATTTTCAAAAGCAGTAGCCGTCTCTAGATTGATGAGAAATTCCATTTCTGAAGACTCGTCCTCATTAAACACAGAGTTCTTCGCAGCAGTGAATTTTGATGCCGCATATGATGTTTCAACCATCGGCGCGACAATATATTGGACGCCAATTTGTTTCGCTTCCAGGAGATCGCGGACAGCTTCACACCCTCCAATTTTCACAGTAACCTCTAGGTCGGCTTTTCTTGCAATTTCAATTAACCGAAGCAATTCATCCATCCTCGTCCCCTCAGCCTCAAACTCGGCTTTCACTGACACTGCTCCATATTTTTCGTGACAGGATTTTAAAATTCCGGTCATTTGCTTCTCTAGTAGATTCATTTATTTCCGCCTCGTCCTGCTATAGGTACCGAAATACTATACTTGAAAGTTCCTCTACGATCTCAGGCCACATTATATGCAATGGGTTAGACTCCATCGACCCTTTTTCAGTAATTCTCGAATTGATTTTTGGAAGAAATTCTTGTTCTGGATCAACAGGAATTTCGATTAGCCAAGGCTTTTCATCATTAATAATTTCTTCCATGATTTTCCAGTCAATACCAGCCGTGAGTCGCAAGAAATTGATTCGGAATGCTGCGGAATAAAGCTCCAGGTCGGGAAATCCCAAACCTGTTTTCGAATCGCAACCAACATAATTTCCAGAAAAATACTTCTTTTGTGTCGTGCGGATAGATGCATACCCGTCGTTTGAAAAAATAAACATTTTTATTGGGAGATTCCTCGCAGAAATTACCCCTAGCTCTTGAGAATTTTGAATAAACCCTCCATCCCCATCAAAAAGTAATGTCCTTTTCCCTGTTGCAATTTGTGTGCCTATTACACCCCCTGGCCCAATTCCCATAGAGCCGAGGCCTTTACTGGATAGGATAATTTGATTCTCTTGATTTTGGAAGGTTTGCATAAACGATGTACATGTTCCACCGCTAGAGCAATTCACAATAGCATGTTCGCTAGTTGTAATTTTGGAGATGGAATTGATAAATTGAAATGGGTTAATATAGCCGTTTGAGTTATTAGTCTCGAGCTCGACAAGTGGGAGAATATTCTTTAACTCATCCATAAATCTCAGCCATTCTGGCCACTTTTCATGCTTGCTCAATCTTTCTGAAAGTTTTAGAAGAATCTCCTTCAAATTCTCCTTCAAGTCAATCTGGATATTATATTTATCTGAAAAAGGTGAGTTACTCAGAACAATTGGATCTATATCTAAGTGGACTATTTTTCCCAGTGGTAAAAATCCGGAAGTGTTAAACCCGGTTTGCTGAAGCCCTAAACTGCTTCCTAATACGATTAGTAAATCGGACTGCTGCAGGAATATATTTGACCATCGTTGCCCATATGTATTGGGCCTCCCAGCGTAGAGAAGGTTGCTCGCTGGTACGCGATCAATCCCTCCCCATGTAGTGGCCAATGGAATTCGAAGTTCACCAAATAATTCAAGGCATTCGGATGACACCTCCCGAGATACGCCACCTCCAAGAAGAAAAATGGGCCTCCTTGCCTCCTCTACGAGATCACATAAATGCTCAAAATCAATGTCGGATATTCCATTTACTTTTATAGTTGGCACCACATCCTCTGGTGCTTGCGGAACTCCAGAAAATGGTGCTGCTTGTACATCCAGGCAAATTTCTAAGTAGACGGGACCGGGGCGTCCTGATTCAATTTCATCGATGATCGATTCGAGGATTTCTATCGCGATTGGTGAGTCAAGTCGAACTGCTCTCTTGGTGAATGCATTAAGAAGCGCTATCCCGTCCGCCTCTTGGATTCCATTTTGCCGTTGTGAGGAGTTTTTTAGATCGCTTGACTTTACTTGGCCTCCAATTAAAAGAACTTCTCTGCTATCGATGTATGCACCAACGATTCCAGTAGCTGTGTTGGTTACGCCGGGCCCAACCGTAACGAGTGCTAGAGCTTTGCCAGATTTAGTTGTTTTAGACGCATTGAAGTAGTCTGTTGCGATGACTGCATTTACTTCATGCATTACTGGGATCATTTCCAATTTCTGGGAAAATGATTCGATGAGATGCATTATGTTGCCACCGGCAACAAAGAAAACCGTGGAGTAGCCTTTTTTTACTAACAAATCCGCAATTACATCCGAATATTTCTGTTTATCAGATTGCATTCGCTGCCTGTCCGACTGATTTATAAGCATCCATTCGGGTCGCTTCATTGTTGGGCAATGACACTCTTTTTAATTCTCCACCTATTGAATGAATGAACGTCAAATATTCAGCATTACTTTTTTTGTCTTTTTGTACTTGCTCAGAAAAAGATTCGTAAGACATTTCGGAGACTAACTGCTTTATATCTTTAGAGAATGGATATAATAATTTTCTAATTGCCGAAACTATGCTTTGTTCCAGTGCACTTAAACTCTTATCGGCCCTATGCTCAAGCGACGCTAAGATTCCAATGCCAACAGCAATTCCATGATGAACCTTAAAGGACGTTGAAGCTTCGATTGCGTGGCCGTATGTATGGCCGAAATTTAGTAGCTTCCTAATTCCATGATCAAACTCATCCTCCTCAATAAAATTCTTTTTGCACATCAGACTCAGATGCACCATTTGTTCTATTAATTCAGGGTCAATCTGGTCAGACTGTAAATATGTATCAAGTAATTTTAGAAATTTGCGTGTCGGTTCAGGCCCAGACGCATAAGTAATTTTCAAGGCCTCGATTAACCCGCAAGCTAAATCGTATGCCGACAAGCTTTTTGTAAATGCAATATCTATAGAAATACTCTTAGGGGGGTAGTAATTTCCAATAAGATTTTTATTTGCACCTAAATTTATTGCACTTTTGCCTCCGACACAGGAGTCGGCCATTGCTTGCAATGTGGTGGGGAAAAAAATCCACTCAACACCACGCATATAGATGCTGGCCACGAATGTCCCTACATCTTGAATTGAGCCACCACCAATCACCGCCAATGTATGGTTGCGATTTACGCCCTTAGCCACCAGTAAACTAAGTATCTCTGATACGCCTGAATAATCTTTTGTTCCTTCACCGGGGTCGACCAAAATTAGGTTAGATGATTTTGGCAAATCTATTACTGAAGCCAAGTTGCTGTCCAAAATTATAAACGTATCTTTTTGCTTTAATATATTGCCAAGACGAAATTCGCCAAAAGAAACATAGTAATCTTTATGCTTGGACTTGATTTGGATTTTATCCAACTTATACATCTAAAAGTCCACCTGAGACATCTAATACTATGCCAGTTGAGTAACTTGATTCTTCCGAAGAGAGATATATGCACGCTTTTGCAATCTCGAGATCAGTTGCAAAACGTTTAACAGAGGTTTTTTGTTCAAAGAACTCCTTTTGTGTCTGGGATAAGCTCCCCAACATCATTTCATTTTCTACAAAGCCCGGAACAACAACATTCACGCGGACATTGAACTGTGCGGCGTACCGGGAAAATGACTTCGTGAGAGAAATAACTCCACCTTTTGAGGCAGCATAACTGACATTTGGCCCAAACCCGCCCGTGTATGCAGCCTGAGAAGAAGTGTTAACAACCGATCCTGGAATTCCTAATTTTAAAAAATAGTCAATAAATATCTTGTTCCAGATGTACGTTCCGGTCAAGTTTGTTGCGATTGTGTCATTCCATAACTCTATATGGTGAGTGAGTGGATCTGTTTCTCTCTTCAGGATTCCCGCCAGATGGATATAAGAAATTATCCTTTTGTGATACCCAGGTAAGTAGGTTTGCTGGAAGGCCAGCGCCTCGCTGGGTTCAGAAACATCACTAATCGCATACGGAATGAAATCAGTTAATTCCGCGTGCAAGATGCTCAGCTTGCTGGCGTCACGTCCTATTCCAATTACACTTCCGCCACGTTGGCAGATTTGGCGCGCGAGCTCTGATCCAATACTCCCAGTCACACCGTTTATTACTGTGATTTTCTTCTCAGTCATTCAGGGTGCCTTTCACAATGTGTCTTGTTAAGTTTCTTACTTGATAAGAATAAAACTTCATAGCATTCTTAATTCGCGGCAATAGTGTAATCAGTCTTTGCGAATTGCTGTTTCTGCGAATAAACAACGCCTCGCCCCATCCATGTCGAATATATCGTCGAGTTAAAACTCTTTTGAACCCTTCCTTCGAGAGAAACTGGTCTAATTCCGATAATTTGGTGCAACCTTCGTAAACTTCCTTAGTGTTGATTTCTACATATATATAGTCCAACCTATCCATTAAATTTCCCAGGCTTTCCAAAGCCTGCAACTCAACTCCCTGAATATCTAAATTCATAAAATTAGGGGTATCCGTTGGAGAAAGAATTGAATCCAACCGGCTTGTTACAACTTCAATTGAGTCGGTAAAACTGATTTCCGGATAGGAGGTCTTGTGGCTACCAAATTCCAATAAACTTGAAGAGCCAGAATTTGATGAGATATTGAGGGCGAGCGGAATTCCGTTTTCATTCCAAACCGTTGCGCAAATGACCTGATCTCCTGAAGCCGAAAAACGTTTTTCCAGAGCTCTAGCTAAACTAGGTTGGGCTTCAATCCAAATTACTCGACCCCATCTAGCCTGAGTGTAAAGCTCTTTCTCCTCACCCACGTGGGCTCCAACATGCAAAACGCCAGAGGGAAAGACGGACCAATACTTGGATAAATCGATTGGCTTAACTAACACGCCTAAATCTTACTCCAGGGTGCGGGAAGAGGTGTTGCCTCGGACCAGAAGCCTCCTACTGAAATTGCACCCTATTCCGTCAAGGATCGAAAAGTTCGTTCTAGCGCCTCGGGTGTGGAAACTGCTGGTTGCCAACCAAGTGCCCTGAGTTTTGATGTATCAGCCAAACCCACCTGTAAGTTTCTTGGTACGGAGTCCAAACTAAAGTTTAAATTGACTTTAGGCACTCCATGCTTGAGTGACAGATTGCAGAAATCCAATATTGACATGCTGTCATTTCCTGCGGCGTTATACGCCTCAAATTTTGGAATGCCGATGGTCTTCAGGATGGCTGACAACAGATCCCTCGAATACATAAAAGTTCTTACAGTCGAGCCATCTGAATTTAAATTTATTTCAGCTTTTTCAATAATCGCTTTGCAAACAATGCCAAATATGCGAGGGTCATCAATTCTTAGGCCTGGCCCAAATGTATGAAATACCCGCAAGGATGTCGCAGTAATCTCTGGGTACGCACGCGAATAGGAATCTAGAATCACTTCAGCGGATTTTTTGAGTTCAGGATACGCACCTCGAGCGGAGAGATGGTTAAAAACCGAATAGTCTATTTCTCTGGTGGGGGTTGGTGCACTGTCTCCATACACCTCGCCAGTGGATAAAAAAGTGATGTGACCTCCCGAATTAGATAAGTGTCTCGCTACGGTTGAGGTAACTTCCAAATTTGTAAAAACTGCACCGATTGGGTCCGCATCAATTTCTTGTATCGATGAGGGGCTAGCGCAATGAATAACTAGAGCATTCCCAGCTTTCCTTAGCAGTTCCGGCAATTCGCTGTAAACAATTTGCTTAAAGACCCCAGGGAAATTTTCCTGGATAGCGCCGCACCTTTTGCTTAAATTCCTGGAAACACCAAAAACAAAAGGTCTCCGAGAAGAATTTCTCTTAGAATAGTAATGCGATATCACATTTGAAAAATAACTCCCAAGCATCCCTGAGCAGCCTAAAATCACAACCTTTTCAAATTGAAGTATCTTCGCATCAAGTTCTGTGCTGAGTATTTCAGCATCACTGACTATTATCTTATTCACAGCATAAATATTAGTCTTAATTTCTGCTCAAATTGATAACTTCAAACTCCTGGGCACTACAATTTTATGGTGATAGAAAAGTTGGCATCCAACCGATTTTATTCGTATGCCCTAGTGCTGATAATCGGGCTGATCACGCTCCTAACTAAGTTTTACCTTAACGGAATTATGTACGGCCTAGATTTCAGCCTTTTCCACCCAGACGGCACACTCTACACATTTAGAACGCTTACTTGGTTGGGTAATTCTCAAGAAGACAGCTCCCGCTTGATTGCTTATTGGTACACAACACATGCTGGCAAAATGACTAACGTAGTGCCCGAATCTTTGTACTTCGACGCTAACCCAAACTGGGAGCTGTACAAATATCGAGTTCTGTATTCTTTTCTTTCAATTCCTTTCGTATTCTTTTTTGGGATTAATGGAATGTTATTCGTGCCGGCTATTTCTTACATTGGACTTTTGTTTGTAATTCTCGCAATCGGCCGCCACTATAGAAAACCTCATATTGCATTTATTTTGATATTTCTTATCTCCATCTCAATAACTATTACTCGTTGGATGTTTATTAACACTACCGATAGTTTGTTTGTTTTCTTGGCATCTCTTTCCACATATCTGTTGGTTAAATGGAATCCTGGTCGCAAGTGGTTCTTTGTACAATTACTTCTTCTAGTTGCAATGTCGTCAACTCGTGTCTCTATTTTCCACTGGATTCCAATCTGTCTTGTATTGTTTTTAAAGAACAGGAAACAGGCAATGCTTCTTGGCCTGTTTTCTGTTTCCTTATTCGCCCCACTATTGCGGTCGAATATCGTTGGAACAATTGGGGCAAGTTCAAATCAAGGTTCATTATTCCACCAAGCACAATCCTTTTTTCGAGATGCCGTCAAGGTTTTGGTGGTTGAATTTGGCCAACTTCTAATTCTTGACCGTGTGTTGCTTTTTTTGGTTGTTTTAACTTTTGTTGCATCAATTATTCACCTTAAGAATGACTCTTCAAAATATTTTTTGGCGTTACTATTTTCTACATTACTTATGTCGATTTTGAACGGGACCGCAGGAGTTAATTTCCGTTTTGAACTGCCCATCCTCGCCTCACTTACATGGGTTTTGATTGAAATAGCCCCCCCTGGAAGGCGATTTATTCGTTAAAGCCCTTACTTCTATTGTATTCGTACCGAGCAACAATGCTTCTGATTTGTTTGGATCTTTCTAGATTCATTCCTGTTACCCAAAGCAGCCCAGCAATGCTTAGTCCACTAACACCAGCAATAAAGCTTGGAAGTTGTTCTACTAGTCCGCTCTTGAGGTAGCCAGAAACAGCTCGTTGGGTAAAATAAATACTGATGAGCAAAATTGGGACCCAAAGGATTGAGAATGCCTTAAATGGTTGGTCGTTCTTGAAGATTTGAATGTTCCGCCGGAATATCTTGAGTCCATCACTATAAGTTCTTAATTTCGAGTTAGAGCCGTCCGCTCGGCCTCGATACGCAACATCCACATTAGATATTGCACATTTAAGTAGATCTGCATGTCCATTTAATTCCGCCTCAATTTCAAACCCGGAGGCTCCACCGGGGAAAGAGCGCACGAATGCTGCGGACATCATGCGCCAACCAGATAGGGAGTCTCGAATTCCGACCGAATGAATCAAATTACCCACAAGGCTAAAGGTTGCGTTACCCAGCCTGTGGCCCCTTTTGTACTCAGGCGCTCGGCCATGATTCGTCGTTCCAGCGACCCTATTTCCAACAACCATGTCATAGCCTTTATCAGTAACCATGTGGAAGGCTTTCTCAATTTCTGACACCCCGTATGTGTCATCGGCATCTACCATAAAAACTGCGCGATGTTCTTTTGTGATTAACGAGAAACCGCAGCGGATGGCGTAACCCTTCCCTTTATTTGGTTCGTGTGCAATTTGAACGTCATGCTTCGAGCATTCAGACAGTGTCTCATCGGTGCTTCCATTATCTACGACCAAGATTTTGCACCCTGGGGCAGCATCTTGAATTGATTTAATTGTAGTAGCGATGGAATATTGCTCATTTAATGTAGGTAAAATCACCAGCAAATCTTGATACGATTTTGAATTCACTCCACACCTTCATTCTCGTTTTGCCCTTGCAAATGCCAATTCTCTGCAATCATTGATTTAACTTCTTCTACTGATTGTACTGCCAGTGTTTGGTACAAATTGTTACGCCACTTATAGGAAGATTGAAGTGATCCCGGTTCGAATACTACATTTTTTGCTCGACCTGACTTTTCAATTGCTTCAGATCTGGATTCAAGGTATGCGCTATTAAATAGACTATATTTACGATTTGTCTTTGCTACCGAGGTATCCCGACTGTCATCGACAAAATTAACAATTGATTCGACGGTGAATTTAGGGACATCTCTTTTAAACCGTTTCCTAAATCTGAATGCGTAGTCACCATCTTCCTCTCCAATTCCTAAAAAGAATTCATCAAAGAATCCAATCGTCTCTAAACAATCTCGTGTGATTACAAAATGTGACCAACTATTGTTAAGCAACAGAATTCCAAATTTTCTTCCCTCGTCTAGGATTTCATTAAGTTCTTCTTTGAATTTCATCGGGTTGATAAATATGTCATCGTTCAGAACTATTGAGACATTTGCGTCTGCATGCAAAATACCCGCGTTTAGAAGGGATGACCACCCTCTGAATGAATTGAAGGTAACGATATTGATGGCCTCGTATTCCTGGGTTTTTACCAGAAAATTCCGATACTCGTGATCGTCTCGCACGAGATCGAAATTGCCATTAATTACCAATGTAATTGGTAATTGTGAAACGCTACGGATTGCTCCAATAAGTGGGAGCGTGAAGGTTCTGAATCTTTTTTCGAAAGTTGAAATAACGATTGCTACATCGGGTTGTGTATCCGCACCCTGAGGAAGATTTTTATAATTTTTATCGAAGCCTCCCGTGTACAAAGTGAGCAATGCACGCATAGCATAAAATTTTAGCTTCCCTATATGACTCATATAATCACTCCTTTGTTTCTGAAATAAAGTAATCAGTCGGTAAGGAGTAATACTCTCTTAACCCCGCAAGTGAACCCAGGTCGAAATATTTACCTTCTAGTTCCACTGCCGATATAGTGTTGCCTGATTCAAGCATCCTTTGAAACGAATAACTCGGTGATTTGTCTTCTCTTTCTAAACAAAAGCCACTCATTCTAAATGCGCTCCAGATTGCCTCATAATTGCATTTTGGATCTTTATCTCTAATTTCTTCTACAAGATTAGAGCTCGAGATTCTTAGTTGTCCGACTTTTCCTCGTAGTTCTTCACGAAATGGAGTAGCCAATAGCAATATGTCGCCCGAGGCAGACGATAGCTTTTCATACGGATTGCTCTGCGCCCCCACTAAGACTGTGTCTGGCATTCCAACGATGTAATCGACGAACTTTTCCTTACGATCTAAACTTACCAGATAGGAAAGTGCATCATTCATGGTTGAAGGTTCCAAGGAAATTATTGAGGTAAATTTATCGATCCCGAGCTCCTCTAGCAGGGGCACCCAGGAGGCTCGAGTGCAAATTCTAACTTCATCGACAACCTCCAGCATTAATTGAACATGCCACTCAATTAATGTGATTTCCGAATTATAAGGTAGGGCAAATTTTGGTATTCCGTTCAGTCTTGAGGCTGAACCAG
>Ga0114974_10002113_pt1 | contig 15382 bp, 11 predicted proteins | sample S_130206_EF_Meta_FD_87318 | JGI IMG/M metagenome (GOLD analysis project Ga0114974, IMG submission 87318) | Freshwater microbial communities from Lake Simoncouche, Canada to study carbon cycling - S_130206_EF_MetaG | ecosystem: Environmental > Aquatic > Freshwater > Lake | place: Lake...
ATAATTGGCGGACAGTTTTTCGGCGTTGGTAATAGAGTAAGGTCCTTTGCATTTAATTTTTATTTCGTCTACAACAACTGCATTTGCTTCTACTGCGTTTGCGTTTGCGCTTGCTTCTGCTGCATTTACAACATACTGGTTTTTCTTTTTTAAAAAGTATAGATTAGGCAAACTTAGTTTACATGAACTTAGCTTTTTCCAACTTGAATTTGACGCATTTAATTTTGGTTTCTGACAGTATACAATGTAAAAAAAAGGTCTTTCGCGAATTGTCGTGTTATTTTTATTCATTATTACATATATCTTAGAAAAATATTTTTAAGAAAGTTTTTATGCGGTTGTTATAAGCGTATAGTATATATAGCACGTCATCACGTTAGTACATCACAATAGCTCCAAATCATTGACATGCCAGTATTCCACGCCCCCATTCGGATACGGACGTTTTATAATAAACGGTATTTTTTTCTGCTCCAACTCCAAGAGGGCAATATGATAACCGTCAATGATATTTGGAGGAACTCGGACAAACGGTTTTGCACCGTTATCCAATTGTTTCGCGCGCTGTCCGACAACTCGGGTCATTTCATATTTCGTTAAGAAGGGAATTGTTTTATGTAAGGGATCGTTGATAATTCCTCGTCCGTCCCGCGATACTCGCGCCAAGGCTTTTACTTCTTCGTAATTATGTGCCTTTGATTCCGGATGATAGTCGGTAATGAAATTATCCCGAAGTTCTCTATCAAATTTCTGTAAATAAAATTCATCATCTTCATCCTCTTCATATTCGTCGTCATCGTCATCACTTGCTATAATAGGCGGGGCACTTTTTCCGGTTTGCGACTTGGGTTTGGCAGTCGGTAACATATTAACGCCGGAAATACTGCTAACATTTTTCGAATTTTTAGTTTTCGTATTTTTTGTTTTTTTGGTTTTCGTTTTTTTCGTGCCGCTTTCCTCATCATCGTCGCTTCCACTGGCAGGTGCTTCCTGATCACTTGCTTCTGCTTCGCTTGCCTCAGGGTCGCTTACTTCTGCTTCGCTTACTTCTGGGTCGCTTGCTTCTGCTTCGCTTGCGTCCGGTTCTTCTTCATCTGCTTCGCTTGCTTCTGCGTCGCTTTCCTCTGCGTCGCTTGCCCCACCTTCCTGATCTTCTCCTCCTCCTGCTACGCTTGCTTCTTCTTCTTCCTCCTCCTCTACCTCTTCTTCTTCCGGATCTACAACCTCAACATCCTCATTATTTTCAATATCTTCGTTTTTATTCATCATTATGTCTGTATGTAATATGTTATAAAAAATTTTAAGTTATTTCAATTTTATATTTATATACAAATATTCTATTGCCTATTATCAGTCTTCCAAACCGTGTCGCAATGAACGCATAAATATATATATTTCATATTAATATCATCATAACGAAGATAAATGATTTCTCTATTATTATGGTCATTTCCGGTAGCGATTGGTCCCATTTTAGATGCTGGTTTTAATGTTACTTGCGCTGCCGATGCCTGCGCTGCCGATGCTTGTGCTGTTGAGGCTAAATAAGTTTTGGCTGCCTCTTCTAATTCTCCTTGTTCTTGTTCTTGCTCTTCCATAATTTGAGCTAATACTTCTTCTTCTTTTTGCTGGGCGGATTGCATAGCTTGCGGTTGCATAGCTTGCGGTTGCATAACTTGTGCTGATGCGGATGCTGCCTTTTTCTTCTCCATCGTTTCCATTGCTTTTTGTATTTTTTCTTTTTGTTCCACCGTTTGCTTTAATTTCGTGCTCTTTGCTTTGCTTGTTGTTTTTGTTGGAAGTGGTATACCCGATGCTTCAGCTTCAGCTATTGCCGCCGCCTTTGCTGCGGCTTCAGCCTTTGTTGGTCTGCCGCCACCTTCCTGACCGGCAGCATTATTGCTAATACATTCATGGTTCGGGCACTTAATCGTATTAATCCGCGGCAAAGTGGGATCATATTTAGTATATTCATTCACCATCTGTGAATACTTTTTCTCACTGCGGCGGAGTTGCGTCTCGGATACGCAGACATTTTCAGCCGTAATATTTTTATCCTCGTGCCCGCAATTTCGGCAATAATATATTAAAGTATTTTCGGATCCGCCTTCCTCGTCACTGATTTTCAAATAATACATATTTTTGCATTGCGAACAGAAATGCATGATGAACGTTGGGTATATAATATATATCAATAATTATTTAATTCAATTTTTTCGTATATATGTAATAATGCATATATGTAATAATGCATATATGTAATAATGCATATATGTATTACTGCGTATATGTAATATATTATATTGTATAATGGGCAACTCGGCTGCTATAAAATCGCATTGAACCTGACTTATCGTAAGCACTGCCGCCACCTTTTAATTTTCTTGTCTTTTTCTTGTTTTTCTTTTTAATTCTTTTAATCTTCTTTGTCCTCTTTCTAGAACCCCCGCCCCCGAACCCTTGCGCTTTCAGCTTTAATTGTTTTAAAGTTTCGTTTAATTTGAACGGTGCCAGAGCCATATTTGTCGGCCATTCCTTATCAGCTGCTTTTATCCATTTCCCATTTTCAAAAGTATTCTCTAAAAAAACTTCGGGCAAATAAAAAGCCTGATGCCATACGCCGTGCCAGCCCCGAATAAATGGGTTAAGACGGTCAAGGTATAAATAAGTTATCGTATAGTTTGTCAGGGGAACATCTAATTCAGTTTGGCCGGTTAACCGGCTGGTCGTGCGTCCGCCCTCCAAAACACGCTTAACCAAGTCTTGCTCAATGACCGAATTCCAGGTCCGTTTTTTATTAAACCATTCGCCGAGGCATTCACGTGCCGTCATATTGTCCGAAAAAACCGTGACAAACATGCCGTCAGGCGACGGCGATTTTCCTTTAGCACTAGCAGTATAAGTAGTATTATTCTCTCTTAATAAGAAACTTAAATATCCAACAGATTTTGTTCCACTGCTCATCGTACGGCCGACCCATTGCAGTAACCAATCGGGAGGAATTAAATCGTATAATACTTTGAAAGAAGCTAAATTATCTACTACATCGGCATAGGTATTGGTCTGGACCCTTCGAAACATTAACGCATGCGCTGCTTTATTTTCTTGGTCGAGCGCATTGTGAAAATCTGGAAAAAAATGTGAAAAATCAGCCGAGACGACAACAATTCCGCTTGCAGTCGGGGCAGAGCCCTCCGGGGCAATTCCGCTTGCAATCGGGGTGGAACCCTTCGCATTATAACCTTCATACGTAATTGTCGCATCGTTAAAAATCGTCTCCATTGCTTTCCAAGGCACATAATATTCATGAAAATATTCTTTGCCATCTATACTTACATCAGGCTTTTCACTAGCTGGATAATAAATAATCAACACTTTCTTAATTTTTTTGGCTGGGCGGAAGCGCAAGGTATGAGAGATAATACCGCCGGTAAAAGTTGTGCCAGCATGCGGTAATACATACCCGTGCAAATCATCAACTATAATAATTTTTTTCTGCTCTAAATCACTGGCATTAAACCACATTATATTATATGTATATTAATTTAAAGATAAAACACTATAACATATAATAGTAATCAATCATGTCTATCGTGCAAGAATATTTGGACTTAACAAAGAAATACAAAGCCGACTATGGAGAGAAAACAATCCTCCTCATGCAAGTGGGGAGTTTTTTAGAAGTTTATGCGCTTATAAATCCGGATGGCACTTATACGGGCAGTAATATTGAAGAGTTTGCAAAAATAAACGAGATGGTGATTGCAAAGAAAAACGTCTGTGTCGGAAAAATGCCGGTCGTGATGGCGGGCGTCGGCGTCGCTTATATAGATAAATATATCCAAAAATTACAAGAACATAGTTATACCATTGTCATTTATAAACAAGATATGAATGGGAAGAACACCACCCGCAGTTTGTCGGAAATAATCTCGCCGGGCACTTTTTTCCCGGCTGAAACCGAACATCTCTCTAATAATGTGATGAGCATTTGGCTGCATAAATCAAACACATCAAAACTTATGCCGGCGCAAGTGACCGTCGGGATTGCTAATATTGATATTTATACGGGGAAAACGTCCTTGTTTCAATTTGCATCGAATTATGCTCATACGCCGGCGACTTATGACGAACTTGAGCGGTATATTTCCGCCTATCGACCGAGTGAATGTTTGTTTGTCGCTAATATGCCGGAAAAGCTAGTAGCCGATATTATTGGGTTTGTCGGTTTGGAAAACACGAAGATCCATAAGGTTGATTTGCATCAGGCGCAGCAGACACATCAGGCGCAGCAAGTGAAAGAAGAGCGCAGCATGGAAACCTACGCCAAAAATGCCGAAAAACAAATATACCAAACCGAGATTTTAAAAAGATTTTTCCCTAATCTCTCATCCTTTTATGAAATGTTCCCAACGCATCATATTGCAATGCAATCGTTTTGTTTCCTGCTCGATTTTGTATATCAACATAGCCCTGATTTAGTTAAAAAATTAAGCGATCCGACTTTTGAGAATTATACCGACAAACTCATTTTGGCAAACCATTCGCTTCACCAATTGAATATCATTGATGATACGCGCCATACGGGTAGGTATAGGTCGGTCGGCAGTTTATTGAATAATTGTGTGACTACAATGGGCAAACGCCATTTCTTGTATAAGCTGCATTATCCCATTACAAATGAAGTAACGCTTCAAGCGTCATATGATATAACTGAACATATGCTGGCGCAAGGCGAGGCGAATTGGCTAAATATTCGCAATAACCTCAATTCCATAACCGATTTGGAAAAATTCGCACGCAAGGTCGTCACACGAAAAATAATGCCGAAAAATCTCGCTTGTTTAGATGCGGATCTAAAGGCTATTGGGCAGTTATACGAAAAAACTCAGGCGGATGCGGTTTTGCTAAAGCACCTAAAGGGTTCCACCCTTTCAAACCCGGAGGCTTCTATAGCCGTCGTTGAGGGCATGCGAAGCAGCGGGAACCCCCTTAGTGTCGCGTGTAACAAAATCCGGACAGACATTAACCGGGTTTTTTGCCTTGAAGCCTGTCAAAATCTCTCGGATATTAATGAAACATCCCTTATTATTAATAAAGGTATCTCTCCTGTCGTGGATGAACTAATATTGATAAATGAAAGCGGCAAGGGGAAATTAGCAGCTATTTGTGCATATTTGTCGGGGTTGGTTCAGCAGGGGGAAAAAGAAAAAAAACCGCAACAATATGTTAAAATTCACGAAACTGCTAAAAGCAATGCTGTCTTAATTGCGACAACGCGGCGCATTGGGTTATTGAAGGACGCCATTAAAAAAGAAAAGAAAACAATGGTTACGCTGACTTATGGAGAGACGTCGTCTAAATTACCTAAATCGTCGTTGGGGGCATGCGAAGTAGTGGGAACCCCAAAGGGCGCTGCCCTTTCAAACCCGATGTCGTTGGGGGGCGAAACCCCCACCCCATTTGAATTCGATCTCGCCTCCTTAGAATATGATAACAGCGGCGGCGGAAAAAACGACAAGGTCATAACTAGCAAACAAATTAAAGAAATCACATCTGCGAATGAGACGTCTAAAGACAAACTCGTGAATGAGATGAATTTGATTTTCCAAAACTATATCGTCGCCTTTGGACAGTTTGACCAAGAGATGGAAGATATTATTAAATATACGACCGAGATGGATATGCTGCAGTGTAAATGTTTCATCGCGAATAAATATAATTATTGTAAACCAACAATTAGTACTGAAGCGGATACGAAATCCTTCTTTGCCTTTACCGACATTCGCCACCCGCTCATTGAATATTTACAGACCAATGAGTTGTATGTCACGAATGACCTAGCGCTGAGCGGCGCACACGAAGAAGCAGCGGGCGTGCTCTTATATGGTACCAACGCGGTCGGCAAAACCAGTCTCATCAAATCGGTCGGCATTGCGGTAATCATGGCACAAGCCGGTCTCTATGTTCCTTGTTCCAGTTTCACGTATAAACCCTACCGAAATATCTTCACCCGGATTTTAGGGAACGATAATCTCTTTAAAGGTCTATCCACTTTCGCGGTCGAAATGACTGAACTGCGGTCCATTCTGCTCCTGGCGGATGAATACAGCCTCGTTTTAGGCGACGAACTCTGCTCCGGCACTGAAAGTGACTCAGCTCTGAGTATTTTCACCGCGGGTCTAGAAATGCTGCATGAAAAAAACAGCACCTTTCTGTTCGCCACCCATTTTCACGAAATCACCAAGTATGAGGAAATTAAGAATTTAACGCGTTTAAAAATGCTACATATGGCGGTTCATTATAACAAAGAAACCAACGTATTGGTGTATGATCGCAAGTTGCGGGAAGGACCGGGCGAAAGCATGTATGGTTTAGAAGTATGTAAATCTTTAAATCTGCCTGAAGCTTTTTTACAACGCGCACACGATATTCGCATGAAATATTGCCCGGAAAAACAAAACATATTATCGCTGTCGCCAACCCATTTTAATGCCAAAAAATTAGTGGGCAATTGCGAAATATGTAAAAACCAAAAAGCGAGTGAAGTGCATCATTTACAACACCAGAAAAATGCAAACGCCGCGAATGCTTATATCAATACCTTCCATAAAAATCACGTGGCAAATTTACTGAACATCTGCGAAAATTGCCACCTGAAAATTCACAAGTCTAAGGAACAACACAAGGTGGTAAAAACAACGGCGGGGTATAAAATCGTCGCCATATAAGGTCGTATAAGACCAATACATAAGGTCGTATAAGACCAATACATAAGATAGTGCCCTTATAAGTCAATAATATATACAGTTATATTCTATATATAGTATAATAGCTATGCATGTTAAGCAAATAATAAAAAATATAAATATAAATAAAATAAATATAAATAAAATAAATATAAAAAGTCCAAAAACATATATAGGCATTTTTATTATTGTTTTAATTATATTTTTAGGCGGTTTTTGGTGGTACCGAAAGAAAACATTTTTCGCCGAAAATTTTATAGTCACCGGCAGTGATACCGGCGGTGATCCCGACGATGCCCCTGAAAAACCAGATAATGAAAGCGCAACTAGCCGATTTTTAGAATACGTCGGCGGAAATGCCACCGACGGTTATTCATTCGGCGGACTTACGACAGGTCTAGATGCCGCTATTAATGCTCTTACAGTTGGAGAAGCAAAAAAACCGCAATGGAATGATCTAGAATATGATGACGGCGAAATGACGTCCAAGTTAAATTTATATACAATCCGCGATATAAGCAATCTTGAAGTAGAAATTATTAACGACAATTGTAGTAATCGGTCAATTTTAAAAAGCGATTATAAGGATGATATCTGCGAAAAGTATATAGGCGATTATAGCACGATAAATGAAAAGTGCCGAGGACTGAATGTGAACAGCTGCCCTTTAACCAAGTGCTGTGTTTTATTAAATGGAAATAAATGCGTGGCGGGCAATGTAAAGGGACCCACCTATTACACAGATAAAGGAATTGAGATCGAATTTGATTATTATGAATTTCGTGGTCAGAGATACCCTGAATTATTGTCGGAAGAAGAAAGAAACAATAAATGCGCACCTTATGCCGAAAATAGCACGGGTATATCAAAGGATTGTATGATACAATTATTTAATAAAGCTGGCTGCTCTAATGAAGATCCCGATAAAATAATTACCGATGATTTTGTGAATCAAAATATAAAATCTACCAAACGGTTTATCCGAAATGATTTAACGAAAAGGGTACAAATTCTTAAAAACTTGGCTAATGATGATGAAGTAACGCAAAAGGATAAATTAATTATGTGCAGCGGTCCGGTATCTGAATGCGATAAATTCTATAGTTATGACACTGGTATATCAAGCGAATGTATGACGGAACAGTTTGAAAAAGAGCGGCTTAAGCAGCTGCAACAGCGCTACGAATTAACGGATATGACCGTTATTGGTGATGCCAGTTTAAACCAATTACCCTCCTTTATTACCGATGATACGGTGGAGCTTATGAAAACTGCAAATAAAAGTAGTGTCTTTGAGTGGATTAAAACGACAGTTCAAGATGAGATTTTCAACAATGTGCCTTGTAGTGCATTTAGTCCTACCAGTGTAAATATATCAAAAAAATGTATGCGCGACATGTTTAAGGAGGCTGGGTGCACGACCTCTACACCGGATGATTATTTTAATCGACCGGGCACAGTGAAGGGTTACGGCGATTTATCAAATACTAGTAAAGCGGCTATACAGTTACAGTTAAATTCCTTTGCAACTCTTGTTGGACCAGAAGACAAAGATGAACTATTTCCACCGGATAAACAAACAATGTGTTATGGGCGTAAAAATGTATGCGATAATTATTATTGGATGGGATCATCGAGAATTAGGAAAGATTGTATGCAAAATATGTTTGATTATTTACTGGCACAACAAGTCGAAATATTTAATAACAAAAAACCAAATGCGAATGAAGCGGAAAAAATAAGCGTTGATTATTTCGATACATTTATTGATGATGCATATGTTACCAAATTGGCTGCATTCGACAAAAGGACAGTTTATTTAACGATATTGGCGGGCGTAAATAAGTTAATTAAGAATTTTACCGCAACAAACTAAACTAAAGTATATCACAACACATATTATTTATGTCATTATTTATGCCATTATTTATGCCATTATTTATGCCATTATTTATGCCATTATTTATGCCATAATTAATATTTCTATAATATAAGTTAATAATGAAGCCCGTCATTAAGGTTAATGGGCGAGTAATAATCATAATTTGTATTGTAGTACTAATAATTTTAGGCATTTTATGGTTAGTTAATAATAATAATATTAGTCGTGAAGGGTTATCTACTGCCGAGATTTTTGCCGAAGATGTTATTTCGGGCATTGAAAATGAATTCAATAGCGCTCCCATCGAAATAAACGGTGGAAAAACATTTGCTGACTATAAAGATTCAATACCGTTACTATTTGATGATATGAAAGCTATTTATAGCAGAGAAATGGCATTAGGGTTGCGCGATGTAAGTTTTAATACCGATACAACTACGGTCATTGATACCACTAAGGCTCCCTGCCACAAGGAAGACAATTTTCTAACGGGGCAAAAATTCGGCGACAGTCTGACTTCTAATTATCAAGGTAAACCAGCCGAATTAAATGCAACTTGTAGTGAATTAACGTCCGAGAGTTGTAATTTAACCGATAGTTGTGTCTGGGTTAATGGTAAAAAATGTATGGCCGGCAATGAAGATGGACCGATCGCGACGGTTGACGCGAACGGCAACGACATTGATTATGCTTATTATACGCACAAAAGCTTTTGTTACGGCAGTTGCGGAAAGGGCGCCAATTATGCAAATCCTTGTTCGGAATTTAAAGAGAACGACACAGATGTGAATATTAAATGTATAACTCGCATGTGGCGGCAAACCGGTTGCCCGAATGCTCGTTATGTCACAAGCAATGTCGTAAAATCTTTAAAAGCTTTAAGCAAAGGCGGCATTAAAGCCCTTTTTGCCAAGGCTCAAGATGAAGATAATTACGAAGCTTGTTATGGTACGAACCAAGCTGATTGGCCGAAACCCTGCGCAAAATCTCCAAAAGATAGCGACACAAAATTATCGGTCCGCTGTCTAACTAAATTATACAATGATACGGGATGTGACAATTCAACTGAATTAATTACACCGAATTTTGCTCTCGATCGCGAATTTAATAGTAGAGGAGAAATGATCAACGAATTTAACACCTATCCGTACGGCATAAACGATGATGGCAAAGCGGATACAGATTATACAAGATGTTATGGCGCTGACCAAATAAATTGGCCGGAACCCTGCCACAAAACCACCGATACATCTACTGATCTTTCGCAACGATGTATGAAACGATTATTTAGAGAAACCAACTGTACCAAGGCTGGGGTTGATTATACGATTACCAAGGATTTTGTTGCCGATAATTATTCTAATGACAAACAAACGTTAAAGAAGTTGTTTAAGGATATTCAATATAAGAATGATGACGATTCTTTTATGAAATGTTATGGACCGGATAGAAACTTTTGGCCAGCTCGAACGATGCTAATAGGCATTGACAAGAACTTTAAACTCTGGTTTAAACACGGTCGTCGGGTTGCGAAAGGTCCATTTATAGAAGATGTTCCGTGGGAAAAAGATACTGCCTACGGACAGGTCAATATCACCTCCATTGCGCAAATCCCGAACGGCTGGTTCTATGGCACGGGAGAAGATCAACGTCTCTATAATAAACGATATTTGTCTGATAAGTGGGAGAGGGATAAAATGTTGCACCCCGGTTGTCGTTTTGCGAGAATTCGAATGGTTTCGGGTATTTTAATCGGAATTGGCGCCAGGGATCTAAGCAGAAAAAATGGAAACCATCTGTGGTGGATTGATATAATACCAAACGCCCAAGGTTTTTTTTACCAAGGCGCAATACGACCAAATGTTCATTTTATAGGCAATGACACCAATGAGTGTAATGATATAATTACAGCAACTGGAACTTGGTGGCCGCTTGCTATTATTGATAGAAAAAATATTGTTTATTTACGAGGTGCCTACCAGAGCTACTGGCAAAATTGGTACGACGTCCGTTTAGATAATGGAAGAGTAACAGCTGTTATAAACATCCCTGATGGCAAGACTGCGACGGATGGCACTCCATCTGGTAATACAAAAGTCTTAGGACTTAGTGAAAACGGTTTACTTTTTACGGAAAAACTTATATCTGAACAATATTGGGTTCCTGTTAGAAATAATAATAATATAGCAATGATAAATATCGCTTTTGTTTCTATTAATAATAACGTGCCAGAATTTCCCGTATTGGGAAACAAACCTTATTATTATTGGGATCCGAGATGGGATCCATCATATAAAGAGAGAAACTAGTGCACATACTGGTGCACATACTGGTGCACATACTGGTGCACATACTGAGGCGGGCAGACAAAATACATTAGGGTTTTTTATGATTAGTGTTTACACCTTAAAATATTTCTATAATATAAGTTAATAATGAAACCCGCCATCAAGGTTAATGGGCGAGTAATAATCATAAATAGTATTGTAGTCTTAATAATTTTAGGCATTTTATGGTTAGTCCATAATAATATTAGGAAAGAAGGTTTAGAAGAGCAAAAACCATCTGTTACTTCCAAATTTTTTGACAAACTGATAACTAACATCGGAAATAAATTCGATAAGGCTCCTCCAGAAATAAACAACGGTAAAACATTTGCTGACTTTCAGAATACGTCATCGGGAATATTTGATGATTTGAAAGCTATTTTTACCAAAGAAAAAGATATTATATATGATTTAAGTTTTAATACCGCTATAACAAGTGTCATTGATACAACGACCCAGCCTTGCAGCGGAAAAACTTTTACAAACGCCAAAAAATTCGGCTCTAGTTTGGCAATTAATTATAAAGGGAAAACGTCGGAATTAAATGAAAAGTGCGCCCAATTAACATCCGAAAATTGTAATTTAACCGATAGTTGTGTGTGGGTCGGGGGGAAAAAATGTATGGCTGGTGATGTTGAAGGTCCAACAATAAAGGTTGATTCCAACGGCAAAGACATTGATTATGCTTATTACACTTATAAAAGCGAATGTTATGGTAGTTGCGGAACAGGCACCAATTTTGCCAATCCTTGCACAGAGTTTAAAGACGAAGACGCAGGCGTGAATATCCAATGTATATCCCGTCTATGGGGACAAACAGAATGTCCGAATAGTCGTTATGTTAATAGAAGTCTTGTAGAAAAGTTAAAAGATTATAGCAAAGCCGGTATTAAAGCCATTTTTAGCAAGGCAAGAGATGAAGTTAACTTCGCCAATTGTTATGGACCGAATGAAGCCGATTGGCCGCTACCTTGTGAATTATATCCGAACGATAACAGCAAGAAAGTATCGGTTCGTTGTCTAAATAAATTATACAGTGATACAGGCTGCGATAATGAGGCTATCATCACTCCGAACTTTGCGAAAGCCAATGCTTATAGAACTAAAAAGGAATTAATTAATGAATTTGACAATTATCATAACGGTGTAGATAGTAATGGTATATATGATTCTAGTTATTCAAAATGTTATGGTAACGATGAGACGAGGTGGCCTGAACCATGTAACAACACGAACGATGATTCATTCGGTCTGTCAAAACGGTGTTTAACGTCCTTATTTGACGCAACTGGCTGTACGACGGCAAAAAAATTGATTACTACGCAGTATGTATTAGATAATAGACGTAGAACCAAACGAGAAATGAAGAAATTATTAAACGATTATAAGAAGAATAATGATGACGAGTCGTTTAAACAATGTTATGGAGATAATAGAAGCACCTGGCCAATACGAACGATGATAATCGGTATAGGATTTGATTATAGAATATTTTTTAAACGAAGTCGTCCAGGTGATTTAACTTATCTAGAAGATTTGCCGTGGGAATTAGATATTACCCCGAGCCAGCGCAATATGACGTCCATCATACAACTTCTAAACGGCTGGTTTTATGGAACGGGCGATGATGGATTGCTTTATAGAAAACGATATTTAGGGGATCAGTGGGTACTAGATGATGTTATTGACGGTCCTTATCTTTTTCGTAGAGTGAGGTTGGTTTGGGGTCTTATAATCGGGGTTGGGTTATACCGCGATGGAAAAGAAGATTCAAACGGAATGTGGACAGATGGGACGCGTAATAATTACTTGTATCTTATTGATAGAAGTCCATATAATCCGAAGGTTACGGAAATAGGTGGTTCGTACAGTGTCATTGATGTAATGCAAGTGATGGGTTCATATTTTGCTATTTCTGTAGTGAGAGATGATGGTTACATTTTATTGCGTAAAGAATGGACACGTAATGAACAGTACAGATTAGATGGAGGGCTATTGATAGCATTTACAAACATTCCCGATGGATCAACCAAAACGGATGGAAAGCCAACGGGCAAGACGCGGGTCTTAGGACTTGGGTTGCAAGGATTGCTTTATACAGAAAAAAGCATAGAAACTAACAAGTGGGATTTGGTTCCATATAATAATACCATACCAATGCAAAACATCGGTTTTTGTATCATTTCTAATAATACACCTGCCGATTCTACTGATCCGGCGGTTAAAATGCTAACTGGTATCTAGATATTAATAAATATATGCATTAATAAATATATGCATTAATAAATATATGCATTAATAAAATATATATGTAAAAAATTGATTTATATATATATCAACATTATATACATATTATATATAAAATGCTTATTCCCGTGAAATGTTTTACGTGCGGCAAAGAAATCAGCAGTTATTACCGAGCATACGAACGTGAAGTGCGCCAAAAAAAGCTTGCATCGGGTATCAGTGACGTCGTTTATTTAACCAAAGTGCAGACCGATAAAACCGCGGAAGGTGAAGTTTTAGACAGATTACAAATAGTAAAAATGTGTTGCCGACGGCATATATTGACCCATGTAGAGATTGAATAAATTTATTATATATTATATAAATATCGAATTTTTTTATTCTCCTTGATTAATATATAATGTATAAAAGTAAGAGTATGCGTATGCGTATGCGCAGTAAGAACAAGACTAAGCGTATGCGAAGTAAGAGTATGCGCAGCAAGCGTATGCTAAGCAAGAGCAAGAGCAAGCGTAGCAAGCGTATGCGTAAGACAATGCGTCGTACTAGACGAAATATGCGCGGCGGATTTGAGCCTGCGCCAGGTGGTCCGTATTTTGCCGGTAGTTCTGCACCCTTTCCTAGTGGAACATATTTGCCGGTAAGTAATATTGGTGTTCCCGCCGGCTCATTTGACCCGGCTGTGCGGGCAGGACCTTATCCGGTTCAAGGACAAGCAGGGGGCAAGCGCCGGCGCATTCAGAGCGGGCACATGCGAAGCGGGCACATGCGAAGCGGGCACATGAATCGCATGCAGCGCCGACACATGCACGGTGGCGGGTTAAGCAGTTTTATTTCTTCTATTTTACCCGACGAAATTGTGAATATCGGGCGTTCCGTACCCTCGTCCTTAGGACATCTCGCAGATAAATTTAATGGCACTATTTCGTCCCCGTCTTCACTCGTTTATCCCACCCAACAACCGCATGTTTATCACGGATCGTCGGGTGCAACAGCTCCGCAAATGGCTCCCATTGATGTTCAAGACGCATTTAATAGTGCCAATGCGTCTGTAGGCTCAATATAGAAGCTTATATATAAAAATATATTTTCTTTTATTATATCATAAATGACATTTAAAATCATAAAAAAATTATGTACTCCCGCTTATGTTTATTTAGTCATTTCGGTTATTGCTATCATAATTCTCATGTTTCAAAACGGCGGGAATACTGACATATATTGCGTTGGAAATTTTGAATGCCCTGTGCCCGATACGGCGATGGTATTTTTATTTAATTTCTTATATATTGCCTTTTGGACCTTTGTTTTAGATTCAATTTGTAAAGCCGGTCACAAAAGCATTTCGTGGTTTTTGGTAGTTTTCCCCTTTATTTTGTTTTTTGTGCTGTTAGGAATGATGATGTTAGCCCAAGGCGTTGTTTAATATAATTTATTCTGATTATATAATTTATTCTGATTATATAATTTTTCTGATTATATAATTTTTCTGATTATATAATTTTTTCCGATTATATAATTTATTATAATTTTACACCTTTTAACATTTAAAACGCCGATTATAAATAAAAATCTAAGGAAAAATAATATTTGTTATATTATTTTTATATTTATGTTTTAATAATCCGGCAGAATATATCATCTCAACTTTTACGGGAATATTCTCTGCATTATCATATTCTATTTTGATACATTTGTGAATATATAAGGGAACGCAAATATCTTTATTAAATTCAACATCTTTTATTTTTTCTAATCCATTAGCATAACATAATTCTAATTTTAAGATATGTTCGGCATTTGTAATTGATTTAACGGTGAAAAATATATCAAATTCACGAGATAAAGGGAAATATACAAACTTGCTATTTGGTTGGCTTATAACAAACCTTTTTACATCATTACATCTTAAATTCACCTCTTCCGGAAGCATATATAACTCCATCTTATACTCATTTAATTTATCTTCCCACTCTTGATAAATATCAACTTCTTCTTTCCTTGTATATTTATCTGTTCTATTGGATTCAAATACTAAATCTTTATATGAAAGAGACATTATTATTATTATATATTATTTAATAATTGGCGTTTTAAATGTAAAAAGGTGTAATAATTTAATAATATATATATATATATATATATATATATATATATAAAAATAATTTATAAATATA
>Ga0114974_10002114_pt1 | contig 15379 bp, 11 predicted proteins | sample S_130206_EF_Meta_FD_87318 | JGI IMG/M metagenome (GOLD analysis project Ga0114974, IMG submission 87318) | Freshwater microbial communities from Lake Simoncouche, Canada to study carbon cycling - S_130206_EF_MetaG | ecosystem: Environmental > Aquatic > Freshwater > Lake | place: Lake...
CGGAATGTCGGCGTCGTCCCAGAGGACGAATGCTCCGTGCCGGGCCTGTCCGGCGTGGAAATGGTTCGCTACGCAGCACAACTCTCGGGGATCCCCGGGATCGAGTCGCTCCGCCGTGCCCACGAGGTGCTCGACTGGTGCGACGCCGGCCAGGAACGCTACCGCCCGGTGGAGACGCTCTCGGTCGGGATGAAACAGAAGATCTCGTTCGCCGCGGCCATCGTCCACGACCCGCGGATGGTGATCCTCGACGAGCCGACCAACGGCCTCGATCCGATCGAGCGGCGGGCGATGCTCGGCCGGCTCACGACGCTCGCCCGCGACCACGGCAAAACAATCCTCGTCTCCACCCATGTCCTCCCCGACGTGCAATCGATTTGCGAGCGCGTCATCGTCCTTGCCGGTGGCCGGGTGCGGTTGACCGGATCGATCCGCGAGCTGACCCAGCCGGCGATCCCGGAAGAGCGACTCGAAGTGATCGGGCCGGTCGACGACCTCGTCCGCCGCCTCATCGCCCGCGGGATCCCCGCCCGCCGTGCCCGGCCGCTCGACCTCTTCCCCTCCGCGGCCGGGGCGGACGGCCGATCCTCGGCCACCGTCGAAACCGTGACGCCGGGAGATGGAGCGCACGAGGGGGTCGTCCTGCTCCAACTCACAGCGCCTGACGCGCTTGCCACGATGTGGTCGGAGGTGCACCAACTCGGCATCCGTGTCCGTTCGCTGAAAGCCTCCAGCCGCCCCTTCGAGGAGGTCTTCCTCGAGGCCCTGCAAGCCGCCTAAGCGTCCCCGACGGAGTCCCTCCATGCCGCTCCATGACGTCGGTTACCGCCCCTGGCAGGGGCGGCGCAGCGGCTCGCTGGCCGCGATCCTCGTCATTGCCTCGACCGGCATCAAGCTGGCGTGGACGAGCCGCTGGCTGCGCCGGGCCGTGTTCTTCGCCTGGAGCCCGGCGCTGGTCTTCGCCGGGAGCTTCTTCGTCTTCGAACAGGCGATCGACGAGGGGCGGCTGGGGTCGATCCAGGACAGAGCCCTCGTCGGCCGCAACGTCGACGGTGTGGGGATCCTCGGACGAGTGATCGCCGAGTCGCTCGGTCAGTCGGACGCGCCCCCGCCCGGTCAGCACGAGACCCCCGAGGAAGAGACCAATCGGACGCGCCGGGCCGTTTGGTCGCGGCTGATGCTCGCCTTCATGCGCTCGCCCCAGGCGATCCTCCTGGCGATTGTGGTGGGGCTGGTGGCGCCGGCTCTGGTGTCGCGCGATCTGCGGGCGAAGGCCTGGCTGATCTACTTCACGCGCCCGGTGGGGAAGTTTGAGTATGTGACTGGAAAGCTCCTCATCCTCGGCCTTCTCGTGGCCTCGATCACGATGCTGCCGGCGCTGGCCCTGTGGCTGGCGGGGGTGGCGGTGAGCCCGAGCATCTGGGTGGCCGTGACGACATGGGATCTGCCCGTGCGGATCATCGTTGCCAGCCTGGCGCTTGCCATCCCCACCGTCTTCATGGCGCTGGCCTACTCGTCGCTCACCGCCGAGAGCCGGATCGCGAGCTTCGCCTGGTTTGCCACCTGGGCCGCCTGCTGGATCGCGCACGCGTCGCTGACCACCGCCGACGTGATGCAGCGGGAGCACGAGGAGATCCTGATGAGCGAAAATGCTCAAACTGCGGATCCTTCGAACGCGGCCGACGGAGGATTTTCGGGCGAGGATGCCCCCAGTCAGCCCAACCGCAGCAACGTCCGTCCGATGGGGCCGGGGGGTGATATCGGGGAGAAACTCTCCGATCTCCTCGAAGGGCGCAGGCCCCGCAACGGGCCGCCGTTCAACGGTCGTCAGTTTCGCTGGTTCTCCCGGGCCACCGGCATCGACGACACCATCGATCGCTGGGCATGGATCTCCCCCTATCATTCCCTCGGGGTCATCCAGGCCTGGGTGTTCGGCATCGAGCGTCGCTGGCAGGCGATCTTTCCCCCCCTTCTCTCGCTGGGCCTCGTGTCGATCGTCTCGGCCCTCGTCCTCTGGTGGCGCGTCGACGCCCCCGCCCGCGTCTGATCCGCTCCCGGCCTGCGCCTCCCCACAAGCCCCGCCCCCATGATCTCCCTGACCCACGTCACCAAGCTGTACGGCTCCGTCATCGGCGTCAACGATGTCACGGTCGACCTCGGCGCAGGCGCCTACGGGCTCCTCGGCCCCAACGGCGCCGGCAAGACGACGTTTCTCGGCCTCGTCACCGGGCAGCTCCGCCCCTCGATCGGCCGGGTGCGCGTCTTCGGGGAGCGCCCCTTCTTCAATGCTCGGGTGCTGCGGCGGATCGGCTACTGCCCGGCCTCCGATCTCACGGAACGCTCCGCCACGCCCCGCGAATGGGTCCGCTACCTCGTGCAACTCTCGGGCTTCACTCCGGCTGCAAGCTTGAAGCGTGCCGACAGCACCCTCGAGCAGGTGGGCCTCGGCGAGGCGGCCAGGAGGCCGCTGTCGACGCTCTCCAAGGGGATGCGGCAACGTGCCAAGCTCGCCGGTGCCATTGCCCACGATCCCGATCTCCTCGTCCTCGACGAGCCGTTCGACGGCCTCGATCCGGTTGCCCGCCACGAGCTGGTGTCGCTGGTGCGCTCCTGGGCGCGGTCGCGAAGCTTGCTGGTGGCCAGCCATCTCCTCCACGAGGTGGAATCGCTCCAGGCGGGGCTCGCCGTGATCCTCGGCGGAAGGCTGGTCGCCAGCGGCACCGTCCACGAGATCCGCGATCTCATCGACACGCTCCCCTCGGAGGTGCGCGTCGTGTCGACCGCGCCGCGAAGGCTGGCGGAGCTGGCCTGCGGATGCCCCGAGGCGGAAGCGGTCCGGTTCGTCGGCAACGACACCTTCATCGTCGACACGCGGGCCCCGCGCCTCCTGGCGGAACGGATCGGGGAAGCGGCGATCGGCGAGGGAATCCTCGTCCGTGAGCTCGTCCCGGGCGACCGGTCGCTCGAGGGGATCTTCGGTCGGCTCGTGCAGCTCCACCGTGGGGTGACGCCATGACCGGCCAACGCCCCTCACCCGACCGAGCAGCGGGCGAATCCCCCCCTCTCCCCGCCCTGGCGGCGATCGTGGCGGTGGCCCGCTTCCAGATCGATCGGCTCCTCACGCCCCCCCGGCTCGCGCTGGCGGCGATCGGGGTCATCTTCCCCACCGCCGTGCTCTTGGCGGCAGCGAAGGCCAGGGACGCTTCGCTCGACCACGATCTCGGAGCGATCCTCCTCTATGCGCTGGTGCCCGAGGCGGTCTGCATGCTCGGGTTGCTCGTCACGATCTCGCCGGCCGTCGCCGACGAGCTCGAGCGGGGAACGTGGGTCCATGTCGCCGTCCGCCCTGGCGGCCGGCGCGCGCTCCTCCTGGGAACGTGGCTGGCCGCCGTGGTCTGGACCGGCGCGGTGGCGCTGTTGGGACTGCTCCTTGCCCTGCTCACCGGCGTGATCAGCAACGGCTGGAGCCTCCTCGGCCCGTTCACAATCCTCGTCTGCCTGTCGTGTATTGGCCGGGCGGCGCTGTTCGCGCTCCCGGCGGTGATCGTCCCCAAACGGTCGCTCGTCGCCAGTGTCGGCATAGCGCTGGTGGTGGAATACCTCGCCGGCCTGATCCCGGCGGTGATCAACCAGCTCACCGTCTCGCTCCGCCTCCATACGCTCCTTGTTCGCTTCATGGACTGGCAGCGTACGCTTGCACCCGAGCTCCAGCTCCTCATCGACGACCGTCCCCCATCGGCCCAGGTGGCCGCGGTGCTCCTCCTCGCGGTGGTCTACCTCGCCATCGCGGTAGCAATCCTCGAATGGCGGCAGTTCCCCCCGAGCGAGGAGAGCTGACATGATCGAGGTCGAGAATCTCGTCAAACACTACCGTTCCTCCTCGGGGGAGATCGTGCGCGCCGTCGACGGAGTGTCGTTCGCGGTCAATCCCGGTGAGATGGTCGGGCTTCTCGGCGCCAACGGCGCCGGCAAGACGACGACCCTGCGAATGCTCGCCACGCTCCTCACCCCGACCTCCGGCACGGCCCGGGTCGGGGGCTGTGACGTTGCCACCGACCCTGTCGGGGCCCGCCGCCGGCTCGGCTACGTCTCGGCTACCACCGGTGTCCCCGACCGGCTCTCGGCCCGTGAGATCCTCCATTCCTTCGGTGCGCTCCACGGCCTCCGTGGCGATGCCCTCGAGGCCCGGGTCGCCCGGCTCATCGATGTCCTCGATCTGGCGCGATGCGCCGATCGTCCCGCCGGCCGGCTTTCGTCGGGGCAGCGGCAGCGCGTCAGCGTCGGCCGGGCCCTCGTCCACGATCCGCCGGCCCTGGTCCTCGACGAACCGACCAACGCCCTCGATGTCCTCGGGGCCCGCGACCTGCTGGCCTTCCTCGCCGATCTCCGCGGCGATGGCCGGGCGATCCTCCTCTCCAGCCACCGGCTCCACGAGATCGAAAACCGCTGCGACCGGTTCGTCCTCATCCACGGCGGCCGGGTGGTCGCCGCGGGAACGCGCGACGCTTTCGTGGGACAGTCCGGCGGCCTCGAGGAGGCGTTCTTCGCGGCCATCGGGGAGGCCCGCCCCGAATGACCGCGCCATCCTCCATCTCCGACGCAGCCGTCAACACGCCCCTCGGCGCGGCCGTGGCGATCGCCCGGCGCGACCTGCTGGAGTTTGTCCGCGACCGGAGGACGCTGTTTGTCACGCTCCTCCTCCCGATGGTCACCTACCCACTGGTCGCGCTTTCCAGCGCCCTCGGGGTCCGCACCGCGGTCACCGATCTCGAGGCCCGTGCCGCGCCAACGCCGCTCACTGTGGCGATGAGTGGCGCAGATGCCGGGGCACTGGCCGCCCGCATCGATCGAGTTGTGAAGGGGGGGAAACCGGCAGGCGTCGGAGACGCTCCCTGGCCTTCGAGCGCCTCGTTCCTCCATGGCGATCCGGAAACCGCGATCACCGCGGTCGAGGATGGCGCGGCCGACGTGTGGGTCGATGCCCCGGAAGGGCTCGTGGCGGCCCTCGATGCCCAAGGGACGGTCGACCTCGATGTCCGCTTCCCCTCGCGGCGCCCGATCGGGCGTTCGCGCGAGCAGTTCGAGGGGGTGATCCGCAGCGTCGCCGAGGCGATCCGCACCGGCCGGGTGAGCCGGGCCGGATTGCCTGAGAGCCTTCTCCAGCCGATCCGCCTCCACGTTCTCGGGGAAACGGCCGGCTCCGCGACGGTGGCCACCGAGCAGATCCTCCCCGCCCTGACCGCGTCGATCCTCGTCCTCCTCGCCGTCCTGACGATGACCGGCGCCTTCTATCCGGCCATCGACGCGATCGCCGGCGAGAAGGAGCGGGGAACGATCGAGACGCTCCTCATGGCCCCGTGCAGCACCGGCAGCATCGTGTTCGGGAAGTTCCTCGCCGTCTACGCCGTGACCCTCGCGACCCTCGCGGCCAACTGTGTCTCGATCGCGCTGACGAGTGCCGTCGGCCTCCGCTTCCTCCCCGCCGGCGCGGCGTCGCGCCTCCCGGCCCTCGGCGCCGGGGCGGTGGTGACGGTGATCGCGTTCGTCGGCTTGGCGGCGCTCGCCGCAGCGACCTGCCTGGCGGTGACGACGGCGTCGAAGAGTGGCAAGGAAGCGCAAAACACCCTCACGCCGGTGATCCTCCTCGTGGCGGCGTTGGCCGGCACGGCACTCGTGCCCGGGCTCCGCAGCGACGGCCCCCTGGCGCTGGTGCCGTTCACGGGGCAGGTGTGTGTGGCCCGCGACATCCTCACGGCGCCGCCCGATTCCGGCGGGGCAGCGATCATCCAGGCGCTCCTCCCTCTCCTCCTCACGCTCCTCTCATCGGCCGTCCTGACAGCGCTGCTGCTGCGCGGCACCGCGCATTTGCTCACCGACGAGGAAATCCTCTTCCGCGGCCCCGATGCCGCTGCCGGGGTCCTTGCCCGGCCAGCCCCGCGCGTCGTCCCGACGATCCCCCAGGGGATCATTCCGGTCGTGGTGGGGCTGGCGGCGCTGTGGTACGTGCAGGCTTTCACGCCAGAGAATCTCCTCATGGGCATCCCGATCCATCAGGGGATCGCCGTGGTCCTGCCGCTGCTGGCGATGCTCGCCTGGCAGCGGGTTGATATCGTGCGGACGCTCGGCCTTGGCCTGCCCCGCTCGGCAGGCCGAGCCGTGGCGGCGGCCTTGGGGGCAGCGAGCCTCGGGGCAGGATTGTTCATTGTCTCCGCCGGGATCATGCTGGCGCTTCAGGGGACGGAGGTCTCGCCGGCGATCCGCAGCCTTTCCGAGCGGCTCATCGGCCTCATTCAGCGCTATCCGTGGTGGGTCTCCTGGACGCTCATGGCGCTCCTCCCGCCGGTGGCCGAGGAGTTGCTCTTCCGTGGCTGGCTCCTCTCGGCACTCTCTGGCGAGCGGCCGACGCGGAGGCGGCTCGCGGTCGCGGTCGTCGTCCAGGCGGCCTTGTTCGCCGCCGCGCACGTCCTCCCGGAGCGGATGCCGGCGACCTTTTCCCTCGGGATCGTGGCGGGCGTGCTGCGTGTCGCCACGGGAAGCATCCTCCCGGCGATCGTGCTCCACTCCGTCCACAACACGATGCCCCTGCTCCTCCTGGCGCTTGCCGGCGGGGGCGTGGCCGAGGGGAGCATGGAGGCGCTCGCCACCGGGGCCTCGACAACACTCCCGTCCGGCGTGCTGCCGGCGGCGTTTGGACTGCTCGCTCTCGGAGGAATGCTCGTGGCTGCGGCGACCTGGGGGCGGCGCGGAGCCGCCGTGACCACGCTCTTGTTTGCGGCGTGTCTGGCCGGTGGTGATGGCGACTCGGCATCCGCTGCTGAAACGCTCCGGGTCGGCGTCGCGCCGGTGGGCGTCACGCTCGGGATCACCGACGGCAAGCCGACAGGGCCATCGGTCGACATGTGGGACGACATGACGCTTCGGCTCGGCGTGACAACCGAGTACATCATCAAAGACTCGCTCGCCGAGGGCCTCGAGGCCTTACGACGGGGGGAGGCCGATCTGTTCCTCGGGCCGGTGGCGATGACGCGCGAGCGGGAGGCTGAGTTCGACTTCACCCACTCGGTGTTCCATTCGGGGCTACGAATCGCGGTGCCGAAGACGGACGACGATCCCTATCTCGTTCCGCTCTTGATCCTGTTCACGCGCGAGGCATGGCGGCTGCTTGCTGGGCTCATCCTCCTCACGGTGCTCGTGGGGCATGTGCTCTGGTGGTGCGAGCGCGGCGTCAACGAAAAGAGTTTTCCACGCGACTGGCGGCGGGGCGTGTGGGAGGGAACATGGTGGGGGATCAGCACGCTGATCGCCAGCGGCTGCGACGACAAGCATGTCGACACGGTGCCAGGGCGGATCCTGGCGACGGCGTGGATGCTCGTCGGCACGGTGCTCATCGCGCTGTTCACCGGAAGCATTGCGGCGACGCTCACCGCCGAACGGATCGGTGGAGCGATCCACGGGCCGCGCGACATGGCCGGCCGGGTGATCGGCACGCAGGCCACCGGCGTGTCGGGGCCCGCGATCCGTGCCCGCAGCGGCATCCCGATGGAATACCGCACGCTCGACGAGGTTTTCAAGGCGGCAGATGAAGGCGAGGTGGAGGCCGTCGTCGCAGAAAACCACACCCTCCGTCATGCGATCTCGCGGCCTGGTCGATCGAACTATCGACTGGTGGGGCCGGTGTTTGAGTCGTTCGACTTCGGGATCGTCGTGCCGGCGGGGAGCCCGCTCCGCGAGCGGTTCAACGCGGTGATCCTGACGATGAAGGAGGATGGCGCCATCAACACGATCATCGACCGTTGGCTCGGCACGTCGGAGTGAGAAGGCTGCTCGGCGATCCTGCCACGGTCTCTCCACAGCCTGCTAGGTCTTCTTGACGCTCTTTTCATCAGGCATCAAGATGCAGGGCGTCGTTTTCCGCGTTTCACGGGAGCCAAAGCGCGATGCGCACCACGCTGACCCTCGACGACGATCTCGCCAAGGATCTCACGAAGCTCGCCCGGCGGCTGGGAGTGAGCTTCAAGGAGGTCGTCAACGATTGCATCCGCCGTGGGATTTCCGTGGGGGATCGTCCCGAAGCGACGCCGACACCCTTCGTCGTTGAACCGCAGGCCTGCGGTCTGCGGCCCGGCATCGATGCGGCCGGACTGAATCGGCTCGTCGACGACCTCGAAACCGAGGACTTTCTCCGCTGCCACTCTTCTGGTGGATCCGCGTCATGATCGTCCCGGATGTCAACCTGCTCGTGTATGCGTACGACTCGAAAGCCCCGCACCACCCCCGAGCCCGAGCCTGGTGGGAGGGATTGCTCAGTCGCCGCGAGCCCGTCGGTATTCCCTGGGTCGTGTCGGTCGGGTTCGTCCGCATCATGACCAGCCGCAGCGTCATGACAGAGCCGATGGCTCCGGGTTTGGCACTGACCCATGTCCGGTCGTGGCTGGCCCTGCCCTCGGTCGATCCCATTCAGCCAGGCCCAAGGCATCTCGATATCCTCGCGTCGTTCGCCCAATCAGGAACGCTGGTCTCGGCGCTCATGACCGATGCCCATATCGCCGCGATCGCCGTGGAGTTGCAGGCCACGGTCCATTCCAACGACACCGATTTCGCCAGATTTCCAGGCCTGCGATGGATCAATCCCCTGGCAGGGGGCTAACGCGGCCGTCGCGCAGCGGAACGGCTGAGCTCCGAACTTTCAGGCACGACAATCGCTGCCGGCATGTCAGATACAGACCGCCCCTCCAGGAACAGAACCATGGCTGAAGTGTTTGCGGGGCCGGCGCGATACGTGCAGGGGCCGGGGGTGGCGGCCACGCTCGGCGACGAGATGACGCGGCTCGGGCTCGGAGGGCCGGTGCTCGTCCTCGCCGGTGCCTCGGCGATCCGGAGGCTCGGCGTGATCTGGGAGCAGTCGCTCAAGACCGCCGGCTTCGCCCCTGCCATCCATCCCTTCGGCGGCGAATGTTCCCGGCGCGAGATCGCCGCGGTGGCCGATGTGGCAAGGCGCCTCTCGGCGCGGACGATCGTCGGGGCGGGGGGCGGGAAAGCGATCGACACGGCCCGCGCGGTGGCCGCGGAACTCGATCTCGATATCGTCTCCCTGCCGACGATCGCGTCGACCGACGCACCGACCAGCGCGATCTCTGTTGTCTACAGCGACGCGGGCGTCGTCGAGGAGGTGAGGCTCCATCCGCAAAACCCCGCCCTCGTCCTCGTCGACACCGACGTCATCCTCGCGGCGCCCGACCGCTACCTCGTGGCGGGGATGGGGGATGCGCTCTCGACCTGGTTTGAGGCCCGGGCCTGCGCCCGCTCGGGCGCGACCCACAGCCGCGGCGGAACGACGACCCGCGCGGCGCTCGCTCTGGCCGAGCTCTGCTGGAAGACGCTCCGGGCGGATGGAGCCTTGGCGCTCGCCGCCCACCGGACAGGGCACCTCAATGGCGCCGGCACGCTCGACGCCGGGGCTCGGGGAGCCTTTGAGCGGATCGTGGAGGCCAACACGCTCCTTTCGGGGCTCGGGTTTGAATCGGCAGGGCTGGCGGCGGCCCATGGGATCCACAACGGCTTGACGGTCGCCCCCGGGTGCCACGCCGCGCTCCATGGGGAAAAGGTCGCCTTCGGAACGCTCGCGCAGCTCTGCCTCGAAGATGCGCCGGCCGGAGAGATCGACGAGGTGATCGCCTTCTGCCGATCGGTTGGGTTGCCGGTGACACTCCGTCAGATCGGCCTCGGTGACATCGACGGGGCGATGCTGCGGCAGATCGCCAGCCGTGCGGTGCAGCCGGGGGAGGTAACGCACAACGAGCCGTTCCCGGTGACGGCCGGGATGGTGGAGGAGGCGATCCGCCGGGCCGACGGGGCGGGGCAGGGGGGCTGACGGTTCTCCGACGGCGGGGAAATCGCCACGGCCCCGGCAGGCCGCCCGCCCGGAAAGCCTTTATCCCCCCTCGCGCGGGTCCACCGCGACTCCTGGAAAACGAGCCGTTTGCCGCGGCAAAAGCCCGGCCGCCCGCCGGCCGCCATCCCGCCGGGGCGCCGCGTTGACGCCCAGGAAACGTGAACGTAGATTCGACCCGGCTTAGACCCTTTTTTCCGCAGGTTTTTCCCTCCTCGAAAGGTCACGTCGCCCCTATGGCCAAATCGTCCGCGAAGAAGTCCGCCGCCAAGAAGCCCGCTGCGTCCAAGCCAGGGCGGATGATCTATTACTTCGGCGCCGACCGGTGCGACGGCGACGGCACCATGAAGGCGATCATCGGTGGCAAGGGGGCCAACCTCGCGCAGATGACGAAGATCGGGCTTCCGGTTCCCCCGGGATTCACGATCACGACGCAGATGTGCATCGACTACTACACCTCGGGGAAGAAGTTTCCCAAGGGGCTCGAGGAGGAGATCGCCCACTACGTCAAGATGCTCGAAAAGGAGACCGGGAAGAAATTCGGCGACCCGGCCAACGCGCTGCTGGTCAGCGTCCGCTCCGGTGCCCGCGACAGCATGCCGGGCATGATGGACACGATCCTCAACCTCGGCCTCAACGACAAGACCGTCGAGGGGCTCAAGAAAGCCACCGGCAACGGTCGCTTCGCCTTCGACTCCTACCGCCGCTTCATCCAGATGTACGGCGACGTCGTCATGGGAGTGCAGAAGCGCCACGAGAACGAGCACGACCCGTTCGAAGAGGTGATGGAGAAGGTCAAGCACCAGGCCCACGTCGAGGAAGACACCGCGCTCACCGAGGATCACCTCAAGGATCTCATCAGCCGCTTCCAGAAGCTCATCAAGGAGCGCACCGGGAAGACCTTCCCGCAGGATCCCTTCGAGCAACTCATCGGCGCCATCACGGCTGTCTTCGGCAGCTGGATGAACGAGCGGGCGATCATCTACCGTCGCAAGTACAAGATCCCCGACGAGTGGGGCACCGCCGTCAACGTCCAGAGCATGGTGTTCGGCAACATGGGCGATGACTGCGCCACCGGCGTGGCCTTCACCCGCGACCCGGCCACCGGCGAGGACGTCTTCTACGGCGAATACCTCATCAACGCCCAGGGCGAAGACGTCGTGGCCGGCGTCCGCACGCCGAAGCCGGTCGTCGAGATGGCCCACGACACCGAGTTTGCCGCCACCTACAAGCAGCTCGAGAAGGTCCGCGAGAAGCTCGAGAAGAAGTTCGGCGACGTCCAGGACTTCGAGTTCACGGTGGAGAAGAAGAAGCTCTACATGCTCCAGACCCGCCACGGAAAGCGGACGGCGCTGGCGTACGTGAAGATCGCCCACGACATGGTCAAGCAGAAGCTCATGACCCCGGAGCACGCCATCCAGAGCGCCGATCCGGATGCCCTCTCGCAACTCCTCGCCCCGATCTTCGACCGGGCCGACTACGAGAAGGCGAAGAAGGCGGGCCGCGTGCTGACCACCGGCCTGGCCGCCGGCCCCGGTGCCGCCACCGGGCAGCTCGTGTTTTCGGCCGCCAAGGCCGAGGAGCTCGCCGAGAAGGGGAAGAAGGTCGTCCTCGCCCGTGTCGAGACGAGCCCAGAGGATCTCCGTGGCATGATCGCGGCCGAGGGAATCCTCACCAGCCGCGGTGGTGTCTCCAGCCACGCAGCCCTCGTCGCCCGGCAGATGGGCAAGGTGTGCGTGGCCGGTGCCGGCGCGATCTCGATCGACTACCACAAGGGGACGCTGGTCTGCGGCTCGACGACCCTCAAGGAGGGAGATGACATCTCCATCAACGGGAGCACCGGCGAGGTGTTTTCCGGAGCCATCAAGACCGCCGACAGTGAGCTCAAGCAGGTGCTCGTCACCAACACGATGAAGCCGGAAGACTCGGACGTCTACCAGTACTACGCCTTCATCATGAAGCTCGCCGACAAGTACCGGAAGCTCGGCATCCGCACCAATGCCGACACCCCGGAGCAGGTCCGGCACGCGATTGCCTTCGGCGCCGAGGGGATCGGCCTGACGCGGACGGAGCACATGTTCTTCGAGGGCAACCGGATCGACGCGATGCGGGAGATGATCCTCGCCGAGACGCTCGACGCCCGTCGGGCGGCCCTCGCGAAGCTCCTTCCCTACCAGCGCGACGACTTCGAGGGGATCTTCCGGGCCCTCGACGGCCGCCCGGCAACGATCCGCTTCCTCGATCCGCCGCTCCATGAATTCGTGCCGCACGACGAGAAGGCCCAGGCCGATCTGGCGAAGAAGCTCAAGCTCTCCGTCGAGGTCGTCCACCGCCGCGTCGAGGCGCTCCACGAGTTCAACCCGATGCTCGGCCACCGCGGCTGCCGCCTCGGCGTCAGCTACCCCGAGATCTCGGAGATGCAGGCCCGGGCCGTGTTCGAGGCGGCTGCGAAGGTGCAGAAGGCCGGCATCAAGGTGAAGCCGGAGATCATGATCCCGCTGGTGGGCTTCAAGAAGGAACTCGACAACCAACTCGAGATCGTTCACGCCACGGCGGCTCAGGTGGCGAAGGAAACGGGCGTCAAGGTGAAGTATCTCGTCGGCACGATGATCGAGATCCCGCGCGGCGCCCTCACGGCCGACGAGATCGCCGAGAGTGCCGAGTTCTTCAGCTTCGGCACCAATGACCTCACCCAGACCTGCCTCGGCATGAGCCGCGACGACATGGGCTCCTTCCTGCAGAAGTACACTGACCTCGGGATCTTCAAGGCGAACCCGTTCGCCTCGATCGACACCACCGGCGTCGGCTCGCTCATGCAGACTGCCGTCGAAAAGGGGCGGAAGACGAGGCCCGACATCAAGCTCGGCATCTGCGGCGAGCATGGTGGCGATCCCCACTCGGTGCTCTTCTGCCACCACCTCGGTCTCGATTACGTGAGCTGCTCGCCGTTCCGCCTGCCGGTCGCCCGGCTGGCGGCGGCCCAGGCCGCCCTCGGCAAGACCTGGTGACACCGGTCGATCGGTCTTAGAAACCACCACGTCCCCCGGGGGAGCCAGTGCTCCTCCGGGGGATTTTTCTCCCACGCCCATGCCACTCACGCCCGAAGCCCAGAGTCTGGCCGTGATCCTCGTGGGGGTCGTGGTGCTGTGGGTGACCGAGGCCCTGCCGCTCCCGGTGACGGCGCTGCTCGGGGCGGTGGCCTGCGTCGTGGCGGGCGTGGCGCCTGCGAAGGAGGTCTTCCGTCCCTTCTCGGAGCCGCTCGTCTTTCTGTTCATCGGCTCGTTCATGCTCGCCGAGGCGATCCGGGTTCACGGCCTCGACCGACGGCTGGCGTTTGCCGTCCTCGGCCTGCCGGCCGTGGGGGAGCGGCCGGGGCGGATCCTCGCCGCGGTGGCGCTGGTCTCGGCGACGATCAGCGCCTTCATCTCCAACACCGCCACGACGGCGATGATGGTGGCGATCGCCGCCGGGATCCTCGCGGCCATCGAGCATGCCGCTTCCCGGGATGCATCCCCGGCCAGGCCGAGGCTCGATCCGCGCTTCGCCACCGGATTGATGCTCGCCGTGGCCTTCGCCTCGAGCATCGGCGGCCTGGCGACGCCGATCGGCACGCCGCCGAATCTCATCGGCCTGGCCTTCATCCGCAACGAGCTCGGCGTCGAGGTGTCGTTTCTCTCCTGGTGCGCGATCGGCGTGCCGGTGGCGGCGATCCTCACCACCTTCACCGTGCTCCTCCTCGGCTGGATGTTCCCGGCCGGGGTCGATCGGCTTCCCGGGGTGGCAGAGCTCGTCGCCCGCGAGCGGGCCGGCCTGGGAGGCTGGTCGCGCGGCCAGGTGAGCACGGCGATCGCCTTCGGCACCACCGTCAGCCTGTGGATCGTGCCGGGCGTCCTCGGCCTGCTCCTCGGCGCAAAGCATCCGCTGCCGGCCTGGTTTGCGGCCCATGTTCCCGAAGGGGTCGCGGCGCTCCTCGGCGCTGTGATGCTCTTCATGCTCCCCGGTGGCCCGGGGCGGAAGGCGCTTCAGTGGGAGGAAGCGGTGCGGATCGACTGGGGGATCATCCTCCTCTACGGTGGCGGCATGGCCCTCGGCGAGCTCTCCTTCTCCACCGGCCTGGCCGAGGCGCTCGGAAGGAGCCTGACCGGCTGGCTGCCGACCGGACCGGGGGCGAGTGTGGCCCTCGTTGCGGCCGCGACACTCGTGGCGGTGATCACCAGCGAGTTCACGAGCAACACGGCCAGCGCCAACATGGTCGTGCCGGTGGCGATGGCCCTGGCAGGGGCCGGTGGCGGTGATCCCCTCACCGCAGCTCTGGCTGCCACGTTCGCGGCGAGCCTCGGCTTCATGATGCCGGTGAGCACCCCCTGCAATGCCATCGTCTACGGCACCGGTCGGATCCGCCTCCGCGACATGATCCGCAGCGGGGCAATCCTCGATGTTTCCGGCGCGGTGGTGATCACGCTGGCGATGCTTGCCGTGGGCTGGCTGTGGACTTCCTGAGGGCCGTCACCCGATCAGAAGCCCATCGAGATCACCGCTCCGCACTCGTGGCACTTCGGCACGACCAACGGCTGCGGCGAAAGCACCGTCCCGTCGCGGAGGAAGGCGTGGAGCCGCGGCAGGCAGGGGGGGAGCGGATAGTGAGCCCCAAAGGCCCCGCCCGGGGCATGGCAGAATCCGGTTACGCCGCAGATCCCCGGGGCGTAGGGGCCGCAGGGCTTCGGGCCACAGGCGGTCGGGCCACACGACCGGCACGGCGCCGCATGGCTCGGCCCGCAGGCGCCGCTCATGCAGTGGCCCGTCGGAACACGCTGTCCATACCCAGCCACGGCGCTGCCGTGCCACGGCGGGCGCATCTGGGAGCGGCAGCTCTCGCAGTCAGAGCCCGCCGGGGCTCCGATCACCGGCACGCCACGCCCCCCGCCGACGTAGGACTCCTCCTGGGCCCCGGCCGTGGCGCCGACCGCGGCGGCCACGAGGAGCGCCACAAGGGAGCGATGGACCGGTTTGACGGGATGGGACGGCATGGGAGTGGTCTCCTGCGACAGGTCCGGGGGGGCCCGGAGGTGGTGTGATGATGGTTGTGCATCGTCGTCCGCCAATACCGGGGATGAGCGTGGCACCTGCCAGGTATGCACGTGCCGGTGCGGGAAGGAATGCCGGCGGGGGAATCCCTGACGGTCGGGTTTCCCGCAGCGGCAGCCCTGCTGCTGTTCGCCGGCCCGGGCGTGGGCGACAATCAATGTTCTCCGCCCCTCCGGGCATGGCCCCTCCGCCTCCGCAGCGCTCCGCACCGTGAAACCGATCCTCCTCGACTACGGCAGCACCGATCCTTTGGTCCTCGAGCCGTCCGACGCTGACATCGCCTTCGATGCCCGTGGCCCAGCCGGGGTCAGGGGGGACGCAGCGGCTGCCCTGGCGGCGACGGCCATCGACACCCCGGGAAACGGCCCCCCCCTCGTGGCCCATGTCGTGCCGGGGGACCGCGTC
>Ga0114974_10002121_pt1 | contig 15359 bp, 19 predicted proteins | sample S_130206_EF_Meta_FD_87318 | JGI IMG/M metagenome (GOLD analysis project Ga0114974, IMG submission 87318) | Freshwater microbial communities from Lake Simoncouche, Canada to study carbon cycling - S_130206_EF_MetaG | ecosystem: Environmental > Aquatic > Freshwater > Lake | place: Lake...
AAGGCAACGCGTAACAAGGTGATGGAAGTGAGCGGTTGCGACTTGAATACAATCAAGATCTTCTTCCAAGGCATCTGGCCGACGGGTGCGCCGAAAGACGCTAACGAATACCTCAAGCCGCTCGAAGACCTTCTGAATTACGTTTCGCGGGGCAGCAGAGAGATCGCCTCACTGAAGTCTAACCCCGAGAAGCTTGGGCAAGACTGGGTAGTTGCTCATCGATCCGAAGACAATACCGTCACCGTTAAGCAATCCGAAAAAGTAGACATCCCAATCCTTGCCGATGAAATCGCCAAGAAGAGAGGGATCGGGACCGGACTGATACTTCTCAAGACCATTGAGAAGCTATTCGCCGGGGTAACCAACTACAAGAATGATGAATCGCTAGCGGCTTTCTTACATTGGTACGGCGAGGACGCCGATGCGTTTGAACAGTTGAAGGCGTCAGCTAAATTGGGCGTCAGCCTAACGGAACTAGTTAAACGTGATTAGCTTCGACGAAGCCAGTCACATCTATCGGGTCGCGGGGGTAGTCAAGCCCTCCGTGACCCAGGTGCTGAGCTTCATGGGTGTTGTCAGCCCATTTTGCCGATCCATCAAAGCGGCCAATCTTGGCACTAAACTGCACTCCCTGCTTGAGGATTACGACAGGGGCGTCTTGATCGAAGACGCCCTGCCAGAAGAGCAGCTTAAATGCCTCGAAATGTATCGGTCATACAAGCGTGACCTTAACCCAGTGTTCTCCGACATCGAAGAAGTTATGTTCGATGAGGAGTTGAATGTATGCGGAAAAGCGGATCGGGCTGGTACTAACCCTGATTTCATCATGGATATCAAGACCGGAGCGATCCCTGATTCTGCAAGACTACAGACCGCAGGGTATGCAAGGATGCGGTTCCCGCTAACCTACGAACTAGCGAAACGCTATTGCGTACAGGTAAACCCTAAACTCAAGACGTACAAAATAAAAGCCTACGACGACCCGAGAGACTACATTGAATGGGAGAACTTATGCAAGAATTACTGGGCAGAGATAGCAAGGACGTCCTAGTCCCCGAAATTGCCATGCCGGACGTGCAGCAGGAAATGCAAGAGGCTCAGCGTCTCTTAACCGCTGACGTTATGGTATCGGACGAGACATCGCATATCACGGCTGTGAATATTATCAAGCGAGCCGACGAATACATTAAGCGGATCGACGCAAAGTTTGACCCGATCAAGAACCCGCTTAGCACTGCGGTTAGATCGCTTAACGCTCTAATCAAAGAACTGAAAGAACCAGCCGAGACAGTACGCGAGACCCTAAGGAAACGCTGCTTAGAGTGGAAACTGGCCGAGGATAAGCGCATCCGAGAAGAAGAGATGCGGATGCTGGAAGAATCTAACCGCAAAGCCAGCGAATGGACCCCGCTCGATGACTCACCGCAGCCAGAAGTAATGATCCCCGTGCTTCCCCGCTCTACCGTATCCGGTACTCGCAAAACTCCGTGGAAGGCACGGGTAACCGACGTTGAAAAGTTATGGGCGGCAGCAACAAAAGATCCTCGTTATCGCGACTACTTTATCCCTGATCTCAAAGCCCTCGACGCCAAGGCTAAGAGCATGGGCTCAATGATGAATATTCCCGGCGTGGAATCTTATCAGGAACAGACTCTGGTAATCCGATGAACCTCAGGGGCTACCAGAAAGAGGATCTAATCAAATGCCAGCGCGACATCATGACTGGCAAGAAAAGGAATCTCGTTGTGTGGGCAACAGGACTAGGTAAAACCGTCCTGATGGCTCATATCGTGGGAAAGATGCGCGAGAAACGGGCCATCATCATCGTAAATCGAGAAGAGCTTGTCTGGCAGACCGTCGATAAGGTCAAAGCATCCTACCCGGATATTTCAGTCAGCGTAGAGAAGGCCCAGCATCGCAGCGATCCATCCTCCGAGGTTGTCGTTGCCAGCATTCAGACAATTGGATCAGTCAAGAAAGACGATAACGGCGATCCCATATTCAGCGAACGACTCAAAACGCTAGACCCGAATACGTTCGATATCGTATTAATAGATGAATGCCATAGATCAAGCGCCGACAGCTACCGCAACGTGTTCAAATACTTCCAGGTCTATCACAGTGATAAACGGTATAACAATCCAGATCGGGCTTTATTTGGCCTGACTGCCACCCCTAACCGATCCGATAACAAGGGGCTCAGCGAATTCTTCGACAACATTACCGCCACGCGGGATATCCGTTGGGGTATCCAGCACGGATGGCTAACGGACATCGAGGCGTACCGGGTCGAGACCACCGTTGATATCTCTGCCGTCAAGATAACCGCCGGAGACTTCAATCATAAAGAATTAGAAAAGAAGATTAATACCCCAGCCAGAAACGAACTTGTCGTTAAGAAATACCTAGAGATTACCGGCGGAAAGAAAGCATTATTCTTTACGCTAGATATCCAACACGCTGAAGATCTAGCAGCAGAACTAGTGAAGCAGGGAGTAAAGGCGATGGCGGTTTCATCCAGAACTCCCGCTGATTTACGGAAGAATATCTTCGCAATGCACAAGTCAGGGCAGCTCATCGCATTGACTGGAGCCAATGTATTCCTCGAAGGATACGACGATCCGACAATCGAGGTTGGCTGTATGGTTCGACCGTTCCGCAGTGGCCTGATCTATAGGCAGGCCGTTGGCCGAGTTATCCGACCCTTCCCAGCACCGGAGGCTCTTGCCGCCATGAGAGAGAAGGGCGAGGAGCCAGCCTGGATCAAGCCGTGCGCGATCATCATAGACTTCGTGGATGTATCTTCTCGCCATACACTGCTAACCGTCCCATCTCTATTTGGGCTAAGTCACAAGTTAGATGCCAAAGGCAATCGCATTGAGGCAATGACCAAAGAGATGGAGGGTATGTTTAACGATTTACCCGAGAAGATAAAGAAAAAAACTAAACTAGAGGAGGTCGACGACCCTTCCGTCCTAAAGGGAATCATCGAGAAAATAGATCTCATCTCCGTACCCGAAACGCCAGATGAAGTAATAAGGATCTCAGGGATGAGTTGGCTCAAGAAGGGCGAAAGCTATATCCTTAACCTACCGAACAGAACCAGCAGTATTAAGAAAAACATCAATGGACACTACGAGATCCGCTCTTCCAAGGACGGCATCAGCTCGTTCATCGGGGTATCGGATACACTAGAGAACGCCATCCGACGAGTCGAGGCAAAGCTAAGCTCAGAGGATCGCAACGTGGCGAATCGGGAAGCTGGCTGGCGAAGCAACCCGATATCGGATAAACAAGTAGATCTACTGGCGAAAATCGACCGATCTGGAATCGCCAAGATGGATGGAAATATCCATACCTACAAGACCATGCTACGCAGTGCTATGAGCGCAGGACAAGCCCAGGCTTTGATATCATCGCTCTTATCTAGGAGGCTATAATGATTTGCCGTGACTGTGATCAGACGTTTACCACCGCGTCTAACAAACCAGGATATTTTAACCAGTGCTGGGATTGCGCGGTCGATGTTGAAATATACCGCGCCGAGCAAGGTACTGAAGATTCGGGAGTAGTAGAAACCCTAACAAAAAAAGCTTTTGATCGTGCAGTAACCAAAGAAGACGATTTGACTTAACGGTCAAACGGACCTAGAATTACTCATACTCAATCAGACCAGTAACATAAAGGAACACTAATGGGATACAAATGCACAGGAAGACCAGCCGGACGCAGGGCAACTTGCGGATGCAAAACATGCAAAAAATGCAAGCATCGTGAATATGTTAAGCAATGGAGAGAGAAGAAAAACAATGCCTGATCTAGACCGTAACGACGCAGAAGACCGTGATGACCTCGCCAGAGAGTGGAGAGAGCGACAAAGGCAGCGAGAAGAATACCTGAATGACGAGAGGGAAACCTACGGAACGGAGGATTAATTCGGACTATAAGCCGTGCAGTCTACGGAATATGCGTAGACGGAAAGATGGTAATGCCGAAGATCTCTGACAAATTCGTAATCATCCACGAGGACTATTTCCGCGCAACCGGGGACGACTTCGTTTGCGCGGCGATCCTCAATCTGATCGAGTCAATCGCCAAGAAGCAGTCCTGCCGCCCGGATGGATGGGCAGAGATCACTGTCGCGTTTATCATGGAACGACTTTTCGGCATCGCCTCCGAGCGCAGCATCCACCGAAAAATAGACACCCTTAAGAAATTAGGCATCGTCGAATCACAAAGCAAGCAAGGGAATGTCCCCTCGTATCGGATAAATTTTCATCAAATCGAGTACATCTCCAAGCGCAGGATGAGTGCTTTTAGAGACGAAAATCCAGCGAATGAGCAGTACCAAAGTACCCCGGACCCCTGCCAAATTGGCACCCCTGACCCTTGCCAAGTTGGCACCCCCTACCCCTGCCAAATTGGCACCCCCCCCCTGCCAAATTGGCACCCCCCTTATATATATAGTATAGATAGTATAGCTAAGGCTTCCGAACAACCAGAACAACCTCTAGTACCAGAACAATCTTTTCCTCCTAGCAGAGAAAAAGATCTACGAACAACAGAAGAAGCTCAGAGAACAAAAAGAACCACGAACACCAAACACGCAATCGTGGTCGATAAAAAGGTCTCGATCAAAATCGAGAAAGCAGAACCGACTACGGGCGACGGAGAAAACCCAATGAACGAATCAGTCCGAGCAATTCTAAAATCCTACGACAGAATCCCGAAAGCAAAAAGAGATCGCTACTGCCTAGGCAGTCTCTCTGCCATGTACAAAACCCACGGAGACGCCATCGAGCGGATCACCGAGCAGTACGGCGAAGACGAAGTCCTCGAAGCTCTGGAATTATTTAAGGCCGACGAATACTGGCAAGGGCGTGGATTTCCAATTCGAGCGTTTATCAGCCAGATCGAAAAGTACACAAAAAACGAAAGCCCGACCCAGCGGGGGTATGGTACGACCAACCAAGCTTCAGCAATCGAGCCTTGCCCCGTTACCGCTTCAATTCCTGCCATCGCAGCGGAGGCTCCCAAGCCGCTTTTCGACTCCCCGGATCGGGAAATGAGGGCCAAGAAACGCAGACGGATAGATGACGTGCTGTTCATGGTGAGGGTAGCGACACCGGAACGGGTTGATGAACTGAACAAGCTCATGGTCGACCTCGATTCCGTCGAGCCATCCGTTATCGAATATTGGTTTACCGATTCACTGTCTCACTGGAAGGAGAAGCACGGTGGTTTCGAGCCGTCCCTCCGGTCGAAGGCATTATGCTAGACCCACAGTACCTGAAGCAGTACATCACAATATCCGAGGTCGTAAAGCAGCACGTTCGGCTAAAGCGGAGCGGTTCTTCCAAAACCCGCTGGATCGGACTCTGCCCATTTCACTCAGAGAAGACTCCTTCGTTCGTTGTGAACGACGATGACGGTGGATTCTTCAAGTGCTTCGGCTGCGGCGAGGGCGGAGATGTACTGACGTTTATTCAGAAGATTGATGGAGTTGATTTCAAAGATGCTTTCAAGCATTGTAAGCTAATAGCCGGAATCAAAGACGAATACTTAAGTCCAGAGCAGAGAAGAATTTACGAAGATCAGGCAAGGCGTAAGGCAGCAGAAGCCGCAAGCTTTAGGAAGTGGAGAAAAGAGATAACGGATAACCTAATCTGCTACACGAATGCCGTCTGGAGAAAGTACAGAAAGGAACGTCGATCTGGCGAGGAAGGAGAACCGCTGTACGCCGAGGCAATCGGCAAAGAGATGGCGCTTGAGAAACTAGAGGCAATGCCAGAGAAAGAACTAATGGAATACTACAAGACCAGAAGTTCCTGGATTGGCGCAATGAATCCTGGATGGTATCTCTCTGGCAGGCGTCTTGAGATATCTAATCAAGAAAGAATGATCTCGTAACGATCATGCTGCTTGAGTGCTTAGAATATTTCAAATCGGAACTTCGCGCCGAAGAGAAGGCGAAGGCGTACCTAGCGCAGAGGGGTCTCTCGCTGGAGACGATCAACGACATGGAGATCGGGTACTGCGGAAACGTCACCGATCAATCGGTTTACCGATTTAATAACAGGATCGTATTCCCGATCTTTAACGCGGCTTCGGATCTGGTCGGATTTGGCGGGAGGACGACTATTGGAAGTCCTGATAAATACATCAATTCGCCAGATAGTCCGGTTTACTGCAAGTCTAAAGTTCTCTACAATTTAGACAAGGCGCAGGATCATATTTTAGAATGCGGCTACGCTATCGTCGTAGAGGGATATTTCGACGTGGCCGTGCTGTGGGATAACGGAATCCGTAACGTAGTTTCAACCTGCGGAACCTCGATGACGAGGTATCAGTTGCGATTACTGAAGCGATACGCGGATTGGGTTTCAATTTGCTACGACGGGGATCAGGCTGGCTCTCGGGCTGCGGCTAGGGCGGCAGAGAGCTTGGCCGACGAGAGACTCCCGTTGAGAATAGTGTCCCTGCCGGAAGGCATGGACCCAGATGAATTTGTCTCCCAGAACGGGGGCGTGGACTTCATGAGGCTTGTTAATGAATAAAAGAATCAAACAGAATATAGCGGCGACAATTGCAGAATCTTTAGGCGACGGCACGTTCAAGACCAAGAACCTGGACGTAGAGAGGCAGATACTGCATAACTGTTTTCGGCGACCGTCGAATTTGCAAACGATAACCTCGAACCTGACCTCAGATGATTTCAGTGACGTGCGGCACAAGATCTTCTACAAGTACATCCTTGAAACCTCACAGGGCGGGAGGTATCCAGATGTCACGGTGTGCCTCGCCACGGCCAAGAGGAGCGGAGAGTTTGAGGTAGAACCGGAGGACTACGATACCGGAATCCGCGAGATCATTGAGGCTGAAAAGGATTTAGACGTTGAAGCTGCTTGCCATATATTGCATGACCTTTATGTCGTAAGAAAGATTCTGGGGTTCGCAAGGCGGATCGACTCTAATATCTCAGAAGGCGCTGACACTGCGGAGTTAATCGGTCACGCCGAAGAGTTTATCCGTGGAGTAGCTAGCGACTCGATCAAGACGAACACGCTAAAGACCATCGACGACATCATTGAGTCCAACCCCAACGGAATTAACGACTTCATCGAAAAGCCCAGGAATGGAATCGTCTCTCCGTTTGAAACATTAAACGAATACATCTACGGGTTTCAGCCAGGAAAGCTAGTGATCGTAGGCGCACGTCCGGGTGTAGGCAAGACGGCGGTACTGTGCCAGATCGGCTACGAGGCAGCTAACCGAGGGCATAGCGTACTCTTTTATTCCCATGAGATGTGGAGCGTGGATATCTGGACGCGGATCTTCTGCCAGCAGGTAGGGATTCGTGGCGATGATTTCGTACATAGCAGTCTAACGGACCAGGAAAAGAAGCAAGTGCTTGATTTTATCAAGTACTCAGCACCAAGGGGATTGAAGATTTCTGATTCCGGCGGGAAGACCCCGTTATCACTGAGGTCGGAGTTGGCTCGGTTCAAAGCTAAATACGGTAACCCGGACATGGTTATGATTGATTACCTTCAGCGAATGAAATGCCCCAATAAAAGCGGTAACCGATTCCAGGAAGTATCGGAAATATCCCGCAGCTTGAAGGACATGTCGATGGAGTTCAATACCAGGATGATCGTAGCGGCACAGGTGAGCCGCGTTGCGGAGAATAGGCCGGGAGGCGACAATCGACCGCAGATGAGCGACCTTCGAGAGTCGGGAGATATTGAGGCGGATGCCGATTTAATTCTCTTCCCGCATCGTCCCAGCATGTACTGGAAGAAGGTAGGGCAACCGTCTCCACCGGACGAATTAATCATCGCCAAGAACCGACAGGGCAGGACCGGAGTGATATCTATGGACTACAAGGGGTCACACTACAGGTTTGTAGAACGAGTTTCGATGTGATAATATTGCTCAGGAACTCTCGCGAGAAGAATATAAAATAAAGGGAAATAGAATGCTTTGCAAGGTGAATTTTACGTTTAAGACAGCCGAAGAGGGAACAAGCTCTGAGTTTGTGTACGTCTCAGCCGATAGCCAGATAGACGCTGCCGCATTATCACAGCCGTCCATCGAGAGGCTTTATGGCCGACCTGGATCAACTATTGAGATTGTCTCAGTGAGCCATCTTCCCGATGGTACGGTCATTACTTGCCCGGTAGCTTTGGAGCTGATACCAAAAGATAAAGAAGCTAAAGATCCTCTAATCTTTAATCAACCGTCTGTGCTGATTTCCTAGGAGTTAACAATGAGTGATTTTCAAGTGATTCGACGGGTTTCGCACCCAGCAACAGCGAGAGTAGAAAAAGACTTTGCCGAATTGATTTTAGGCGGCGACGTAACCGGAGAAGAGCGGGATATTTTAGCTACGGTAATGGAAAACCCCGATGCCAATATCGAGGTTGCCGTCCCGGAAAATATCGAAACGGATGATCTCTGTCGGTACATCGAGGCGTGTACGAAAGCATATCGGAGGGTCGGGATGGCTCAGCGCAAGCTGACTCCGATCCTTGGTCGATTGTTTATTCTCGTGCAATACCGTAAAGACGTCCAGCTTAAGTTTGGATGCGATTCCTTTACGCAGTTTATGGAAGAGTTCGTGCCACGTAATCTGAAAGTTAATCGCAATGATGCGTATGCTTGCCTTCGGATTGCTAGGGAGTTTCCGCAAATCACTCCAAACGCATTCGATAAACTGACAATTGCAAAGTTGAAAGCAATCGCTCGCGCTATACCGTACAACAAAGGCTCAATCTCTGATCGCGAGATGCAAACCAGGAACCAGCTTGTTGAGACAGCCAAGGAAAAGAACTACGAAGCGCTGATCTTCCACATGCACGACATGGGTCTTGTCGACAAGGACATTGCTATGCCTTCCAAAATCGTGGTTCGCACAAACGAACACACCAAGGACAGATGGGAGAAGCTATCCAAAGACCCACGCATTCATTCCTACGTTGGATCTTCTGATGAAGGCGCGATCCTGGGGGCTATGATCAGCGAATGTCACGCAACTTGGGCCATTGTTGAACAAGCAAATGAATAAGTCCACGCTAGAGAAAGTTACTCAATGGAAAGTAATTAAGATTAGTCGAGAAAGCTACGGTCTGGCGGAGTCGGAAGACTCTGCCCCCGTATACGTCGAGAAGGGAAAGAAAGAGGGTATTGTCTTTGACAAGCTGCATCGGTCTTTCTGGGACGAGCGTAAACGTCAAGTTTTTCAGCGAGATAACTGGAGATGTCGTCAGTGTTCTAGCGTCCTGCAACTCCAAGCCGATCACGTTGTGAATCGAAGCAGTGGCGGGACGCACGACATGAGTAATTTGCAAACATTATGCGCGAACTGCCATTACATGAAGACAATGCGTATCTAGACATCACGATCAAGGCAGATGTGATCTCGAAGAAGAACGCATACGCATCTGGTCGTGGTGGTCGGCGGTTTAAACCAAAGCGGGTAGTAGACGCCGAGGAAACCGCAATGTTTCAAATCCCGCATGAGTATTATTGCTTGAACATTCAGCATCCAGCGGTGGAGTTCAAGGCGTACCTTCCCAAGAAATCATGGTCGATGGATCGGGATGGTGTCTGGACTACCGTACTCGATTACCTAGTAAAGACTCAAGTCATTAAAGATGACAACGTAAGGAATTTCAATGCCCCGGTGTACTTTCATCCAGTAGAAGAGTCCAGTGAGAAAATATTTAGAATAAGGATATACCCCAGTGGAAAGCTCAATATCAGTCAAGACATCTGACATCTATTATGCTGCCGTAAACTTCCTCCACGGGAAAGAATACGGCAGGGCCATCAACCTCCTTCAATCAATATCCAATAAAGAGGGAGACACGGATCTAGACGTAATACATAATGCTTTGAGCACCGCTTTCCTCCAATTAGGCAATGCCAAAAACGCAATGCATCACGTTCTTGAGGCTATAAGCATTAACCCAAATCCAATGTATTATGCGAATCTCGCCCAGGTCGAGATGTATCGTTTTAAGCCGCTTGAGGCAATTGAAGAGTGCGAGTTTGGGCTTAAACTGCCCGATGTCCCTGATAAAGCAAGAACCCAACTACTCCTGAAGCAGGTCAGTGCATTCAACATGGCGCGAATGTACAGAAAGGGTTATGAGTCCTTGAAGCTGCTGCCTAAGGATAAGCCGGAACATCGTGTCTACTTGGGCATGGCCCAGATGGCGGAGATCAACCCAATTAAGTTTCACGAGGGATTGAAAAACTACGAAGCAAGGACTGAGGTATATCAATCCTTGATCCCAAAATACGTTCACAAATCTATAATCCTCGACCCAGATAATCTATCCCACGGAGTAGACTGGAATATCCTGCTGGAGCAAGGCATCGGGGACTGCGTGATGATGTTGCCGTACATCTTGGATCTAGTAAAAGAGGTCAAGAAGTACTTCTCGAAGGAAGGGGCGAGAGTCAATATCATATCCCTAGATGGCCGACACGATACTTTTGTTAATGACATCATCAAGTTCTATTGCGACGAGACGCTGAACTCTTTCTGTATCGAATCACAAGACCTTTACGATCTAAAGATGGAGGGCGGAGAATTTATTTGGATGTTTGATCTCCTGAAGGCTGGGATAAAAAAGAACTCCGGGTACCTGAACATGGAGGAGCAGATTAAAGCGTTAGCTTCTCAGTACAACGGGAAGGTCGGTATCTGCTGGAGGGGGAACTCGGTTCATCTAAACGATCACTGGCGAAGCGCCGAGCTTAAGGACTTTTACCCGATCATCAGCGTATACGGGAAAGATTGCGTATCGCTACAGCATCAGCTATCCGCTGGCGAGCGTGATGATATCGAGAGTCTGGGCATAGATAAATGGGATACGCCTGGGCTTACCGCGCTAATTGCGGTCATATCCAACCTCAAAGCCGTGATTACGGTAGATACCGCTATCTCCCATTTGGCCGGGGCGATTGGCGTTGAATGCGTAACGATACTGCCCACTAACCCGGATTGGCGTTGGGGCAACCACGGCAGCAGTTCGCGGTTTTACGGAATAAAGCATCACTTAACTCGGCAGATCAATTGCGGAGACTGGTCCGATCCGATTATTGAAGCATTGAGGATCATTAAATGAATAAGTATGCTTGCTACCTGTCAACGCCAGGAGCCTACGGATGGGGTCGATGCTCAGAAAATGTGGCTCCGTTCTTAAGGAACGATGGTGTCTTCGTCGGAGAGACGACCATGCTTCGTCCGCCAGAAGTAGATGCTGAAATTGCACTATCTGCAATATCGGACTTTCGTTTTCAGTACACGTCCGACAAGATGGGAAAGAAGAATGTCGGATATGGATTCATAGAGAACAATATCCTAGCCAAGCAGCATGCTTATTACGCGGATCGACTATGGGATAGAATTGTCTGCGGATCCTCCTGGATGAAGGAATGGCTGTCTGAAGCAGTTGAAGTAGATTGCGACATAGTGATCCAAGGCGTTGATCTTAATGAGTTTCGACCAGAGGCAAAGCAAGGCGTAAGTTTACCGGACACGTTCACAGTGGGGTCGTTTGGTAAATTTGAGTTCCGTAAAGGCCAAGACATCGTAATCAAGGCCATGTCTTTATTTCAGCAGATGCACCCTGAGGTCCAGCTTTCCTACAACTGGACCAATCCATGGACCGGCCTTATTAGGGAATTTGCCTGGAATTCCAATACTCTGGTTAGAATGCCTTATTCTTTACAGGATAATTTGTACACGGGGCAGGGAGCGGAGTTCTTTGATGCGGTTCTGGCTAAGAATAAAGTACAGAACACGTACAATACTTGGCGCTGGCCCATGCGGGACGCATACCTAAGTTGCGACGTTATCCTTTTTCCTAACCGTTGCGAGGCTGGAACTAATCTATGCCTAATGGAGGCATTAGAATGCGGGATTCCCTGCATTGTCACGAACGCAACCGGCCACACAGACATTACCAGGTTTATCGAATATCCGCATAAAGACCTTTTATTGAATTGCGGGAAAAATAAAGTATTCTACCAAGGGGATACGCCATTAGGCGAGTGGTGCGATCCGTGCCTGGACGAGGTGGTATCAAAATTAGAGCAAGCGTATCGGATGCGCGATGAATTAGCAAAGAGAAGAACGACCAGAGGACTGAGCGAGAGCTTGACGTGGAAGGAAACGGCTAGGGGTCTATTTGATAGCATGAAAACCTTGGACCATAAAAAATGAGCATAAAAGCCTTGAAAAGCTTATCTTGGCTTTGTTTATGGGTGGATTGTTAAACTATTTCTATGGACTATAGAAAGACGATTGAAGATGCTGGCTATTGTGCGGAAACTATCGGCAGATACAGACTGGCAGAACTGCTAGGGTGCGGCGAGAAAAAAGCGCGAAATATTGCAGCAAAACTTCGAGCGGAAGGCAATCCAACAAAAACAACATCACACGAGTACGTTGGCGATAAATGGAATATCGCCCTTGATAAGACCAGAATCCACAGCCTCGATGAGCTAATACGATTCTTCAGCGTGGACCTCTCGATCTGGGAGGTGGAAAGGTTTATCTGCAACAGTTGGGAAGTTGGGTCTAAAAACGCAGAGGGTGCGGTAAAGACAACTCCCTTGTACCAAGTAAAGGCGACGTTTAAGAGAATCTGTACCGCAAATATTGAAACGGTAAAGAAAGCATTAGAAGCAGTACGATTAGATTTTGCCAAAAAACCGATCAAGGTTCCCAAGCCGCCGTGGAATTATGGGGATGAGGCTTCGGATGTTGCGCTTGAGATCAGCGTGTTTGATGCTCACTTTGGAAAGCTGGCGTGGAGCGAGGAGACCGGGTGGGGTAACTACGATACCAGTATCGCTATTAAGGAATACGACAAAGCGGTAGACGCAATCTTGGGCCGGTGCTTTTATAACCTAGGAAAGATTGTCTACGTTGTCGGAAATGACATCCTGAATTCCGATAACAGGGAAGGCACGACAACCAGGGGTACGCCACAATCGAACGATTCAAGGTATCACAAGGTATTCGAGTCGGTGCTAAAGACCGTAATCCGACAGATTGAGAAGATGCGGCAGTGGTGCTTGGTAGACGTTGTACTTGTTAGCGGAAATCACGACGACCTGTCGGTCTGGCATCTCGGGAATTGCATCTCTATCACTTATGCTGACGAGCCAGGAGTCGAAGTGTTCAATGAGCCGACCCAGCGAAAATACTGGGCCTGGGGCGAGAATCTAGTCATGTTTGAACATGGAGAGAAAGGCAGTCATAAGGATAAACCCCTAATGATGGCCGTCGAAAAGCCAGATTTGTGGGCCAGTAGTAGGATTAGAGAAGTGCATCTCGCACATTTGCACCAGGAGCGCGTTTATGAAAAGATGGGAGTTAAGGTTAGAATTATTCCGGCTCTATGTCCGCCTGACCACTATCATTCTTCGCATGGCTATATTGGGAATATTCCTGGGGCACAGGGCTTCCTCTGGGATAAAGAAGAAGGACTGATCGGAACGATTGAGTACTCAATAAAAGAGAATTAGAATACGTGTTGAATCAATAAAGGAAGAACCACAAGAATGATTAAGGTAACCCATGGGGCAAAAGCAGATCCCTCCCTTGAGCTTATAAATAAAGAACTTCGCACTGCTCTGGGAGTTGCGGAGAAGCGAAATAATGAACTGAGACTAGCGCTGGAAGTGGCGCAGCGGGACGCGGCGCGGTGGCGATGGGCGAAGGAGCACCCCAAATACGCTGTAGACCTGTTCGACGTTTATTTGATGGGGCAGCGCGATTTCGACGCCGCCATTGACGTCGAGATGCGACTGGAGGCCCAGCCCAAGCCTTGTCCAAACTGCAAGCCCTGCGACTTCGGTTGTGACAAAGGCAAGTGGCACTTCGACTGGATGACGCACGACTGCTACGGGTGCGACGGATCGGGCATGGAGACGAAGTGTGAGGCCTGCTTCGGGCCGGAGTGTACGAGTTGCGGGACGCGGGTGAAGACGCCAAAGAAAGATACGAACGGGTTGCCGTTTTGTGATGGATGTTACGAGGAAATGAGGAGAGGTTGCAATGACGAATGAACAACACGTCGAGCGGCTGGAAAGCCTAGCCGCCGAACTCGACAAGGCTATGGCGTTTCTCGACCCGCCGACGCCGGGAGAAACGTACTGGCAGGAGCTTGACGCTGTATCGCTCCGCGCCGGGGCCAAAGCGCTGCGGAAGCTGGAGGGGGCGAAGGCGGCGTTGCTAGAGAAGGCTGAAGCCGACCGTGACGCAGCCCGAGCAGAGGCGGCGCGGTTGCGGGAGGCGCTAACCTCCTACAACAACTACTTCAACATCAACGAAGGGGAGGCTCACTATGACTGCTCATGCGACGACTGCGCGCCGGTTCGCGGAATTATCTGCGCAGTTGGTGACCTGATGGCGAAGACGACGACGCTTAAAGCAGAGATTGAGAAGCTGCGGGAGGCTAACCGATGGCGACCGATTGCGGAGGCTCCGAGGGACAACGATGGTATCGAGGCTATCGACAGCAGGACTGGATTCGTGCGCGTGGTTGACTACTACAAAGGATACGCGCCAAATTGGATCCCGTGCTGGATGCTCCAAGGCGCATCGAATGAGGCCTACCCACTCAGCTACTTTACCCACTGGCGACCGATTCCCGATCCACCGGAGGGTGCATGACCGTCGAGTTTTGCCGGTCTGAGCAACTCCGCTGCGCGGAGCAGTACCACGATGCCGGGGCGAGACTAGGAATGTTCGACTGGTTCTGTGAGGAATTTCTTATGGAACAAGAAAATCTTGGAAGATATACTTCCGAAAAGGAGGTGTCAAATGCCAGCTAAACATCTAACTTTCGGTTCGTTGTTTTCTGGTATTTGATTGGCGGTATGGATCTTGGCCTTGAACGAGCCGGGATGGTTTGCAAGTTTCAGGTCGAGATAGATCCGTTCTGTCGTAAAGTATTAGCAAAGCATTGGCCTGAGGTGCCAAGGTATGGAGACATCAGAGACGTCACAGGGGAGCAGCTTGGATACGTTGACGTTATGGCGGGAGGATTCCCATGCCAGGACGTTAGCGAAGCTGGAAAGAGAAAGGGCATGGAAGGTGAACGATCAGGTCTTTGGAGCGAATACAAGCGACTTATTTGCGATATTAGACCAAGAATCGTCATTGTGGAAAACGTCACAGGCTTGCTTTGTAGTGGAATTGGAGACGTTCTGCGAGACTTGGCCCAAATCGGGTTTGATGCGGAATGGGAAGTGCTTCCGGCAGCAGCCTTTGGCGCTCCCCAGCTACGCGAACGAGTTTTCCTTGTGGCCTACGCCAGGGGCGAACGATTACA
>Ga0114974_10002122_pt1 | contig 15355 bp, 17 predicted proteins | sample S_130206_EF_Meta_FD_87318 | JGI IMG/M metagenome (GOLD analysis project Ga0114974, IMG submission 87318) | Freshwater microbial communities from Lake Simoncouche, Canada to study carbon cycling - S_130206_EF_MetaG | ecosystem: Environmental > Aquatic > Freshwater > Lake | place: Lake...
TCAGCAGGATAACAATTATCATCTACAGTTTTATAAACTAACTCCAAAAACTCATCTATATTGTCACAACCTGATTTTTTAATCATTTCTTTTACCTTATTTTTATTATAAATCATAAATTCAGAAATAAATGAATGATTATATTCCCTACCAATACCTAATACTTTTTTGTTAAAATTAAAGTATGGGTTGTGGTTTTGGTCACGACATAAAAAGAAAGTTGATTTACCGTCATCAAAAAAAGAAATAGGTTGTAATATCACACAATCAGATTCAACAATTAGAAAGTTATCGTTTTGTGTTACGTTTTGTAACATTTTTAATAACATTTGGTAAATCCAATTAGGCCTATATTTTAATCTTGATCTGTCTATTTTTAGAATGTCCGATTCTTTATGTAAAAAAACGGGTTTTTTTGTTAGTGTTTTAAGTAATTCTAAATCATTATATGGCAATCTTTCACTTAAAATTAAATGTATATTTTCAGCATCTTTTAGGTTATTTTCGGCATGTTCCACAATAAATTTAAGATTCCCAAAATCTTTTTCGTGAGCCACTAATACAATATCATATTTAATCATAGTTTAATTCGTTCCATTGTTTATTCGTGAATATTTCTCCATGCCAAAATCGGGGTCTCTTATTGAAGAAAATGTTTTTTGCATTACTTAGGTGTCCTATCCACCAAGAAAATGTACCTTCACTTAATACAATATTATTAAATTTACGACCTAAATCAATAGTGTTGATTGGATTAGTATTCAGGATATCTAAATTGAATTGGTTAGAAATTGTAATTACGTTTGGGTGATCTGGAGTATCAGATGTAATATACCCACCTTTAACATTTATACTATTTAAAGCCTCTAAATAGTAGTCAATGGGTAACATATTTTTTGAGTTAATAATATCCCCAATTCTATAGTGAACAAATACCCCTTCTTTTTTTTCGTAGTCTTCTTTGTAAAGTTTTCTAATTTCATCACCATACTTACTAAAAAACTCCTCAAACTGAAAATAACCTGAAAAAACATAATGTCGGTCTTCAATAGTATCCGAGTCTAAAAGAGATAACAAATTACTATCATCTACAATTAAACTATTTTGTTGATAACTTTTATATTCATTATCATCACTTAATGATAGTAATTCCGTAAAGTTAATATCTCCGTTAATTGGGGAACTAACTAATTTAATTTTGTGTTTATTTGAAAGTAATTTTGCTGCGGAATATTGAATCATATTATTACCCAATCTACCTCCATAATTAATAGTTATCATTATATATTTTCAGATATAATATTTTTTATATGGTTAATGTCATAATTATTTGACCAAACTTGTTTTGCTTTTGAATTATTATACCAAACCCCCTCACTCCTTTTATTTGTAAAACTTATATATGTTTTACTATTGTCTAATAAATTTTCATATATATGTGTAAAACAAAACGGTCCAGACGCTCTACCAATAATAACGTCACACTTTGTTGATACAAACCCAATCTCTAATAAGTTGCAATCGTTTTTGGTAAACTTAGTTATGTTAACCACATTGTTACGAATAATGTCGGTATTATTTGTAACGATAAAAAGATAGTTATCATATTTTTCAGAAAAAAAATCAATTACAGAATCAAAAATAAAATTTGTGGATTGAGATGACATCACATTATTATTACATATTAAAACCACTTTATCGTATTTTTCTAATTCTGATAATCCGTATTTAATTTCTTGGTAATGGTATAGATTGTGGAAGTTTATTTTGGGCAAACATTCTGATTCATCAGGTATCGGTAACCCATAAAAAAATAATATCTCATCTAACATGGGCTTAATACTCTCAAATGAACAATCGTTAATTCTTAAGAACTTTAAATCTTCTGATCCGATCCAAGTATTAATTAAACCATTTTGTAAATCCCATTTTTTTTGATTATTTAATTCAGGTATCAATACCTCATTGACGTTTGGGTAATCCTCAAACAAAACTTTAGTATTGTTATGGTGATATGTTATATTTGTGTGTTGTGTTAATTGTTGTAAAATGACTCTACTATAGAACACATCCCCATTATGATAATTATTATATAGTGTTAATTCAGGTAAATTCATTCTTTAATTATATTATGTTCATTAATAATAATTTCCTTCCAGTATGAAAAATTTAGTAAATTCTTGTCCCAAATTTTTTTTTCTTGTTCTGTAATTAATATATTGAGTAATTCGTAGTTTGTTAAATCGTTTATGTTATCTAACAATACTACCGGAAATTGGTAATATAATTTATCGTATAAAACCTTATTAAAGGTGATTGGAATACGATTGCAGTATAGAGTTTCATATACTCTGTGAGTGTCCAAACCGTTCCCAATTGGACACACTGTTGCGCGATAATCTTTTATCTTTGTGTAGAAATACTCTAAACTAACTACATTATTATAACTTTCATAAGAGGTGTAAGTTACATTCACATCCCAATCAATAAAATCCACTCGTTCACATATGTCTTTAATTGGTTGCCTAAAGGTTGGGTTTGTACCAATTGCGAAATTGGCATATATAAATTTTGTTGGGTTAGTCTCCTTAAGAGATGATAAAATACTTTCTTTTACTCCCGCGATTGCGTACCCAATATCACCAGTTTTACTTTGGTGGGATGGTTGTAATCCTTCCGGTATTATTCTTAATTTTGGGTGGTTTGATACTGCATTTTGTGCGAACCAAAGATGTAGGTTGTTAGGTGCAGAATTAATAATGTTATCATCAATACTTAGATCGGCATTAGCAGTTATTAATATGACAGGTTTTGTTGTGTTTTTTATTAACCCAAACGACGACAGTATCATTTGGTTAGTTGCTATTGAATATATAATTTGATCACCATCGTGTAAGTCCGAAAACTTATGTGCGTGTATAAAATTGTTCATTATTTTAAAATATTTATATTTTTATATAACCAATTCTCAATTAAAAGATATTGTTCTGAAATTTCATAATTTTTATTTATTGACTCTAATCTATAACTATAATCATCGTCCGATATATTTTTCAATATTTCTATCAACTCATCTTCATTATCAAATGATATTATCCCATTAATGTCAAAAAAGTCCCCAATTGAAGGACATCCCCAATAGATTGGGATAGTTCCTGTTCTAAAACAATCAATAATTTTTTCGGTAAAGTAATAGTCCGATTTAGAGTTTTCAATCACTATTGAATACTTATATGTTTTAATCCCCTCTATTTTATTATTAATCTGTTTGTAACCTCTACCGAATAAATCAAAGTCAATGTTATTTTTTTTCATCATATCAATTACGGTATGTCGTAATCTATGTCCGACAGTCATTATTTTCTCTGATGAAATAATTGATAACATTTTTGATTTTTCGTGTACTATCTGATCTTCTGGAAGAATCCAACAACCTCCGTGAGGGTAGAAAATTGAATTATCACAAGTCTCTAATAGTGTTTTATCATATGTTAAAACGGTGTCTAGTAACTTTGAGTTGGATTTCATCCAATCATATAAGTTAGGATTTATTACCATCGGCTCAATCATCAACCCCACTTTAGTCCCCCGAACATGTTGTGAGGAATAAATTGAATTATCGGTTATGATTACTAATTCGCCCTCATTCACCTCACTTCTGTCCCACTCTATATGATTTGAAATTTGTAAGTCGGTCGTAGTTCTACCGTGAGAAAATGCATTATCAATTAACTTAATTTTTTTCATGTACTAAATCCCCATCTTTATATAACACATTTATTTTTAACCAACAATTTTCGTAAATGTCTTGAAAGTTCTTCTCCCCCCTTGGACCAAACCAAACTGAAGGACATAAAACCATTTTGTTATTGTTAACATTTAAATAAGACCCCCACCAAGAAAATGAAGAGTTAGACATAATATTATTATCACATAGGCTTATCATCCAAAGTTCTTCATAATCTTCTAATCCTTCAACTATTATTGAATTGTTATAATTTAAATTTTCTTTACACCATTTTTTATCGTTAGAAAAAATAAATAGTTTATCGTATTCACCAATAACCTCTAAACATTTATCAATATATGTTTTATCTATTACCGGTAGTACATCAGAGATACCTAAATAATCACCTCGTCTAACATGTAATGAAACGGATCGTTTATAAAATACTTCAGGATATATTGATTGTATTTTTTTCTTAAAATCATCTGTTGGTGAAAAAAGTTCTCTGATTTTATCTCTATGTCCTTTGAAGTTTTTACTACTTTGGAAGTACCCATAAAACTCTATGGGTGTTGTGTAATTAACATTTAGGTCTGTGTATGACCATGTTGGTTCTGACACTCTAAGTCTTGGTGGTAAAAAATCAACAAATTTAATATTTCTAAAAATATTTTTTAGGTAATTTGTCGGTTGATTACCATGCATTGGGATAAACGCATCTTTAAGAAATTCAGGTTGTAATCCGTGTTCTAATGATTCAGAAACTGCCTTAGATATTTGAAACATTTGGTTTCCAAGACCTCCCATCAAATAAGACGTAACTATCATTTTATTAACCACCCATAATCAACTGATTTATCCTCAATATTTGAATAACTTGGGATCTGTGTTGTTAACGCAATATGAGAGGAATATGAATTATATTTTTTTTGTAGTTGACTCATTAAAACATCCACTTCCAATAGTTGTTGGTCAATTTTATTAATTAACTCTTTAAACACATATGGTTTCATTAAAACACAATGTGCCGAATAACTATTATTAAGTTTAACGCATTTATCGTTAATTTTTAATGTTTGCATCCCACCATGATAATTATGATTTGCGCCAAAATATAACATATCCCAATCAGACGGTACAGACTTAATATATGACTCAAGATGAGAATTAAATTCGTTAATAAATAAACAATCATCCTCAATTATAAGAATGTCATTTTCGCTGCCGTTCCAGTCATTAAAAATATTTTTATAAGTCATTAACAACCCATAAGCACCATTTTTAATCGTAGATTTATTTATGATCTTGGACCCATCAACGGCATCAATTATTTTGTAATTATCGCAACCAATCTTACTCAATTGAGATTCAATATGTTCTCTTCTGTCAGTTCTTTCTTTTAAGTTAATGACATATATGTTTTTTGACAAATCTTTTAAATTCATACTTAGTGTCTTACGTTATAATATACCTCAGGTGTAATAACCCAATTACTTGTTAATTTTTTTAACTTGGATAAAAAATCAAAATCTTCACCATCTCTATTGTTATCAAAAAATAATTTACCAAATTTATTTTTATAACAGAAAGATATTCCCACCGCACCAAAATAAAGGTCATTAAGTTGTTTTGGTGGTAATACCAAACCATTCTGATATTTCATTCTCCAAACAACAAAATCATTTTCTAAATATTTTTCACTTAGTGTTGATACGTAATTCTCATCAATTGTGTCGTCATCATCTAAAAATCCTATCCATTCAGTTTTAACCATTTCAATACCTTGATTTCTAACTAAACCTGATTGACCATTTGCAGGTCCAATCAAACCTGTTTTTGGTATCTCTAAAGTTTTTATTCTTTCATCATCAAATCCTGTACCCACAACACCATCATATAAGATAATCGCGTTCCAATTAGGGTTTGTTTGTTTTAATAACGAATCTACGGTTCTTGTGATTGTTGGTCTATTTAAAGAGGGGATTATAAAAGTTATAAAAGGTTCCATGTTAATTAGTAACTATTGCGTATTTTTTTAATTTATCAAAATTATCAACAATAAATGGGTAAACATATTTATTAAAATCTTGAGACATCTCTAGTTTATTTGATTCAACATCTCTAGTTTCTGATTCTTTGTGATATGCAACACACTCACCATTATTGTAATTATAATATCCGTTTTTAATAAGTTGTAGACCTAAAAGTGAATCCTCATAACAATGTTTAAAATTTGAATTAAACCCATTAAGTGACTCAAATACTTTTTTTCTAATCATCATAAGTGCTGCGGTATTACCACCAACTTCTTCAATAGACGTATTAAATTTATAATAAGTTTCTTTATTTAAGTGGTCAACAGTGTAAGCCTTAACGGATTGTTTCATTATGATTGAGATTCCGTCGTGTTGTACAGTATTGTCTGAATAATGAAGTCTACAACCAACAGATCCTACTTTATTTTTTGTTTTGAATGTTTTTAACATTCCATAAATAACATCATTCAATAACTCAATATCATTATTACAGAACAATAAAAATTCATAATTGTCCGTAATATGATTTTTAACAACATCATTATTTATTTTGGCGAAATTGTAATAATTATACTCAATTAAAGTTATATTTTTAATATTTTCTTTAATCCAATTTTTTTCATCATCTGTTGATCCAGTGTCCGCGATGAATATATCGTACAGACTCTCATTACAATACTTACGGAATGAATCAACACATTCTTTTAACATCTCCACTTTACCTTTTGTTGGGATAATTACCGCAACCTTACCAACATTTTTTATTGGTTTGAATTTAACTGGCGGAATATAAACCTCCGATGGCTTTAAATCCAAAGGTAAGACATGTCCCCACTTCTCAAGGAACTTTACCTTACTATCAAAAAATTCTTTATTTGGTTGACCCACAGAATCATGAACAATCTCAAACGATGAGGTAACCCCAATTTTAACTCCGTCCAAATAGTTTGGTAAACAGAATAAATGGTCGTAAAAGTGGAACTTACCAATTGTCTCATCAAAAGTATGTTTGATTTTTGTTTTATCAAATGACATAAACAAACCATCAATTGTAACAACAGGGATTAAGAATGGTAATTTTGTTGAGTATTTGTTTAACCATTTTTTCTGACCTTCAGGATGGTGATAAACTTGACCTACCATCGTGTAGTGCATTCTATCCCAATAAACTCCTGACTCAGGAAAATAACAAGAACCCGCTTTTCCAATTATACCGTAATCGGGGTTATTAGAAAAATCTTCTAATAATTTTTTACCCCAATTTTTCTCAAGTTTAATGTCATTGTGAATACAACAAACAATATCGTATTTTGATTCTGCAATCCCATTATTATAAACGTGAGACAAAGAGTATTCATTAAAGTTTAGAACTTGTAATACCTCAATATCTTTAAGACCTGAAGTTTGAAACAAATGTTCTCTAAACTTATCGTTATATTCTTGATCTTTATGTGTTGAATAAACTATTGTAATCATATCCCTGTACTTCCGAAGCCTTTATCTTCTCTATCTTTAGATTTTATTTCACTTTTTTCAACCAAGTTAACCCATTTACCTGAAACAACAGGTGCCAATACCGCTTGTGCGATTTTTTGACCTTTTTCTATTTTAATTTTTTCCTTTGTGGTATTAAACATAATAACTTGGATTTCACCGGTATATCCTTGATCCACAGTTCCTGGCGAGTTTAACACCATAAGACCTTGTTTTAGGGCTAAACCACTTTTTGACCTAACTTGGATCTCATAACCTTCAGGAATATCCATATGTAAACCTGTTGGAATTAAAATTCTATCAAATCCATGTACCCACATTTCTTTTGTTGAAAACAAATCAAACCCAGAATCTGTTTTATAAGCGTATGACGGTGATATTGCATCAGGATTTGATTTTCTATAAGTTAAATCAACCTGAGGAACGTAATCTGACATATCTTGTTCTAACTCTTTAAGATCAAGACCAAAACTATCCATTAGTACATTATAATCAATATCCGCGTCGTCAATATCATCTATTTCGTCTAACATTTTCATTAAACTTTTTAAATCTTCTTCTTCTAAGTTTTCGTTTTCTATCATTGTAATTCTTTTAATTTTTTAATTGCGTGTATTAGAACTTCTACATCTCGTTCACAATATTCACCAATCTCTTTTAACCTATTTTGATCCCAATACGCATCATGTACCATACCACCATTTATTTCACCATCTTTTGGTGTTGGGATTTCTAAACAAGCACACATTAAATCTAATGATCCGATTGCGGTATATGCTCCGTATTGCCAAATTTCTTTGGTGTCAATCGCTTTAACCTCCCAAGGCTTGGTATCGTAAGAAGGAAGTATCTTAGAAGGCATAATACCATTGATAATCATTCTTTTTGCCAACATTGGAATGTCAAAGTTTTTAAGGTTATGACCACATAGGTAAAAATCTAATTTATGACAACGGTCCAATAGTTTTTTTACGTCAGCAAGAAGTATTTTCTCGTCATCACCAGAAAATGTTTGTTTTTTAACCTCTCCGTTGTCTAAAACGAAAGCCATAGAAACACAAACAATCTTTGCGAACTCAGGGACAAGTGCTGCTCTACGTTGGAATACCTCATCCATGTGTTCTTCAGTGGACATCATGTCAGTTATCTTGTCTTCAGGGAATCTTTTAAGGAACCAATCAAAGTATTTCTCAAATTGGTTTGCCACAGTTGGATTTGTTTCTCTACAACTATGGTAATTTTTACAACCACCAACGGTTTCAATGTCAATGAATAAAATTTTTGTAATTGGGGTGTTAATCATGGTTATTTTATTAAGGATTTGTAAAATTCTGATCTTGTTTTAGTTACGATATTAAGGTCGTATTTGTCTTTTACCGTTTCATATAATCTCTCACCAAGTTCTTTAATCATATCAGGGTTCTCAACCAATTTTTTAATGTTTTTAACCCAATCACTATGATTTCTAACCTCATCAACTAATAACGCATTACCATCGGTGAATTCACCATTTTTCATTGCGTGTTTCAGGTCAATAGTGTAAGGACCCACATTTGATGCTATTAACGCTTTCTTGTAAAAACCAGCCTCAATCACCTTTAATTGTGATTTCATTCGGTTAAAAATGTGGTTTTTGATCGGTGCCAATGAAATATCAAAGTTTGAGTAATTCTTAGCGTATTGGTCAACAGGTCTTGTCCAAACTCTTACGTAGTTTTCATTTTGGATTGCAGGATATTCACCCTCTTCAAACTTATCTAAGAAAATTTTGTATTCAGGTGAGATAATTTTGTAATCATTTGTAAAAATTTTCTCATACATAACCCAAACGGTTTCTTCAGGTTTGATATCTCTTTGTCTTTTTTCTCCTGTTTCCTTGTTTAACTCAGTTACAACTCCACGAGTATCAAAACCACAAACATAATATTGTAATTTATCCTGTAATGGTGAAAGTTTATTAACCATACCATCTAATAACTTAAGATCATGTAAGTGAGATGAACCACCTAACCAACCAACTCTAATTTTTTCTGACGGTGGTGTGGGTTGATTAAACTGACCTTCTGTTGGGTCAATTGCGTTTGGTAACACAACAACATTTTTGTTAAATTTTCTAATTTCGTTAGCAAATATTTCAGTTGTTGTAGTAACGTATGAACACTCTCTTAGATTATTAACAATCTTTGTGTGCATATTCTGTTGTCTAATCAATTCGTGGATTGGGTGTTCTTTAGTTGGGAACCAATAATCATCAATATCACCGATTACAATAAGACCCATAGATCTTAATTGTTTAATAAGTTGAGGACATTGGTCAAGATCACCAAAACTTCTGTGGAAATGGACTATTTGGTATTTTTTCCAATAATTAACGTCATTAACTTTTGGTTGATAATCAATATCTACGTGAAAATCTTCGGGATATAGGTTTTGTAATTTAATGTGTGGATCTACTGATCTGAATTTACCTACACCACTTGTATCTGAGGGTAGTACTAATACATTTATTTTTGACATATTTAAAGTTTGTAAAAAAATAACAGATATATCCGTAATAATCAATACAAAAAAAAATACCCACCTATAAAAGTGAGTATTTTTAATAGTCCGCCTGGAAAGTGTTATTTTGACATTTTCTTAACTTTGTTAACTTTACCCTCAAATAGGTGTTGACCTACTCTAAACTTAAACATATCTGAACTTCTTGATTCTGATTCCACTAAAAGACCATTTTCTTTTAATACATCCTCCACAGTTTCTCTAACAATATCTCTAATGTCATTTGCGGATAAACCAACGGATTGTTGTACTTGTTGTGGTTGTCTTTTTTGTGTTTGTTCACCAACAACATCCCCTTTAGCGTTTGTTTTCATTAAACGAGAAGCCTTTTCTACTAATTCATCAGAAAGTGCGCTTCCTGTTCCCATACCCATTGTTGGTTGTTGAATTGGGTGTTCCATCATCAATCTTTTAATTTCGTCAGGAAGTTTTGAATTAGATATTCTATCTGCCGTTGGTGGTCCTGAAGGAGCCTGTATTGGGCGAGATGTTTGTGTTTCTTGTAAAAGATCGTTAGGTAAGTTATAGGTTGCGTTTACGGGTTGGAAACTTTCCACCATTGGCGTTGAGTAATCACCCATATCTGGATTTTGACCTCTACCCATACCATTATGTTTGTCCATGATCTGTTTTGAGATCATAAGTCTTTGCATTAAATCGTTTTCTGCGCTCATATTATGTTATATTTTCATTTCCGAATACCGCGTTTATTATAACCCTTTCCATACTTCTATCCCCATTTGGGTTATAATTTGGTCTTGGTTCATTAAATGTTTCTGCCGTTGGTCTAATAAATTGGGTTTTATCAAGTCTGAATAACCTCCATCCTGGTAATGGTTTTTCCCCTAAATAACCTGTATGGGAAGCCCCTTCCATATCCCACGCTCTTAACACGGGGTTACCTCTTTTACTATATCCAAAACACACAGGCTCAATCGTTCTTAAACCTTTACCACCCGGTTCATCACCATCGTAATAAATCGCGCATACTCTTTTTTGTTTAATAGCATCAACAACTTGGTTAATTGATGCTACCTCTAAAATAAGACTATTTAGTGTGTTGTAAAGTTTCATTATGCGGATGGAGTCGTATAAGGTTTGTTTGGTTGGTATTCATTTACCTTTATTTCATTTTTTCTTTCTACAATATCAATAGAGGAACCTCCATTAACTGTATCTAAAAAAACACCTGTTCCTTTTCCTGATTCATCTCCATCAGAAATTGCATCAGGATTTGTGGAAGAATACGGGTTAACCGTTTTGTAATCATTTTTAACGATCAATCGTTTTCTTTGTGCATCACCAATTGCAGTCAAGTCGTTTGCTGGTTGGCTATAATCTAATCTTTCTATTTCCGGCATCTTAAATTATTTGTTTAATTATTTGGTTTATTCTATCTAAGTCTTCTTTTATTCTAATGTCTTGATTAAAAGTACTATGTTCTTTTGAAGGTCTTACCATATCTGCCAATGGTCCTAACTTATCTAATAGGACATCATCAACATCTGCTGGCATATATTCATTTTCTATTTCATTATCAAAATTATCGTTCTTTCTTAAATGATCAATTGTGTTATTAACCCAACTATTCATATAATCCGCACCGTTTAATATAAAAGGCGCATCAGTCTTATCTCCTTCATAATTATCAAACCAATGTTTAATTCTTCCTAATTGTTGGTAAGTAACATATCCGGTATTTCTTAATTCCTCATTCCTTTTGTGGCCCTCAATAGATGGGTCAGAGTTTTGAACGTGGTCAAAACAAGTTCCTAAGTATTCCAATACCTCATCTGGTATTTGAATGTTTTTACCGTATAAACTACTATTCACCTTGTTTTAAGTGTCTTATTAGTTTATCAATACTAATTCCTTCTTTATCCGCAATTCTTTTAATTGATTCAATATTTCTCATTAAAATTTTTGATACAGGACCTTTATCTTCGTTATCTTTTTTAACCACCTCTTTGCTTCTATTTTTTTTGGTAAGTAAAATTTCATCCAACATAGAATCCATTTTTTCTTTTTCTAATTCAGCCAATCTTCTTTTTGTAAAACAATTTTTACATTGACCCATTCTTTTTTCTTGTTTTAGTTCTTTATCTAATTTTCTATCAAAACCAAATCTTTTTAATCTTTCATCTCTTTCAATCGGGTCTTCAACATCCATCTTTTTTAAGATTTTGTTTGCAACATCATAAGTTGGAGCATCTTCCGTTTCTTCAAAACCAAATGATTCTGATTGGTCAACTTCATTTACGGCATTTTTACCATAATTGATTTCATAGTCATCATCATCAGGACACATATTAGTTTTTTTACCACTTGGACTAATATGTTCTGGACACATAGAATCTTCTTCAGAAACTATATTTTCACCTTTATCTTCATTCTCACCATAATATACACGGATGAATGGGAATTGATTTGCTTTTGTCATCTTAGCCGTTTGGTCGGTAGTATTTTTGGTTACCAATCTTTGGTTACGCATAGGTATATTAGAACTAATGTATGAACCATCGGCATTAACAAGTTCGTCAATTTCGCCATCTTGTTTATTAACTTTCTTTTGTTTTGATTTTAGAATAGATTTAACTTTTTCTTTTGACAATCTTTTACCTGATTTAAGGAATTTTAATAAAAGATCTTTAATTTCTTCTCTTTGGTCCGCATCAAACTCAATAACATCATCGTCTTTACGAGATTCGGTAATTGTATTTGATACCGAATAATATAGTGAAAACTTACTACCACTATCTTTAAGATAGAAGTAATAAGGGGATTCAAAGTATTCTTTATTGAACTGAAGCATAAAATTAGTTTTAACAATAAATACTATGATATGTTGTATTTATAAGTAAAAACAATGGCATACCAAAATATAAATCAGTATAACTATCCAAAACTTAAAATGAGTGTCGTATATGATGGTCAGGATATGTGTTTGGCATCTGATGAGGTAGATTTCAACCAAGAGGTTGTATTTTCACCATATTTGATTGCCGAAGGTGACGGAACAAGATTACCTGTTTATTTGGACTTAAATAACCCATTATCCTCACAGGGACTTACTTTAAATTACGGATCTTATAATTCTAACAACATAATTGTCTCAGAAAATTATTATGAGTATGCGGATCTAAGATTAGATTGTTTTACCGCACATACATCATGTGATATTGGTCTCACAGGTATTGATAATGGTTTGGTTAACGAAATTGAAGGTCAGACCATAACCTTCACTAATGGTTTATTTTCGGACTATTTAAAATTTTCCAGAAATTATTTTGACCGAAGAATGAAGTTTATTCAGGTGAATACAAATGTTCCTCAAAATAATAAATTTTATGGAGTTCCTGATTATACAACTTATCAAATCGTATCAAAAGAAAATCCACAAGTTGGAAAGTATCACGAATTATATGGTGGATTCTATCAAGGATTCTACAAGTTATTTGATTATGACTACGATATTCTACCTGATAGAATGAAAAAAGGTTGGTCGGTTGAGTTGTTATTAAAACCAAGATTTGTTGATGAATATACTCCACCAATAGGATATACCACATTAAATCAGATCTACCCTAACAATAAGAATATGTTCTTTTACATGGGTACAAGAGCTGAAAATAAATTTTACCACTACGCTGACGGTTCACCAAAATGTGATCCAAGTTATACAAGAGTTACTTCTGCTTTGGCAGGATGTTTCCAAACTTGTGCTTGTTGTGATTTAACGGTAACAAATAGTAGATGTATATACGTTTACCCACCAAGACCTAACGGAGGTTTTTATAACCCATATGCAAATCACGGATGTAATCTTTGTAAAGGTAACGAACAAGCAAGACAATATTGTGGATGTGATTGTGGTGAAGGACCTTGTTTACCTTGTGGTTGGGAATGTAAGACACATAAATGTAATAACATTATTTACCCAACGCCTACACCAACACCAAGTCCAACACCAATTATCCCATGTGACGCACCTGTGGTACCAACTTGTACTCCAACTTGTAATAAATGTAACACTTATGGTTGTGTTGGTTGTAAAGATTGTTATACGACAAACCCAACAGGATTTACTTCCATTGAGAATACTTGTGAGTCAGATCCTTTAATGGATGATTTATCAAACAACATTGGATTTAGATTATGTGGTGACCCTAAAAACCCTGGTATTGGGATTAGAGTCATTAAGATTACGGGTGGATGTGAAACTACGGGAACTTGCGTAACAGGACAAACTTATACGACAGGATATACAATTCAAGACATTTGTACTCCTCCGATTTACCCATATTGTTTAGTTGTAAATCCGGATTGGTTAAACTACGAACACTGGTTCCAAGTAGACATCGTATGGGAAAGATATACCTATATAGATTATTGTGATTTGAGGTGGTTCGGTGGTTTAGATGATATCACAAGAGTTGAGTATTTGGATTCATTGGCAAACAATACGGTTGCGCTTATTCAACCACCATACACAAATGAAGTGTCAATACCAAAAACGGTTACAATTGTTAAGTTAAACGAAAAATGGTTGGATGATACGAAGTTTAGAGAAGGTAGATTAAAGATTTATATTAACGGTAAGATATTCTATACCATTGAAAACTTTGAGGAGGTTATCCCAAGAGCGTTAGATACTGACAAAGAAAAACAAGTTGGTGTTCCGTTTAATATGTCATGGGGTGGGGGAACTCAAGGTCTTCACGAAAACTTAACATTATCGGCATGTACTGCAACAACAATCGGTGATTACATACAAGATCCAGAATGTTTCCCACAAAATATATTAAACAATACAAGTTTAAGTAGTTTAAAAACACATATTCTATTGGAGGAAAACTTTGGTGGAACTTTTGATGGTGGTATTTCTCAATTTAGATTCTACACACAACCATTATCGGCACCTGAGGTTAAACATAATTTTAGTTTATTAAAAAATAAATTCATGATGTTTGATCCTGATTGTCCTGTTTGTACGACTGCAACTTGCGCTCCGAACGATTTAACATACACAATTGAGGATGTTACAACAACAACGACTACAGTTTTTGTTTCACCAACGCCTACACCAACGCCTACACCAACACCAACTCAAACACCTAATGATTTTGTTGTTTTAGATATACCAGAAAATGATGTAAACTTTGGTTTAGTTATTACTAATTTAGAATTTATTGATATACCTGGAAATGATGTAAACTTTGGTTTAGTTATTACTAATTTAGAATTTATTGATATACCTGGAAATGATGTAAACTTTGGTTTAGTTATTACTAATTTAGATGCGATAGACATACCTGAAGGCGATTTAAACTTTGGTTTGGTTATTACTAATTTAGATGCGATAGACATACCTGAAGGCGATTTAAACTTTGGTTTGGTTATTACTAATTTAGATGCGATAGAAATACCTGAAGATGATGTAAACTTTGATTTAATAATTTAAAATTATAAGATATTTATAAATAAAAATAAAAAGAAAAATAAAAAAAATGATACAAGGAATAAGAATTACAAGTCAAAA
>Ga0114974_10002125_pt1 | contig 15330 bp, 15 predicted proteins | sample S_130206_EF_Meta_FD_87318 | JGI IMG/M metagenome (GOLD analysis project Ga0114974, IMG submission 87318) | Freshwater microbial communities from Lake Simoncouche, Canada to study carbon cycling - S_130206_EF_MetaG | ecosystem: Environmental > Aquatic > Freshwater > Lake | place: Lake...
GAAAACTTCGCCTTCATAGCCACAAGAAAGGATGTTGTGAAGGGCGACGAAACCGAATTTTCCTGGATGAGTTGACGCACCCGCAATCACGATTCCTCGCGGATCGAACAGCGCGCGGAAATGTTCGGACGTGATCATGACTCCGTCTCCGCATCCGACAGTTCAACAAGCGCATCAAGTGCAATGGGCAAACCGTTCACGATCATGACTGGGTTGACGTCGATCGATCTAAGTCTGTCGATACTTACAGCAGCATCTGAGAGCGAGCAGAGCAGGTCAGCTACTGCTTCGAGGTTCACGGCCGGTTCACCTCGGAACGCGCCGAGCAAAGAGCGACTGCGCAAAGATCCCAACATGTCGAGCGCGTCGTGACGTCGAATGGGAGCGAGCCGAGCCGTGACATCAGCCAATGCCTCGGCCAATACCCCACCAAGACCGAACACGATCGTCGGGCCAAAGACTGGGTCTACCGAGACACCTGCGATGAACTCGCGAAGTCCGGTCGCCATCGGAGCGACCAGGACACCAGTTGCGCAGTCCTCGGGACGTGCAGCCTTGAGCAACTCGCGACAATTCTCTTTCACGGCGTCGACACTGTTGATGCCTAAGCGCACGAGTCCACGTTCAGACTTATGGGAAATATTCTCTCCGCATAATTTCGCTGCATATGGTCCAGGTATGCCCGAAAGCGCGTCCTCGACAAGATCAATATCTGTGACAAGAACTTCAGGGAGGAAAGGAATGCCGTACTCGCGGAGCATCGACTTTGAATCCGACTCGGACAGGGTTCTGCTCATGGTTGTAGAGCTGCACGAAAGAAGGCTCGCAGGTGTTCGAGCCGCTGCTCCAATGCGTCAATTGCCAATGGATCTCGATCGAGGAGACCCTCAATAAATGGAAGATCACTGAAGTAGCTGAGAAGCGCCCCGTACCCAGTGAGCATCAATTGTTCGGCGTCGAATCGTCGAAAGGTTCCGGCGTTCATTTCCGTCGTGAAGTAGGCAACAGCGCCTTCAAAGAGGGGGCGAAGTGCTACGCCTAGATCGACCCCAAGGCGCCGACCCCCATCGAGCGCCTCACGACGGACGATGCGCACGAATTGGGAATTTTCCATAAAGAAACGAAAACCGGCGGTGAGAACAAGATCAACTTTTTCCCAACCCTGAACGGGAGAGTCCGTTGCCTCGTCCACCTGAATGATCCAGCCGGCTAGCGCACGATCAAACACTTCCTTGTAGATGGCTTCTTTAGAGGGAAAGTGATGCAGCACACTCGACCGTCGGATACCGACAGCTCCGGCAATGTCGTTGAGAGAAGTGCCGTCGAACCCGTTCTCGGCGAAGCACAGTTCCGCCTCGATGAGAATCACTTCTCGTGTCGGGGTGCTCCCTTCTCCAACGGCCATCTCGAGAGGCTAGCGGGGAGGCGTTCTGCAGGCCGTTGTCTGCGATTACCGTTTCCCTTATGGAGATTCTCTCAGCACTCTTTATAGAAGCAATTGAAACTCGTCAGGTCGCAGGTCCCTCAACGCGGATTGATATCACTGGTGTCCAGTTTTCCGCCGCCGCCTCAGGCCCAGTGCCTGTGACCATTGAGCCCCACCTCTGCGTCATCGTCTATTGCCCGCCCGATTCACGTGACAACGGTGTTCTCGAGGTCGTGTATCGGCGCGGCGAGGAGCAACTCGCTCGAAATGTCCAGCCGCTCCAAGTTGAGCCTGGAAAATTTAATTACCGACTCGTGCGTGCAGAGCTGTCTTTCGATGCGTACGGCACCGTCGAAGCGCATTGTCGAATTGATCTCGGTCCAGTCACTGTCGTGCCGTTTACGTTGCTCCCGCCGACGGCCTGATGCGTTGCGCTGCTGCGCTCTCTACGCATCCGATTCCTGCCTACGCAACAGGCGATGTCATAGCAGAACTGCTCGCACTTGATCAGCCTCCCGCAGACTTGGTGATCGCGTTCGCAACTCCAGCGTTTGGCGGAACTGCCGAAGACATCACCGAAACCATTCGAGTTTTACTCACGCCACTCAATGCTGTGCTTGTTGTTTCGTCTGGAGTTATTGGAGCCGGAAGCGAGGTGACGGCAGGGAGCGGAATAGCGCTGTGGTCACTGTGGCTCGAAGACTCTTCAGGGAATCAAGCGATACGTGTGTTTTCCATCGATGACCAAGTTCTCAATCACGACCGTGAATTCATGGAGTCGATGCACAATGCATCTGACGTTGTTCTCATAGGCGACCCTGACGAGCCGCGCGTCACCGGATGGATTGACCAGGTTTGCTCCCTGCGGATAGGTCGCTCGGTTTCTGGCGCACTCCTAGCGGCTTCACGCGGGGGTCTATTGGTCGATTTTGGATCTACAACAACGCCAAGCCTCCTTGCTCTTGCCTTCACTGGAATTGAAGCGACGGCGACAATGGCACACGGGACGACTCCCTTGAGCGGTCCGATGGTGGCCACCAACGCCGTGGGGTCGATGCTGTGCGAAATCGATGATCAGAGTGCACTCGACACTGTGAAAGATGTTCTTTCGACGATTGAGATGGCCAAACGGGCGAACACTGCGCTGGATCTTGCCGTAGGGCTTCTTGAACTGGATACGGATCGCGTCGTCGATGTGTACCGAGTCCTCGGCGCTGACCGCTCTAGTAATTCTCTCGCTCTATCCCACCCAGTTCATGCTGGTGATCGCATCACATTCCTCCGTCAAGATCGATTTGGACCGCTCGCTGACCTCGAGAGCTCGCTTCATGGTTCAAGTGGGCATGGCGCATTGGTCTTCTCTTGTGGTGCCCTCAACCCCAATTCCGAACTCGTCGGCAACGGCGAGGTTGGGATACTTGACGAAGCGCTCGGCAACTCCGCGTACGCCGGGATACATGCTGCGTCGGTCATAGGTCCGGGCACTGGTCAGTCGGGGCTCTGTTCCGCTCCGTTCGCAGCAGTCATCTTTGGGCGCTCCCACCACTAAGGTGCGGCCGTGACCGACAGCAGAATCGAAGCCCGTACCGTCGACGTCGTCCGCGGTTTTTCAATGGACGCACCCCAGAAAGCCAACTCGGGGCACCCCGGGACGGCAATGGCCCTTGCCCCGTTGACGTATGCCCTCTTCGCTCGAGTCATGCGCTACGACGCCAGCTCCCCTGACTGGCCGAATCGAGATCGCTTTGTCCTTTCGGGAGGCCATGCATCGATCCTCGAATATTCGATGCTGTACCTCACCGGTTTTGGACTCACCCTCGAAGACATCAAGAACTTTCGCCAGTTCGGATCACCTGCCGCAGGTCATCCTGAACGCGGTCACACCCCAGGTGTCGAAGTAACCACTGGGCCGCTCGGGCAGGGCCTTGCCAACGCAGTGGGCATGGCCCTAGCTGAGCACGCATTACGAGCGCAGTTTGGCCCGCAACTTTTCGATCACCATACGTTTGTACTTTGCGGCGACGGAGACCTTGAGGAAGGCATCTCGCATGAGGCGGCGTCTCTCGCTGGGCACCTCGGACTCGACAAGCTCGTCGCGATCTATGACGACAACCACATATCAATCGATGGACCGACCGAACTTGCACTTTCTGATGATGCGGCAGAGCGCTTTCGTTCTTATGGGTGGCACGTCGAGAACGTTGGCGAAATTGGCGAAGATATCGACGCGCTTGAGGCAGCGGTAAATCGAGCGAAAGCTATCGACGGCAAACCATCACTCATCATCCTGCGCAGTCACATCGGTTACCCCTCTGCGAAATTTACCGATACCGCCCATGCCCATGGCAATCCCTTCGGTGCGGATGAAATTGCAGCGACTAAAGCACTCATGGGCATGCCAGATGAAGCGTTCTGGTGTCCCGAGGATGTTTTGGAGCACATGCGTGCCGCCGGAACACGTCATCGCCCAGAGCGAGAAGCGTGGTATTCGATGTACGAAAACTGGACGGAAAACAAACCAGTTCTCGACGCCGTGCTGGAAGGCCGAGGCCTTGATGGATGGAAAGATGCTCTGCCAACGTGGGAACCCGGCGAATCGGTAGCCACACGCGCCGCTGGTAAGAAGGTTCTCAACGCGCTGGCGCCCGTCGTGCCTGGACTCATGGGAGGCGGCGCAGATCTCACCGGTAATTGTGGTGTGGAACTCGACGGTGCTGTGCCGTTCTCTCGCTTGAACCGTGATGGCCGGCAGATCCATTTTGGCGTTCGCGAACATGCAATGGGCTCGGTGATGAACGGCATGGCTGCCCATGGCGGAATCATTCCGTTCGGAGGCACATTCTTCGTCTTTGCCGATTACATGCGGCCGCCCGTCCGTCTCGCCGCTCTCTCTGATCTACACGTCATCTATTCGTGGACTCACGATTCGATCGGCGTCGGAGAAGACGGTCCAACTCATCAGCCGATTGAGCACCTTGCGTCACTGCGAGCGATGCCCAAGCTCAGGGTGATCCGACCCGCCGACGCAAACGAGACTGCACAGGCCTGGCGCATTGCGATCGAAATGGGTGGACCAACTGCCCTTGTTCTAAGTCGTCAGAATCTCCCAGTGCTCGAGAACACCGCCGGCAACACCGATGTTGAACGTGGCGCCTACATCCTTCGCTCGACGAAGGTCGATCCCGATGTCGTCCTTATCGGCACGGGCTCCGAAGTGTCGCTATGTATAGCGACCGCCGATCAACTCGCGACCGAGGGAATCCATGCTCGAGTTGTCTCGATGCCATGTTGGGAACTCTTCATGGATCAGGACGATGATTATCAGCGAGCGATTCTCGGTGAAGGTTTCCCTCGTGTTTCCGTCGAAGCCGCCTCTACGTTCGGCTGGGCGCTTTGGGCCGATGCTTGCGTCGGGATTGACCACTACGGTGCGAGTGCCCCCGCATCGGAACTTATGGAACTCTTCGGTATGACCGTAGAAAACGTCATCGAACACGTGCGTATTGTCCTCAACTGACTCGGAGAACCCTGATGACTCGACTCACTGATTTGTATGCAACAGAAGAACAAAGTCCTTGGCTCGACAACGTACGGCGAGACTGGATCGAGAACGGAGAGATGCAGCGCTGGGTCGATCGTGGCGTTCGCGGAGTCACGTCCAATCCGACAATCTTTCAGAAGGCGATTTCAGGCGGGGATGCCTATGACGTCCAATTCCGTGAGCTGCTTGCGAGCGGAGTATCAGTGACAGATGCGTACTGGGAGCTTGTCGTAACCGACATCAACAATGTTCTTGGTCTCCTGCGTCCTGTCTACGACGCAAGCAATGGCATCGACGGCTACGTCTCGATCGAGGTCTCTCCGCTTCTCGCCCGTGACACTGAAGGAACGGCCGCTGCTGCCCGACATCTTCAGGGCCTCATCAATCAGCCAAACCTTTACATCAAGATCCCCGGAACCGAAGAAGGTCTCCCGGCGATCAAGTCGATGATCGCTGAGGGCGTCAGCGTCAACGTCACTCTTCTCTTCTCCCTCGAGCGCTACCGCGAAGTGATGGAGGCCTACCTTTCTGGTCTCGAACAACGCGACGGCGATCTTTCAAGTGTCTCCTCGGTGGCATCGTTCTTCATCAGTCGAGTTGACTCAGAAGCCGACAAGCGTCTCGATGCCGTTAACTCCCCCGAGGCCAGCGCCCTCAAGGGCAAAATCGCTGTTGCGAATGCGCAGGTGGCCTACGAGGCATTCCTCGAGACGTTCAGCGGTCCTCGCTGGGAGGCACTCAAAGCTCGCGGTGCTCGTCCCCAGCGACCACTCTGGGCATCGACCTCGACGAAGAACCCTGACTATCCAGACACGCTCTATGTCGATCAGCTCATCGGGCCGAACACCGTGAACACCATTCCTGAAAAGACCCTCGACGACTTCGATGATCACGGGACCGTGCATCGAACGGTTGACGCGGACCTCCCGGGCGCTCACGCAGTTCTTCAGAACTTTGCCGCACTTGGCATCTCGCTCTCTGACGTAACGAAACAACTCGAAGACGAAGGTGTCGCATCGTTCTCTAAATCATTCGATGACCTTCTTGAGACGCTCGAAGAAAAGGCTAAGACGCTGAAGTGAATGGTTCTCTCGTCGTCGTTGACGACGTTGCGAGGGCCTTCTCTCAGGTCATCATCGATCAGGCGACATCGAACGGTTCAACGCCATTCTCTCTCGCGTTCTCCGGTGGTTCCACAGCGCGGGAGTGCTATCAGGACTTGTCTCGCACTGGTTCTACGGTGATCGACTGGTCGGCTGTCACGGGTTGGTGGGGAGATGAGCGATGTGTGCCACTGACCGATATCGATTCGAACTTCGGTCTCGTGCAAGAGGCTCTTCTCGATCATGTTCCTCCCCTCGCTGCGCTTCACCCGATGAGGTCTGACTGCGAAGATCCTGCTGGCTCCTACGAACAACTTCTTCGGTCATCGCCACCGATCGATCTGATTCATTTAGGACTCGGCCCAGATGGTCATACTGCATCTCTGTTCCCAGGTTCCGAGGCCCTCCATTCCCCGAATGGTCGTCTGATCGTTTCGAATCACGATCCGTTGGCGAATAATCCCCACGAGCGTTTGACTTTCACCTTCGAGGCCATCGCTCAGTGCAGACAGATCGTGTTCACTGTCGCGGGAGCAGCCAAGACTGAAGCCCTCCATCGGGTACTGGATGGCGACCTGAGCGCACCCGCCACACATGTCTCTGGGACCGAGGTCATCTGGCTCGTTGACCACGCGGCAATAGGGTCACGAACCTCCCGATAGGGTTCCTCACATGCTTCGGCTTGATGCTCCGCTCGAAGAACTCATGGCGCGAGCCAGATCTATTCGCGACGAATCGTTTGGCGTCAGAGTTACCTATTCGCCGAAGGTATTTATTCCCCTCACCATGCTCTGTCGCGATAGGTGTGGCTATTGCACCTTTGCGCAACCGCCCGCTCGTCTCGAGTCCCCGTACCTCTCACCCGCTCAGGTCCGTGCTCTCGCCATCGCTGGCGCCCGCGTCGGTTGCCACGAAGCACTCTTCACACTTGGCGAGGCTCCCGAGGACCGATATCCAGTAGCGGCGCGGTGGCTGTCGGACAACGGCTACGGCTCAACGATTGATTACGTCGCTGCGATGGCTCAACTTGTTCTCGATGAAACTGGGCTTCTCCCCCACGCCAACGCCGGTGCGTTACCGGCTGATCAACTCGCTCAATTGCGTAGGGTTTCTCCCTCTCAAGGTGCGATGGTTGAATCGCTTCGCGCAGACCTTGAATGTCACCGGGGCGCACCTGACAAAACCCCCGAACGTCGACTGGCGACGCTCGAAGCTGCCGGCGAGCTCGCCATACCGTTCACCACCGGGATCCTCGTCGGCATCGGAGAGAACCGATCAGATCGCATCGAAGCGCTCGAGGCCATTGCTGCGTCACACCTTCGACATGGCCACGTGCAAGAAGTCATCGTTCAGAACTTCCTCCCCAAAGAGGGAACCGCGATGCATTCCGCGCCGGCCTGTCCCAGCGACGTCTACCTCGAAGCCATAGCTCTGGCCCGACTTATTCTCCCACCCGACATTCACCTCCAGGCGCCACCGAATCTTTCTGATGACTTCGGCGTGCTCCTCGATGCAGGTATCGACGACTGGGGCGGCGTCTCCCCGGTTACCGCTGACCACGTGAACCCCGAGCGCCCGTGGCCGGATCTCGACCGACTTCGTAGCGTTACCGAGGCAAAGGGCTTTGAACTTGCTCCCCGTCTAACAGTGCATCCTGAATTTGCTCGAAATGACACAAAGTGGATTGATGAAGGTCTGCGCTTTTCGGTGATGGACCGATCAGACGCCGATGGACTGGCCCGAGATGATCCCGGAGCCGTCTTCGTCCAATCGCTCAAACCCGCTGCCCCTGAACAGGTCGACGACGGCGTTGAAGTACTTCAGATCGGACCACGATCGACAATTTGGAGTGCAGGATCGCGTATTAGCCCACCAGCGATTGTCCCTGCGGAGGGACGAGCGTCCGGCGCAGTTGCAGAAGTCATCGCCGGAGTGCGCTTAGGGCAAGAACCTGGACTCGACGAGATCGTCACGCTTTTCGGAGCTCGCGGGCCGAACTTCGCCGCTGTCACACAATTGGCCGATGAACTTCGACAGGAGACTGTTGGAGACACCGTTACTTGGGTCCACAACCGGAACATCAATTACACAAATGTCTGCACATTTAAGTGCAAATTCTGCGGATTCAGTAAAGGCCCGCTTTCGCTAAATCTTCGCGGCACGCCGTATCTCCTCACGCTTGACGACATCGCCACCCGAAGTCGCGAAGCTGCTGATCTCGGGGCGACTGAAGTGTGTCTCCAGGGAGGTATTCATCCCGACTTCGATGGCGACTACTACATCGATGTAGCACGCGCCGTTTCCGAAGCTGTGCCCGAAATTCACATTCACGGATTCACTGCGCTCGAAGTTACCGAAGGCGCTCGCCGGCTCGACGAACCGCTCGACTCCTACCTTCGTCGACTCAAAGACGCCGGGCTGAAAACTCTTCCCGGCACAGCCGCCGAGATTCTCGACGATGAGATCCGGGCGATCATCTGCTCGGACAAAATCAACACTGAAGAATGGCTCGAAGCGCACCGCACAGCTCATAGCGTCGGTCTTCGCTCAAACATCACGATCATGTTTGGGTCCGTCGAGCGACCCATTCATTGGGCTCGCCACATTGTTCGAACACGAGATCTTCAAAAGGAAACGGGCGGATTCACCGAGTTCGTTCCGCTTCCATTCGTTCATATGGCGACTCCTCTGTATCTCCAGAAGAAGGCCCGCAGAGGTCCTACATTCCGAGAGACGATGCTCATGCATGCGATTCCACGCATCGCCTACCGAGGCCTGATCGACAATATCCAGGCCTCATGGGTCAAGCTCGGAGCCCATGGATCTCGACAGGCTCTCCAGGCAGGGGCGAATGATCTCGGTGGAACTCTGATGGATGAGAACATCAGTCGCGCCGCTGGAGCCGATCATGGCCAGGGCATGGAACCTACCGATTTTGCTGAGCTCGTTGCCCCTATCGGCCGAGTTGCTGTACAGCGCACGACGCTCTACGGGCGTCTTGCCGGGGTCTGATTCAGTCCATCGAGTCGTCGGGCTCACTCAGAAGAACGATGGCTTTCTCGACGGCGCGTCGAGCTCTTGTTAATCGCTTCTCGTCCACCGGCAACTCGTGACCACCGGCATCGATTGATTCGCGCAGCCGAATGATTGCAAGGTCGGCGAGTTCTTCGGCAATCGTTTCGAGTCGACTGCGCAGTTCCTCAAATTCTCCAGACATGTTCGTATCCTTACTCACCGGTAGAGACAGAGCGAGCAACTAGGGTTTCGCTCGTCCTCTTTCCCCGATAGTGAACGGATAATTCGATGGCTGGGCAACGAAGCGAGATCACCGATGATGACACCCACGAGTGGATCTCATTCGATCTCGATGGCGAGACCTACACCTTCGATGTGACCTGGCTTACGAGCAACTGGAAGTGCATCTACGGCGACGGTTGCCTCGGAATTGAAGAAGAGGCTGCGCCCGAGAAGATGTTCGGATGCTGCTCCCATGGGGCCCATTTCGCGGATAAAGAAGATCGCAAACGGGTCGCCGAGGTATTCCCTCGCTTACGCGACGACGAGTGGCAGTTCAAAGCGGTCGCTGCCGAACTCGGAGGTCCCATCCACAAAGATCATGGCGAATGGGTCACGCGACGTCACGAAGATGCCTGCATCTTTCTTAATCGTCCAGGTTTCGAAGGCGGTGCTGGATGCGCGTTTCATACAGCGGCGCAGTCACGCGGGGAGAACTTCATCGACTGGAAGCCAGAAGTGTGTTGGCAAGTCCCAGTCAGGCTCGATTTCCATATCGACGACAATGAATGGGAAACAAACATTCTCCGTGAGTGGAAGCGCCGAGACTGGGGAGAAGGCGGAGATGACTTCCACTGGTGGTGCACTGAAGATCCACGTGCCTTTGTTGGCGAGGTTCCCGTTTATGTTTCGAGCAAGGACGAAATTGTCGCTCTTGTTGGCCAAGGGGCCTACGACCACATCGTGGAAATCATTGAACGGCGCGGAACCGAAGTCTTCCTTCCGCATCCATCGATGAAACGCACCCCGGCTAGTGCCGACTAGATAACTGCCGAGAGCCTTACTTCTTATTGGTGCGTCGACGATCCGATTCTTTAAGCATGCGCTTGCGGAGTCGAAGTGATTGCGGCGTGATTTCGACAAGCTCGTCATCGCCGATGAATTCGATCGCCGTTTCAAGCGTCACTTCACGCGGTGGGACCAATTTGATCGCTTCGTCTGCGGAATGAGTACGAATGTTGGTCTTCTGCTTTTCGCGGATGATGTTGATCATCATGTCGTCACTGCGGGAGTTTTCCCCAACAATCATTCCCTCGTAAACAGCCTCACCGGCACCGATAAACATTTCACCGCGCTCTTGGAGGTTCCCGATCGCGTAACCAGTTGACGTGCCGTCACGGTCGGAGATCATGGCTCCGCCCTTACGAGTGGGGAGTTCGCCCACCCATGACACCCAACCAGCGTTGTGCTGATGCATCAGCGCCGTGCCGCGGGTAGCGGTGAGCAACTGTGAGCGGAATCCGATCAGGCCACGAGCGGGAGCTTCGACGGTCACGATCGTTCGGCCTGTGTCGCCTGGACGAAGATCTGTGACTCGTCCCTTACGTGGGGCAAGAGCTTGGGTGACAGTACCGACATGCTCATCGGGAACATCGATAACTGCTCGTTCGAGCGGTTCATGTTTCGTTCCGTCGATGAGTTTGACGATAACTTCCGGTCGGCTGACCTGAAGCTCGTAACCCTCTCGGCGCATGGTCTCGATAAGTACGGCGAGCTGAAGCTCGCCTCGACCGGAAACCTCAATGATGTCTGGAGATTCGGTGGGTTCGACCTTGATTGAAACGTTTCCGAGGATTTCCTTGTCGAGCCGATCGCGGAGATGGCGAGAGGTGAGGAACTGTCCTTCCTTGCCAGCGAGGGGCGAGGTGTTGACGCCAAAGGTCATCCGAAGCACTGGTTCATCGACGGTGAGTCGGGGTAATGCAACAGGGTTCACCGAGTCTGCGAGCGTGTCGCCGATCTCAACTTCAGGGAAACCGGCAACGATGAAAAGGTCGCCGGCTCTCACCGAATCGACCTCGGTTCGACCGATGCCTGAGAACGTCATGAGTTGGCTCAGCTTTCGCCGAAGGGGGTTCTGTCCTTCGTCTTCTTCGCAGAGTGCAACCTGCTCGCCGCGGCGGAGTGTTCCTTGCATCACTCGACCAATGGCGAGGCGGCCCAGATATTCAGACGCGTCAAGGTTCGTGACAATCGCCTGCACCGGAGCGTCGGGATCGCCAGTCGGAGCCGGGATCGCATCGACAATCGCCTGAAACAATGGGGTGAGATCATCGTCTTCACCAGGCATTCCGATTCCGGAAACGGCTTTACCGTCTCGGGCAATGGCCGAGATAACGGGAAACTCGATCGCGTGTTCATCGGCATCTAGATCGAGGAACAACTGGTAGATCTCGTCGAGAACTTCTTCAGGTCTGGCATCTTGGCGATCGACCTTGTTGATGACCACAACAGTCGGTAACGAAAGCGCTAGGGCCTTTGAGAGCACATATCGGGTCTGGGGTAGAGGGCCTTCAGCAGCGTCGACGAGAAGGATGACGCCGTCGACCATCGATAGGGCGCGTTCAACCTCGCCGCCGAAATCGGAGTGGCCAGGGGTGTCGACGAGATTGATCTGGATGTCGTTCCATGTGACCGAAGCGGCCTTGGCGAGGATTGTGATGCCACGCTCGCGTTCTTGGTCGTTGGAGTCCATGATTCGATCAACCACAGCGGCATGATCGCTGAACGTACCGGTCGCTCGAAGCAAGGCATCGACGAGGGTGGTCTTGCCATGATCAACGTGGGCGACGAGCGCGACGCTACGCAACGGGAGAGAAGAAGTGGGGGGCACGAGTGTCTTTCAGTTCGGTCCACCGGCACTGGACCGATGGGAGTTCAGGAAGGCCAGGCGCTTTCGTCGCGATCGGCCTCGGCGTCGTACATGCACCATGACGAATGGTCATGGCCCGGATCGGCCCCACACTCGGGGCACGGTTCGGCATCGCGAGCATCGAGGATCGCGTCAAGATTTTCGTTGGTGCGCTTGAGAGCTCTCGCTTCCTCAAAACGCCGATGTCGACCCTTTTTCAACGGCCAACTCCCGTCGGTGAGATTGCCGGGTGAGTGTATCGGCCCCAGGAGCCATGCTGTGTCATCTCGGGCGGAGATTTCTTCATGAGAGGGGTTTCCGGGATCGCTCCTCGATCACCAGTTCGCCATTTCCCGCAAATGCAACGGCTGCGCCCCCTTCAAGGAGGCTACGAACGGGGCCACCAGCGAGGGCTTCACGCCACCCCGTAGCAAGACGAGCGTTGTCATCGCCTCGGAGAAACGCCTCAATATCGCCTCGGGTGGCCAGTGTGGAGGCATCAAGCTCCAGATCTCGAGCCAACTGGGCCACCCAAGCGGAAATGAGGGCAATCGCCGGACGCAGGTCCTTTTCCACGCCCCCCGAAACCACTTCATCCACGACGGGGTTTGTGTCAGCCAGACCCTCCTTGACCGCGTTGAGGATCTCCCCCACGACTTCTTCGCGGGTGCCGCGATCGAACCCGCGCACCTTTTCTAGGTCTCGACGATCCTTCGGGGGTCGCTGGGCGATACCAGTGAGGGCAATGTCGGAAAGGACGTATCGGACGGGAATATCAAGAGCTGCCGCTCGGCGCTCGCGCCACGCTGCGAGTGATCTGGCTACGGTCCGCGCGGTACCTCGCAATTGGCGAGCCTCTTTGATGCGTCGCCACGCCTCATCTGGATTGCGCTGGCCGCGTAACCGAACTCGCTGGATTTCGCATTCGTCAAGCGCCCAACTCAATCTGCCTCGCGCTTCGAGTTGTTCGACAATCCGATCTTTTGCCTCGAGAAGTCGGGCGACGTCGTTCGCTGCGTAGATGAGCTGTCCATCAGTCAGTGGTCGCTGCAGCCAATCAGTGAGGCGATCGCCTTTTCCGACGCGGAAATCGATGAAACGCTCATAAATCGTCGTAAGCGAGGGAGTGCTCAGACCGAGAAAACCTGCAGCGATCTGCGTATCGAAGAGCACTCGCGGAACAGTTCCGCACACCAGCTCGAGTATTTCGAGGTCTTGATCGGCTGCATGAAGAACCGCAGTGGCATCACTTTCGAGGATCTCGGAAAACGGCCGCAAATCAACGGCGAGTGGATCGACCAATACCAAGTCACCAGGCCAAGCGATCTGAACCAAAGCGAGCTTTGGGTAATAGGTCCGCTCTCGGTGAAACTCCGTATCAAGCGCGTAGCAAGGTTGGCTGCGAAGCAGCTCTATGACTCGAGCGAATTCACTCTCGGTATCAACGATTCGAAAATTTGGGTCAGGCACGTGATGCCATCAGACCGGCGATGTTCCGCGAACGACGGGACGCCCGGAGTCAACCCAGCCGTTGGTTCCTCCAGCAACGTTGATCGCGTCGATCCCCTTTGTACGCAGGAACTCGGCGGCCTTGCCGCTGCGTCCGCCAACCGCGCAGATGACGTAGACCGGGCCATCTGCTGCGATCTCGTCAACACGCTCAGGAATAGTCGACAACGCAATATGCACAGCGCCGGAAACATGCCCATCGGCGTATTCGTCATCTTCTCGAACGTCGACAAGAGCAATCGACTTAGAAAGAAGCGTTTCTAAGGTGGCCAGATCGATTTCAGGAACTGCGCTCAACGGGAATCCTCATTCGGAGTCGAAGACGTCAACGGGTCAGCAGCGTAGCGTCGAAGGTCCGAAGGACGATCGACATCATCAACCGCAGAAGCGAGAACCTCTTTCACTGCGATTGCCCGCAGACTTGTGAAGACACTCCGAGGTGCCCGTTCCCCCCGGGCAAACGCATCAGAGACCAGATCCCAAGAGCGACTAATACGCCATGCCGCCGTGAGCGGTTGAACTCGCCCATCAACCTCTGCGTAGGCAACCCCTGCGGTCGAATCCGCCAGCAGTGCTGCGAGGAGGGCCAGTGTGGCCGCCGACGTGATCGCTGGTGTGTCGCAAGCCAGCACAACGACAACATCGTCGACGCAGTAGCGCATCGCTGTGAGGATTCCGGCAAGGGGTCCTTCACCCGGGTCGTCATCAGGCACTGATCGATCGACGCCATGGAGCGAAGACAGAGCTGGGAGGTCACCTCCAACCGTCAGAACTTCTCGAGCCCCAGCGGCTAGCAGAGTTGCTGCGACGATCGACGCCATTTCGGAACCATCGATTGTCAGGAGAGCTTTGTCCTGACCCATGCGGGTTGAAGCTCCACCCGTCAGTACCGCGCCGGTGAAGCTCACGAGCGCCAAGGTTCAGCCCGAAAAGTCAGCTGGAGGCCATGCCGGATCACACTGACGAAGAAACAGTTCGCAGCGCTCCGCTTCGTCGAGCTCTCCGATCAGCGCCGCACAACGCGCTAGTCCCGCAAGACACGACAGAAACCCACGGTTCGACGGATTAACCCAACGCACATAACCCGACCCACGCCAACCATTTGCGCGCAACGAATCAAGACCCCGGTGATAGCCGACACGGAAATAGGCATAGGACTCAATTGTCGAAGTTGCGCTCTCCCCCATTGCCGCCCAGACGCTGCTTGACCGGGGAGCACTCGCGGCAATATCTCCGAGGAGCCGCAAGCGATCCTCCTCGCTATTGCGCGCCTGTTCGAGGGCGTGACGAAGCGCAGCTGGTTCATCAGGGAGCACGGCCTCGGGCGGACCAGAGGTTGAAAGATTGATCGGTCTTGAGTCAGTCACGTCTTCACGCTACGAGATCTCCTGCCGCTTCACACATGTTCCGGTCACGAACATCTCCAAAAATTGCGACCGGACTCTTACGGAACCTCTATAACTCGAACCGTGTCTGTGACTCGACCCTTGGAAAAACGGGAACCGCCAACAACCACAACGAGGTCTCCGGGATGAACTTCGCCCTTCGAACGAGCGAGAGCTATTGCCTCATCGGTCAGATCGTCAGCGCTACCGGTGGCTTCGAGGTGATACGGAGTTGTCCCCCAACTCAATGTGAGTTGCGAGATCGTTCTCGGGTCTGATGAGAAACCAAGGATCTTTGCCTTCGGTCGAAAGCGTGCAACCGAACGAACCGTGAATCCACTTTGCGAAATGCACAAAATCGCTGCGGCGCCGATCTCGCTGGCAGCCCGCTGCGCTGCCGACGTGACAGCGTTCGTAACTCGAGATTCGGCGCTGTCCCC
>Ga0114974_10002126_pt1 | contig 15329 bp, 17 predicted proteins | sample S_130206_EF_Meta_FD_87318 | JGI IMG/M metagenome (GOLD analysis project Ga0114974, IMG submission 87318) | Freshwater microbial communities from Lake Simoncouche, Canada to study carbon cycling - S_130206_EF_MetaG | ecosystem: Environmental > Aquatic > Freshwater > Lake | place: Lake...
CATTTTCGTCCATGAACTGTTCGCTTTCAAAGTGCAGTTGATATTTCTCACCGTCATATTTAGGTTGTTTAGGCAACAAGATATACAATGGACCTTCTTTGCTATAATTATTAAAATAGTTTGCACCTTTAGTTGCGGCTGTGCACCAACGTGTACCTTGTCCATAGTAGCAAGCGGCATTCTGATCTTCTGGAACGACTATACGCACAGCATCGTTCTCAAATACTGTCTTGGCAGTACCTTTGTCTACTTGTTTCTTTTCTTCTGGATCTGGATATTCATCTATTACCGCTACAAAGTCTGCCAGATCAGTGTAACGCATGATGTCGTTGCGTGGACTTGGTATTTTCTTTTTAAGTTTAAGTAAGTGAAATTTTTCTAGTGCTGGTTTGACTTTGCTTTCTAAGTCTTCGATCTTAGCACCCCATCCACCGTTAGCATACATCTTAGCTAGGAACACTGTGTATTCTTTGTTCTTAGTTGGATCACAGCCCTCGATAGCCTGCATGACTGAGATCAATGCATTAGTTTTTGTATTTGGATCTAAGTTGAAATCTTTGAACTGTTTGCGATCATTCAACATACTATATACTTGATAGATCTCTGGGCTAGGATCTTTTACAGCAGTCTGCAAGATCTTATCACCAAAGCGTTGTGCCGTGGCCTGTTGATTGTATTCAAAGATGAATTGACGAGCTCTCATTTTACCTTATATACCATGTCCCATGTCCTACCAAGTTCACCTACAGTGTATTCTGTTTTAGTTTGTCCAAACTGCTTGGCTGTTGGATCATATACTACGTTATCTAATACTACCACATAGTGATGCCAATACTTAGGTGGTATCTTTTGCCAGCGTGCATCCGCTACTTCTGGGTGGCCTTTGAATCCTGCTACCTGTAACAAGACAGGCATCTTGCCTTGACCTTTGGCCTTAGTGTAAAGGTCATTGGCTAGTTTGTAGCACTGATCAAATTCTTCCTGTCTCATCGTCTAAACACGCTATAGACAATAGGATAATCATGCTCACCAACTATGCCATAGTTAATGGGATCTTTGTCACCCATGCGACGCTTAAAGTCACCCCATACATCATTGAATACTGATTCCGGATCGTCTTGATACTCTTCTGAGTCTTGGCATTGATCAGTAAAGCCTTCATAGTGAACGACGTAATCACCTACTTCATCTACACCAACATCATCTGGAGTCAATCCATCTAGGAATTCTTCTACTTCAGGATCTAACTGTGCTTGGCTTTCGTACATGCTTTCACCACCGCCGCCATCTCCACCACCTCCAGCATCTCCGCTGTCAGAGTTATCATTATATCCGCCCCAATAGTATCCATAATATCCACCTACGGGATATCTACGACGGGATTTTTTCTTTTTGGATTTTCTACGCTCGTCTAAACTTAGTTCTTGATCAACTTTAGAATTTTTAGTTTTGTATAATTTATCTAAGAATTTTTTATTACGTATGATTTTATATGCTAGATTCTCCGTTGAAAACTCACCACCAGCATCTAGTCCTGCTTGACGCATGTTTCTAATTTTATCTTGCAAGCGAGTGATATCTTCTACGCTACCTTGTTTAATAGCACGATTGATCTGTGTCATTAGGTCACGAGCTTTAGCTGAAACAGCACGATCATCGATATCGGGTTGTTGATATTTTGGAGTGCGTAACCAACGAGCGTCTAATACGCTATAGGTTCCTTCGCTGACATTCTTAGCTCCCTTGTCTTCTACATATAGTTCTACTTCGTGTCCACGGATAGTGATATCGTGTTCATCATTCCAAATCTTTTTCTTAGCTAGATAAAATGCTTCAGTGATGTCGCAGTCGAGCGTTGAAAAGTCTGTGACGATGTGTAGATCAAAGTCACTGTATTGTGTGTAATTGTAATTGACCAGACTGCCGCGCAGGATAACGTCTTCTAATTTAAAGTTGGGAACTTCAAGATATTCGATAAAGCGTTTAGCGATCTCTAATAGTTTGTAGCGGACATCAACTCGTAGCTCGTGGCCTTTCCATACGGCAGGATTTAGTTCCTCGTGATATGCTATATTACCTTTAGTTAAATCTCTGGCTCTCATCTATACACCATATTTGTTTTTCTTACGAGTCGGCACCGGGCTAACCGCATTGACATCTGTTTCTTTACTATTTGCACTAGCGATACGAGTAGCACTAACCCCCATCATCGCATCAGCTAGGCGGATAGTTTCTTCTTCTTCTTTAGTATAAGTTACCATAGAAAAGTTTTCAGCCCAAGCACTTTCTTGATCAAATTCTATATCATGTTCGGCTTTGGCACGTGCACCAGCTAGAGCCAGCATATATCGATATTGCATATATGGATCAGTGTTACGTAAGTCGCGCTGTACAAATGCGCCAGGCAGAGCGTCACTGACATTTTTTTCAACATGACCAAATGTGCCGTGTAGTTTAACTTCTGTTATAAATTCTTTTGCTCTCATATTATATTCTTCTATTAACAAATTGACGATACCAAGCACCAGTGCCAGGTAATACAATATCTTCTGGCAAGGTTAGTTTATCTCTCTCAAATGCTTCACGTGCATCTTTTACTAGTTCTTCATAGTTAGGCAGTGCTTTAATTTTCTTAATTATAGATTCTACACTGGTCATATCGGCTGGTGTGCCATTGATTAAATTCTGTGCTATCTCAGCTGGATTCTTCGTGATGGTTTCGTTAGAATCACGATCCATTAGGCCGTTTTTATAACTCCATTTCATACCCTGTGCTTTGGCAATGCTGGCTAACAATATAGCACGATGCACACCTTTATAATTACTTTCACCCGTATTAAGTGCAAATTTTTGAAACTCTGGGTCACCAAACATAAAGTCTGTTTGTACGTATCCGTTTGATTTATCACCTAAGATAGGAGTTTTAAGATGCACACTGTCACCTGATTTCTTAATATCTTCTGCTTTGATGCCACGTTTCAATAACTGTTGTATCAATACATCTTTGGTAATTTTCGTATCGTCGATGCCTAGATCTAAATCACCTGAAGTTTCTTTACGCCCAGTTGACCCTAGCATATTATCTACTAGGTTAAGTCCTGTAAGTTGCTCTAACCATTGCACGGTTGGTACGACATTTTCACGGCTAATGCGAGTAGTAGCTGGTTGTCCATCTGTTAATTTAAAGACGTTGCCGCCTTCGTATAAATTATTTGCCATAAGCGTGTGCTAGTCCTTTTGCCACTAGATCTAAACTATCTTCATCTGCTTGATACTTGATACCAATTCCACCTTTTGCACGCCAAGCTACAATATTAACTCCACGATCATCGATTAATATATTAGGACTACCATCTGCATTAACAGCATGTTGTTCTTTGTTGGGAGTTATAATAATTTCTGCTGGTTGAGGATTTAAGTTTTCTTTAATCCATACTTTTTTCCATTTACCACTATTAGCATAATCATTACGTAATGGGCTTGAACAGATATTGTAATTTTTGACGTATTTTAATGCTAGTTTTACTAGTGAATCGGTGGTAGGAAACTTAGGCAATTTATGGAAAAAATCAGTGCCTACCATCTTATCTAGTGTAGGATCAGCACTGGCTGGAGGTATGCTACGATAGTCATTTACACCAGCCATTTTAGCGTATTCTGCAAAAAAGTCTGCGAGAACACCATCCATATCTAAATAGATTTTAGTGTTCTCTGTGGCTCTGATTAGGTCAGTTGATCGCATATCTAGTATTTATCGCAAATACTATTATACGGTATTATGCTTGACGGGTCAAATAATTAGTACGTATACGTTTAGGATTAAACGCATCTTTTATAGACTTGATAACAGTTGCATTATCAAACTCTTTGCATGAAAATACGTCAATATAAACATCGCCTGTACTGTCTATAAAGTGAGCTACGATGCTTGATGTTACTATAACCTGTATAGCAGTAAATCCTGCTTTGTCAGGAAATTCTGCGGCAGTATATTCAATACGGGGTTCACCAATTGGTTCCATGTCTATATCTTTAACTAGTTTTTTAATCCAATTATAAACGTTTTCTTGACTTTGTATATTAGGAACATCACAAGCGTGGCAGTCAAGTATTAAATGGTAACCCCAAAATTCGTTAGTATTTGTCATATTATTTAGGTAGTTGAAATTTAAATCCTGTAGCAGCTTCGACAGCGGCTACGGTTGTTTGATATTTAGGTAAATCTGCCACTGGTAGTGGGCCATTTGGCATCAAGTATGCCATAACTTTCTTGCTATTCTTTTCGATAATGATCTTGTATAAACGTGTAGGAATACCTAGACCATTGCCAGTCTTAGTATAACCAGCGTCCCAGATACCGCCTGAGATAATGTAGAAATCTGTACCTGGAGCAGTTGCCCATTGACGTTCAAATGTTTCTAACTGTTTCCAAATACCACGGTTATTGTTGGCTACTTGTGGAACCATATTGCTTAAGAAGAATGATTCTGACATGATATCAGCATTAATATTGTTATTGCCGGCTGGACTCATATGACCACGATCGTGTGTACGACCAACTGTAGCATAATCAGCTAATGCAGCTGAACAAGCTGGTGTTACTAGTGGATCTGGACGGAAGTCATCTTTACGTTTAGCAGGACCTGACATTGTAGCAACTGTCAGATGCTCAAATACTGCTGATGGGGCTTTAACATCGCAACGATGTATTACAGCATAGTTTTTATGGCAAAGCTCTTGATCACCTGATTTAGCTGTATATTGTGGTGTGCCTGCGGCTGTGAACTGTCCACAACTTTGGTTAATACCGGCATGTGCTAGCGTTGCTGATAATATCAACGTTAATGCTAATAATAGTTTTTTCATTACAAATCCTTAATTATATACTATGTTTATTTATACTATGGGCATCCAGGTATTGAGTAAAAATGAGCTACCTTGTATGTATTTCATAGGTACCATATCCATACTGATAGTAATCCTGGTCTCGTCTAAAGTCCAGGGCTCTACCATATGCGTATCACCTACGTCTTCGTATAGGGTTATGGTATTGTTACGGTTCTTTATTTCATAAATGTGTCCATCCGGAAACTTGTAGACGGTATTGCTAGGCTCTGCATTGATATAAGCACTGCATACATAGGTCTGGGTAAGTCCACTTAGAGCACCCCAATGGTTATGCCAAGGCACACTGTCACCTTTTTGTAGGTAATTTAACCAAGCATGTATGTAATAGGGTTGATCATACTCACAAGTTTCTTTAAAGAAACTACATACTTCTCTGTAGAGTTCGTTGATACCATCGTAGGGGAAAGTGAATACATTGTAGTAATCGTGTAAGCGACTGCTCATAGGAGCCGCATCTAATTGAGCTTTAAGAGTTGATTGGTAATCAGTGTCGCTGGGAATTTCTAAGTGACCTAATTGCTTGCAGACTTTGTTGTTGATTCTGCGAGCATCACGTTTGAGACGCTCTAGATCTAAAGTGATTTCTTTGACTTGGATAGGATTTTGCATATTTGATAAGTCCAATCTACTCCCTGACCTAGGCTATGATCAACTAAGCTAGGATCATCATGATGATTTTTGTGCCAAGTTTCTCCAAAGCCAAACCACATATATGACCGTGTATTACTAGGACCTTGATCGTCGTGTTGTAATAATAGAACAAACGCCACTGCCCATAGAGTTAAACTTGCTGGTAATAACCAACAGAATAATAAAACATTCCATCCACCTAGGATATACATTAGGCCAGCACAACCAAATACCCATAACCAATAATAATCGTGTAAGAGCTTATATCGTGCTGTGAGTTTTAATAAGTTGCGTGTAAATACCATGTCACAGGGCCATAGATGTTTATGATACCAAAACAATACTGACTTCCAACCACGTTGGCGACCATGTGGATCTAAAGGTGTATCATTGTGTTTGTGATGAACATTGTGTATGTTCACATAACTTAGCGGGCTACCTAAACAGGCCATGAACGCACACCAAGCCACAAAATATTCTACAGGTTTTGACATTTCAAAATATCTGTGACTGTAGTAACGATGCATACCAATGTTGTTGCCAATACATAGATATAGGAAATAGAATACAAACGCCAGCAACCACCAATGCAGTTCTGCACCCCAGGCAAGATAAACATATACAGGTAGAAGGACCTGCATAAGTGTCATCCATATGTAGTTAGGTTGTAGGATCCACTTATACTTCGACATCTGTAGGCTGTCCTTGCCAGTTAAACTTAGGTCTAAATATCTTGCTGAATTCATGTGTCCAATCTATTTCTGTTGCTCGCACTGCGGTGTTAGGAGCAGAAGGCCATAAGTGATGATTTAAGTGCAGGCCTTCATAGACCCAATCCCAACGATGTAGCGGACTATTGTTAGGTTCACAGTGCCAATGTTGTCGCCATACTGCCCAACCAATACCCCAACAGGCGATACCTGCAGGTATCAACCATAGGAATAAGAATACTTTAAAATCTATCAACCATAATAGTGCAGCATTTAACAATACAAAAGGTACATAGAATCTATGTAACCATCCCCACTTGCGACTAAGTCCTACGATGTGTTTACTAACGATAGGTGTCTTAGCGGGATCTACTTCACGTTGGAACCAAATAAAGATTGAACGTTTGCCGTTGGTAGGACCATGGGGATCGATCCCAGGAATATCACTATATTTGTGATGAACTGCATGAGTCATGGCATAACTTAATGGCTCACCTAGACCAATCATACTACCTGTCCATAGGAATAACCACTCAACAGGACGATTAACTGAGAAGTGTCCATGTGTAAAATAACGGTGCAGGGCGATGTTATTACCGATCATTGAATAAACGATTAGATAAAAGAATACCGTTCCGGCCCACCAATACCAGGCTACATCTAAATAGATACCATAGGCAATAGCAAAAAATACAGTGACCTGCATTAGGCTGGCAAACCAACGACTAGGACGTAGTTGTCTAGCTATCCATTCTAGCGAGAACCATGCTGGCATTTCTTCCTCCAAATCCAAAACTATTCTTTATAGCGTATTTAACATCTAGCTTAACAGATTCTGTGGGTAGTATCATGCCATGCCCTAATGGATCTACGAGATTAGCATTGCCTGGAACTTGACTGTCACGCATGCCTTGTAGGGTATATATAGTTTCTACTATGCCAGCAGAGCTCATGCTATGGCCGATCTGTCCTTTATTGCTGACCATAGTCCTACCAGGTGTCAGACTGGCCATAGCATTAAATTCTATTTCATCGCCCACAGGTGTGCTGGTAGCGTGAGCATTAACGAAGTCTATATCATTGGCTATGACTCCTGCTTTATCAAGTGCGCCTTGCACACAGGTTCTGGCTCCAATACCTGAGGGGTCCGGACTAGTATCGCTGTCAAATAATGTGTATAAGTTTGTGCTAAGGATAGCACCATAGATTTTAGCACCCCTGGCTTGAGCTTTACTTAACGGTTCAATGACCATAGTTGCTGCACCTTCTCCCATGACAAATCCACTACGATTAATATCAAATGGACGATTGTCTTCGGGGTTGTCACTGGGACATAATGCACCTAGACTTTGGAACCAAAATATATTAATAGGTTCACATAAGTGATCAGCACCACCCACTATCATCGCATCTAATTCTGGGTCTGCTTTAAGGCTAGTGATAGCATAATCAATTGAGGTAATACCGGTAGTACAGGCACTGTCCATGGCAGTGTTAGTTCCGCAGAATCCGTAGATAGCTGAGACCTGTGCCGCTGGAAAATCTAGGCCAATGTTTAGGACTTTACGTGGAGGATATTTGGTACGACCTTTGTCGATGGCATTGAACAAATCTAATCTTAAACTAGTTCCACTACCAAACGTAGTTATGATAACACCTGCACGTTCTGATGCTAGTCCACTATCACGCACTGCTTCGTCAACTGACATCAAACAAGCACGGGTATTAGGATCCCAATGACGCCAACCATAGTCAAAATGTTCTGGGTGAGTATCATCTTCTGTGAGTTTAATAGCCGGCGCAGCAATACGTGTTTTGACTACACTAGAGTGCGTGGCTGGGTATGCTGTAGGATCATCCATGGGCCAACTAATTTGACGAACTGCCGACTTACCGGCCAATAGATTACTCCAACTTTCTTCAGCTGATTTGCCGAGACTATTGTAGATGCCTATGCCCGTGACTACGTATTGTTCCATTGACTTGCCCTGAGTAATGTGTGTATATAATTACTTATCTGATACTAGGGCGCAGACTGTGTTTTCTGGTAGGTTTAGTTCCGCAGTTTTACCTGGGAATATTTTGGCGTGTTGTAAACTTGCTAGGGGTTTATCGTTGGCAGTAATTGGACCAGTGATACAGACTACAGTAACTCTTTTATCTGTAGCGGTAACTATTTTGGTTACAGGACCTTTGATTATTTCTACATCTAATACCCTGGATGCAGGTATTGGGTTAAACATTATAGTTGTTAGGCTAACATCTTGTGTTTTGGTTGTGTGATAGTATCCTTTAGCAGGACTTAGATCAATTAACTGACCTTGGCTGTCGCCGTCTTCGTATCGTAAGACTTCACCGTCTGGCGTAGCAGTTATAGTGCCACTACCGCGGCCTTCTAAAATGTAAATGAATTGATGATAATGTCCATCCCCATCATTGAAATAGGTATTAGATTCGTGTGGACCAAAGTAGGCCATGCAGTAAATAAATCCGCCAGCATTGATAGCGTTGTTTAAGATCATAGGACGACTTCTGGATTGGCCAATGCGTCTATAGGAGGTATAGCCAATGTAGGTAATTCGATAGCATTTATTTCAGCAGTGAATCCGGTCCATCCACTAAGGTCTATATAGTCCAATGGATTTTCTTGTTGATCTCTCTGTTGCACATATATACTGACCTGAGGGCGGATAGCTTCTATAAATTCTTCAGGAGTTGACGCATTAAAGTTTGTTATTTGAAATGCAATAGCAGGATATTCGTCTATGCTTTTTTTGCTGTATTCGCTAGCATATTTTACTATAACACTATGTGTAACTTGATCTACTTCTACGATCTTGATGTTGATCTTGCTCATTGAAAATCCTTAGGCTCTAGGACCAAGTATAGTTCCTTCTACATCAATATTGACATTTATATATCCAATGATAGCAGCTCCAGCTACACCACCTGCTCCACCTAAGGTTGATCCTGTAGCACTTGATCCATTAGTACCATTGACTCCACCAAGACCACGAGCTCCACCGGCTCCGCCTAATCCGGCTCCGGAACCACCAGTTGTAGCTGTTCCGTTATTAGCACCTGCACCAAGACCAGCACCACCACCACCTTGGCCTCCAGTAGGTCCACCACCACCTCCACCTCCACCACCACCACCTGCGATAGTGCCGTTGTTTGTAAGAGCAGTTGCATAACTTACTGCTAGTGCAGGACCGCCTGGCGCTCCTGGGAATCCTGGTGATGCTGTAACTGTGGTATTTACAGCTTGGATTCGTCCTTTGCTATCTTGGAATACTGGCTGACCTTTGCTGTTATAGACTGGAACTGTTGTATATACATATTGGCCTGCGGCCCCACCATCACCACCACGTCCTGCAATAGTACCATTATTGACTATTATTAAACTATCCCCAGTTGTTAATCCACTAGCAGATATAGCGGCCTGTCCAACAGTAGTTGATGTAACAGTTACGCCAGCGTTGACAGTTAGCGTGATATCTGAATATCCTGGGTAGTATGTACCTAAAGTATTAAGAGTATCTAGTAGATCGTAATTGCTAGTGTTTGCTGCGATAACTAAATTAATTTTTGAACGTCTCGACGGAGTTGCAGAAACTTTACTCGATTCTAATGTCAATGGAGTTGCGATATCTCGCCATACACCATTTTGTTTTAACCAACCACGGACGATCTGTTTCCATCCCCCTGCGGCCACAGTCCTTACAGTTGGCACTGAAGTTGTGGTTGGGCTGGTAGTGGTTGTGACTAGATCATAACCAATATTAATATATCCAGCACCTTTAGCGTTTCCGGCCCTGGACAAAGATGAGCCTGTTGGTATAATTCCAACACCACCACCTCCTACACCACCCGATCCAGCAGATTTACTCAATCCTAAGCCATTTGATCCATCACCACCATTACCACCAGGTGCTATAAGGACAGGTCCACCACCTGTTAATATTGATGTCGCTGCTCCGCCTCCACCTCCAGCACCAGTTGCACTATATGAGGAAGTAGTAGATGGGGTGGTGATTGTGTAGTTATATGCACCAACAGTTGCAGTTATGACTCCTAATCCAAATCTTGTCGCATCAACAGTAATTGTTCCAGAATATGCTAGGCTACCTCTGGTATAGGTAATTGATCCAACTGTGATAGTCGTTGCTGTTGTTGATGATGCGTATGCGCCGGTATCTGCTCCATTGCGGGCTACTAAAATAGATTTATTATAGTATGGTTTTCCGATAAAAATAGATTGATTTAACGGAGGGGACACGGTATACCAAATATTTTCATTAGGATCCGGAGCAGTTGTCGCACCACTTAATATACTGAGAAAATACGTTTGTAGTGCACCAAAAGTTGTAGGATATGCTGTTACGTATGTGTCGGTTGTAGTTGTGGTCGTTCCTAAACGAGATACAGCCGCACCTGGGCTACCTGCATATAACCCAAGTGGGTCTCTTCCACCCGTGCCAACACTAGCAGTTCCAAGCAAACCTGGAGAAAAGGCACCGGAACCACCACCACCCCCAACATTTAAGTTTAACACTTGTCCGGGAGTCACTGATAAACTACAAGATATTTGCTGACCACCTATTCCTGGTGAAGTTATTCCAACTGCATCACCATCACCGCCGCCTCCGCCTGCCGCGGTTACTTCAATTGATGTAACACCTGAGGGAACAGTCCAATTAGTAGATGAGGTTGTTGAAACTACTTTTCTTTCTGTAATCGTGGATGTAGTACCAGACGGAACTACTACTGTAGAATATGTTGTTACTGTTTTGTTGGGTGTTTTAATATAAGCGTTAGTAACCTGTTTCCATGCGCTCGATTGTTTGATCCATGCTGTGAATAGTTTTTGGAATACAACAATCACACAACCGTCAAAAGTAGCTACACCACGACTTTTACCTGGATAGTATCCATTAGTAGTTCCTGCTGTATTAGTTCCAGATCCAGCAGTTAATGTAGCAGAAGTTACTGTAGCATTGGCATAGTTCTGTCCACCGAATCCACCTTGTGATATAGAATATACATCATCACCGTAGAGAGCTCTTTGGCTGTCACCACCAAATGGATAACCACCACCTCCACCACCAGCGCCACCAGCGCCACCTTTGCGCCCATCCGCTCCTCTGGGTGTAGTAGTTATCTGTGTCGCTACTCCACCTGGGCGACCTTTACCATTTTCAGGATCACCGCCACCCCAATCTTCACCGAGACCACCGCCACCACCTGCACCCGCAGCTACGATCATAGGAATGTTATTAACAAACACAGCACTGGCTCCACCCCCACCACCTGCTCCGCCTGCATCGTTATCTTCTGGATCTCCTCCAGGAGCACCCACACCACCTGATAGATCCACTATAGGATTATTACCTGTTCCAGCGACCGATCCTGCGGCTGTCCTGCCCACGATTGATCCACCTGCTCCACCCACTGATATAACCATCGAATCGCCCGCATCTATGGTCACTACACCAGCGGCATATCCGCCGCCGCCGCCAGGCGCACCAGTTCCTGTACCACCACCAGCACCCCAAGCATAGACTAATACTTGATTGCTGTAACCGCTAGGAACTGTAACTGTAAAGCTCCCTGCTGAAAGATATTGGTATACTACTGATTGACTCATTTAGTTGGCCTTTGATACTTTTGTTCTAATTTTTTGATTTCTTGCTGAATAATTTTTTTATTATCTAGATCTGTTTCTGCTTGTAGGCGTTTGAATAGGCGATCTCTCTGATCAAGGAACGATTCTTTGCTCGAAGTTTCTTCGGTTTGTACCATGTTCGCAGTGGCCCAATTTTCTCGGGTAAATAGTTCTGTTATTAGCATAGATATTCCGTAAATTACTCGTATTAGAAGTATTTATCTGAATCTAACTATTGATGTTACGTAGATATTGTTCAATAGTAAGGTTATCTTTGATTAAGAATTCATAATGTTTTTGCATCATTTCCACATAGTACACATATTCATCTAATTCCCTATTAGATAACCTAGTTATAGCATTTACATAAGGTTTTTCATAACCTACCAGCATGCTGGCCCAATTAAATCCATTTAACAGTGTTTCTTTTTTAACACGGTGGTCGATCATGTCAGATACTTCTTGTACTGCTGCAGGTCTGCGGACCTGCATCCAGTAGTCGCTATCTGTTCGATCACTGAGTTCATAGTGATATCGCACGAAATCTTTAGTATGTTCAAGTAGATTTTTCATCACTGTATCCAATACACGTGCAGATTTACTGTCCCAGGACTGATGTTTGTTATATTGTTTGCTAAATTCTATAGCAGTAACACAGGTAATCATCACGCTAGTAGCTTCTAACGGTTCAATGAAACTCTGTCCTAGGCCGTTGCTGATTAAATTCTTAACGGCAATATCCTGTAGCCTACCTCCGGTAAATTTGATCACTTTTCTAGGAGTATACTCATAACCACGCTGGTGCCAATGATCAACTATAGTGTCAACTCCTTCTTCATCGGTCATAAAATCGCTACAGAATACATGTCCACTACCTACTTGCCCCCAAGTTGGGATAGCCCAAATCCATCCTGCTCGCTGTGCGATAGCTTCTGTGGCTGGTTTATAACTTTGGAATCCTTTTACCTCACCAAATACAGCTCGATTGTTGATCAGATCTTCGTATTTTTTAAACGATGTTAGATGTTGTGAAAGCAGTCTATTGAATCCTGTGCAGTCAAAATAAATGTCAGCTGTTAATTCACGGCCATCTTCTAGTACTAGTTTGTCAATACCTTGTTCAGTGACTTTTACTTCCGTGATCGTTGCTAGTATTTCAGTGAACCGTCCTGGATTAGTATGTTTGCGCAGACTCTGTCCAAATTCAAAAGCATTGATATGATAGGCCTGTCCAGGAAATAAGCCTATATTCTCATGACTGTCTGGTGAGTAAGGACTCAATTGATGATCTAACAGGAACTGTTGGCTACCATGATACCTATTAAATTTATCTATGCCGTATAGATCGGGATTTTTTGAACGTAGATTTAAGAAATATTCAATACTAGATAATTCACGCTTATAGTGGAAACGACCATTTTGACTCAGAGGTTGATGGAATTGTTGTGCTGACATCTGATCATCAAAACTATGGAACCAACTACTACCAGGACGTGTCCAATCTTGAAAATCAATACCATACTTATATGTGGCCTTAGCATCACGCATCCATGCCCGTTCATCTAACCCGACCATTTTTGCTACATGTCTGACAGCTGGGGTGGTACTTTCCCCTACACCAATGATGTCAATTTCATCACTGTGGACTATAGTGAGTTCTAGATCTGTAGTTGCAGCTAAGTAGGCTAAGGTTATCCACCCAGCGGTACCGCCACCAACTATACATGCTTTCATTATGTGTCCTTTTTCTATATTATATGCTGTTTTAATAAGGAATACAATCTATTTATAGGTATCAAATAACACTTGACAACAAAGCGATTTAATGTTATAATTACACTTTAAAATCGTAAAAAGAAAGCCAAAATGACACAAAATTCCCAGCTTTTAGACATCATTTCAGACCCAATCGCCGGGCCTTTCGAAGGCGAAGACTTCTGTATAGATGAACAAGGATATATACAGGTCTATGACGGTAATCCAAAAACAGCCGCTATGATCATGCGTAAAGCCAATACCAGTGGATTATTTCCTATTAATCTAGTTAAAGTTGCCCACAAAGGTGATACTATTATCTTAGGGTTTGATAATGTATCTACTACACAATCTGTATTTGTTAGCCAAATTGGCTATCAAAAGAGTGTGCTAGCAGAAGTTAAGATTGATACCGACGGCAAATTCTATATATATCTTGACAAGAAGCGCAGTGCTAGAACATTTAACAAACTAGCATCAGCTAAGACATTTGTTAAGAGATTGGATAAAGATCTACAGTCAACGGGCGAAACTATTGCTACCTACGAAGAATCAGATGACTAAGTAGTCTGCTGTTGTTTGATCTGTGCTTGATTAATTTGACTAACTAAAGATTTAAATGACCCGGCTAGTTTAGGATCTTGTGCTACTGTGGCCATATCTTTCATCAATGGTTCTAGTGCGGCAGCTTCTTGCCCTGCAACTGGTTTTCCTTGGCTAGCAGTATCTAATGCTTTAGCTAAAGTAGCAGTAGGTGCTGAACTACCTGTAGCAGATTTCATCGCCTGTGTCGCCTGTGCTACAGCCTGTGCTTGTTTTGGATCCTGTGCCTGCGTTTTTTGTTGCATGGTTTGATTAGCAGTGCCTTGAGGTGGTGTAGCAACAAATTCTTTTACTGGTTTAGCTTTTTCTAATTGTTTTAACTGTGCTTGGCGTTCTTGTGGTGTAGGAACTTTAAGTTCGCCTGAGGCAAACTTCTTAGCACGTTCAACGTCTTTTAATTTATTAGCGATAACGGTATGTCCACGACTTTCAGCTTGTATAAATCCTTTAGCTATGGCAGCAGTTCGCAAGTCTAATATGCGTTGTTGGATCTGATCTTGCATTTGTTTATTCTGACCTTGCTGTTTACCTAATTCAATGAGATCGTTGACTTTCTTATCATAGTCATTTTTATCACGTAAAGGATTATACCCTGCACGATTAATAGAGTCTTGTCCCATTGGTTGGACGATATCGCTGTCTATGGCTTCTTCTACTTGGTCTTTTTTAACGGGCTTGTATTTGAAATCTGTAGCATAGGGTGTGTTCTTGTAGGCTTTTTTAGCCGCTGATAGGCTTGGAAATTTATCATGAAATGTCTTTAGATGATCACCTTCATCATCACTGAGTTTGACCATCCAACGTGCTTCTACTGGACCATAGTAACTGGCTTCTTCTAAACCTTCATCTAGGTCTGCACCAAAGTAATCAAGTGAAGTAGCAAATTGTTCAATATGACCTATTTTCTTTATGTATTCGATCGCGTCTCCTGCCACAGCACGATCAGCACCTTCGTTTTGATTGATAAATCGTGTTAGTAGTTTTGCTAATTTATTGTCGGTATTAGCATCTTCATTCAAACCTTTTTCATATTCATCACGGATAGCTGGAAGATAATC
>Ga0114974_10002127_pt1 | contig 15327 bp, 25 predicted proteins | sample S_130206_EF_Meta_FD_87318 | JGI IMG/M metagenome (GOLD analysis project Ga0114974, IMG submission 87318) | Freshwater microbial communities from Lake Simoncouche, Canada to study carbon cycling - S_130206_EF_MetaG | ecosystem: Environmental > Aquatic > Freshwater > Lake | place: Lake...
GTTACAGGAGGCACAACCTATCTCGTAGGCGAGCAAGGACCGGAATTATTTACTCCATCATCTAGCGGCAGCATTATTCCTAACAGTCGTATGGGTGGCGCTGGTGGCGTTATTAACATTACAGTCAATGGCGCAATCGATGCCATCGGCACAGCTCGATCTATCGTGAACGTTCTTAACCAGGAGGCAACTCTTTCAGGTGGATTCAATCGTATTGGTCAATCAAGATTGCAGACTACATGACCTGGAATCCACAGCCGACCGTAACGATTGCTGGGACAAGTTTTACTTCTAAAGCCTTGTCCTCAATATCTGTTTCATTTGGTCGTACAAATATCTGGGAGCAGGCGCGTACCAGTTACGCCACGATCTCAATTCTAAATGACACCAATGTCGATAACGCTATCGATATGAATCAGGCAGTCGTTATCAAGGTCAAGAATAGCGCTGGCACAGATGTAACAATATTTACAGGCAAGGTCAGCCAGATTGATAACGTAATTCAAAGTTCTGGTACAGCTGCGACGGTAGCCATCCAGAGCGTTACTGCCGTTGGATCTTTTGCGGATATGGCTCGTGTAATTATCGGAGACACAGCTTGGGCAAAGGAAATGGATACTGCCCGAATGACAAGAATTCTGACTGATGCAGGGGTTAGCATCGATGTGGTAGATAGTCCAGGCGTCTATGAGTTCCAGGCTGTCACTCCACCATTAAACGATGCCTACACTTATGCCGCAGATTATGCAGGTCAGGCTTTCGGATACATCTATGAGACACCAGCAGGCACAGTCGGCTTTGCTAATGAGTCTCGCAGGTTCGTAGATGCCACAGCTTCGGGCTACAAGGTAATTCCTAATTCTTATATTAACTGGGCATCTGTTAGTTCACAAAAAACACTTGCCGATATTACAAACTCGATTGAGTTATCTTACCGAGCAGGCACAGAGTCAGCATCGGATGCAACTAGCCAAGCAACCTACGGCTTAAAATCAGCAACGGTTGCTACAGAGCTGGAAAATGCCACAGATGCTCAAACTCAGGCAGATCGCTACATCACTCTCAGAGCCTATCCCCGTACCTCTCTGTCAACCTTTACCATTCAACTAGGTTCAAGTCTGGTCAGCGATGCAGACAGAAACATATTCTTAGCAGGCGTACTAGGCAAGCCAATCCAGATCACAGCTTTGCCGATACCGATTAAGAACACCAGTTACCGGGGTTTCGTAGAGGGTTACACGATGTCTATCAGTCGGACTGAAATGAGCCTTACCATGGCGACGACCGACTATACTTATTCCATTACGCCTACGCGATGGCAAGACGTTTCCGCAGCTCTTATCTGGAGTGCGGTCGATCCAGCAAAGACGTGGAGTACATATGACGATTAGGAGAACACATGGCAACTAGCCCCAATTATGGCTGGCCAGAGCCGGACAATACAGCTTATGTGAAGGATGGCGCTTTAGCCATGAGAACACTAGGCAATGCCATCGACACAACTGTAAAAGTAGTCGATCTTAAAGTAAGCGCAATCATCCATCCATTTCTACTTATGGGAGCATAATGGCAACAACGTATAAAGTTCTAGGACAATCCGCACCAGCTGCTACGACTGCAACTGATATCTACACAGTTCCAGCAGCAACCGAGACGGTGGTATCGACTATCGTGGTCGCTAATCGAGCAGCAACAGATGCGACATTTCGCATATCTGTTTCAGTCAATGGCGCAGCAACAGCGACGAAAGACTACATCGCTTATGATCTTGTCATCGGTGGCGCAGGATTTATTTCATTTACTATTGGCGCAACAATGGATGCAACAGACAAGATTCGTGTTTATGCTTCAACTGCCGATCTATCCTTTACAGTATTTGGAAGTGAGATTTCCTAATGGCATTTACAAAGATCCCAGCAGCTACAAATAGAATCGCAGAATTTACAACATCCGGCACATGGACATGTCCGGCAGGTGTTTACACAGCTGAGTTCCTTGTCGTTGGCGCAGGCGGTGGCGGCGGTGGTGTTGATAATTCTGTCAATACTCGCGCAGCAGGTGGCGGTGGCGGTGGCGGCGGAGCAGTTAAGCAAGTACAACTAGTTACTGCACCGGGTTCAAGTTACACAGTCACAATAGGTGCTAAAGGAACAGGCGGTGCTATTGGTGCTGCCGGTAATAATGGCGGATATTCTGAAATTGTTTTATCTGGTAACACACTTATTCGCTCATTTGGTGGAAATGGTGGCGGCGGAGTTACAGCGTTAGATGTAGCTACAAGTGCAACTGCAACAGCAACACTTGCAGGCGGTGGCGGAACTGCAATATCAGCCGCATCCGCAGACTTGCGAGCAACTGGCGGCGGTGGTGCTTTTGTAAATACTCAGGCTACTATTGGAATCGAAGGTAGTACGGCTGGTGGTACAAATGTGACCAATGGTCGAGTCGGTGTTAATGGTTTTGGAGCAGGCGGTGGAGGAGCAAGAGGATCTACAGGTGCAACCACTGCTACTGATAGCGCAGCGCCTTACGGTGCTGGAACTGGAGCAATCGCAGCAAATATCGCTGTTGCAACTAACATCAATGGATTTGCAGCACTAGCCAACACAGGTTCAGGCGGCGGCGGCGGTCTTTCAGCACTTTCAACAACAGGCGCAGCAGGTGGAGACGGCGCAGACGGTATAGTGAGGATTTCATACTATGCATAGCAGATTCGCAATTATTGAAAATGAAGTCGTAGTCAATTGCATTGTTGCAGATGATGAATTTGTAGCTGAATTTTATCCAACAGCGATTGACATTGATGATGTAGTACCTGAGCCATCTCCAGGATGGTGGTACAGGGACGGACAATTCATCTGTCCACCACAGCCTGAGGTGACTATTGAAGCCGAGATTATCTAAATCTGTAATCCAGTTTAGAGAGCAGGCAGACGATTCTTATCCAGATCGAAAGCGTGATTCTGACGGAACCTTCGCAGATGCCAGGCATCAAACCACAAAGAGCGATCACAACCCTGACGCTCTTACAGGGTATGTCCGGGCTATCGATCTCGATGCTGATTTCAACAGACAAGCCAATACAGCTGCTCACCTTGCCGACCAGATACGAATTGCAGCCAGAACAGATAAACGCATTGCATATATCATTTTTAACAAAAAGATTGCAAGCGCTAGAAGCCTCTGGATCTGGCGAAAGTATTCAGGAATCAATCCACACACCAAACATATTCACATCAGCTTTACAAAGGCTGGCGATGAAAGTGCGAAGTTTTTTAACATCCCAATGCTAGGAGGCAAAATATGAAGGAACTAATCAAGCGTCTAAAGTCACCTAAGTTCAAGGCTGCTTTTAGAGATTACTTGATAGGAGTCGGTGCATCTGCAATCGCAGCAACACTAGCCCTAGCGATGGATTTTGCTCCTGAGTATGCAATCTTGATTGCCGGTATCACTGCGCCTTTAGCAGCTTGGGCTGACAAGAATCGTAAAGAGTATGGCAGAACGCAGTGAGCGCAAATGATTGGGCAGGGTTCATCCTTGCCATTGTCTCGACGGTTGCTGTATTTGTTGGCGGTTTGCGTTATCTGGTTCGCGGTTGGTTGTGGACTCTTACGCCGAATGGTGGATCATCTCTCGCTGACAGATTGGCAAGAATAGAGACACGCCAAGAGCAGATGATGGAACTTCTCAAAAAGTAAGGGACACTTATCCACATGGCAAGAAAAGCAACCAAGCAACTAATTGAGCAAGATTACTCCGCACTCGATGCTTACTGCATCGGCATGTATGAATTCGCTGAAAGTCTCAAACGCGCTGGCTTTGACGAGGAAACAGTCTTAGGCATTATCGTTGAACGAGGCGCATATCCAGCTTGGATCTTGCCAGACCCTATCGAACCAGAACGGTTTGGTGACTATGAGGACGACGATGAGGACTAATGACAGTAAAACGAATTGCTTGGATTTCAGATATTCAAGCACCGTTCTTTCATGAAGCAGCAGTCAAGAATCTAGGCAAGTTTTTAAGGGCTTACAAGCCACACCAAACAATCTGTATTGGTGATGAGATTGACCTTCCACAACTGGGAGGCTTTGCACAACCTTGGCAAGAAGTCGAGGGCAACATCGATGAAGATCGCAAATTGACTTTACAGATTCTCGAATACCTTGGCGTTACAGATGTAGTCGGATCTAATCATGGCGCTCGTGTTTACAAGTCTTTGTCTCGCAGATTGCCAGCATTTATGAATCTGCCTGAGCTGCGATATGACAAGTTTATGGGGTACGACAAGGCTGGCATTAAGTATCATCCAAACGGATTTGACTTTGCTCCAGGGTGGCACACATGCCATGGAGATGCTTTCCCACTATCTAACAAGCCTGGACAAACTGCGCTTAATGGTGCTATGCGTATGGGTAAATCAATCGTCTCTGGACACACGCACAGACTAGGACTCAGTGCCCATTCAGAAGCCTCTGGAGGGCGCTACGGGCGCATTGTATGGGGTGTTGAGGTTGGAAACCTAGTGGACTTATCAAGCCCCGGAATGAACTACACAAAAGGCTACGCCAACTGGCAGATGGGCTTTGTTGTAGGCACATTACATGGTAAGCGCTTTACGCCTGAACTGATTCCAATCGATCCTAAAGATGGATCATTTATCTATCAAGGCAAGCGCTGGGGATGATGGACGATTTCACGCCTGACATCAGACGCACACTCGATGATGCAGTTGACGAAGGAGAATCGTTATCGTTTCGTTATGTAAATGGACGTGTAATTCTCTCTGGTTTGTGAGACCGTAATCCCGTAGTCACCAAGGATTACAAAAGGGAGAAAACAAATGGATCTACAAGTACCAATAATCTTGATATTACTAGCTGCTAACTTCTTATGGTATTTAGTTGGCTGGTCACATGGCTTCAATGAAGGCAAGCGCGAGGGTTTAGTAGTTGGCAAGAGCGGTCAGCGTGTGAGTGTTAATGCGCGCTGATGATATCCTCGACGAAGCAAAAGACCTTATCCAAGACCGAGGCAAAGACTACGGCTTGGCAGCTCTCAATCATCTTCGAATTGCCAAACTTTGGTCAGCCTTCCTCGAACGCAATATCGAACCACACGAAGTTGCAATCTGTATGGCACTCGTCAAAGTCTCACGAATACAAGAGACAAGCCTCCACGCAGACAGCTACAAAGACGGCGCAGCTTACATTGCGCTCGCTGGACAAATTGCATCAACTGATTGGGATGACCTTGACAGTTATTAAAGCGGCTCCTGGTGTTTGGTGCGATTACTGCAAAGTACGTTACGGGGTCAATTCCCTACTTGGTCAAAAGCCAGCCAGTTACACAGTTTTAAGCAATCACCCAAAAAGCAACGGGACACGCAGGCATTATTGCAACGCTTGTGCGATCGAGGTGCAGACTTGGGCTGATGGCACAGTATGGTCATTACCAGAACAAACCGATTACCTAATGGGACAGGACGAATTACCACATGGCATTTAACCTAGCAGATTATGAAACAGTCGAAACAAGACTGGAAAAGTTCATCAAGGACTTTCCGGACTTTCGAGTAAGCACAGAATTGGAGAGTTTTGCAAATGATAGATTTATTATTAAAGCGTACCTATATCGAACTTTCGCAGATAGCGTGGCGTTTTCAACCGGATACGCTGAGGAGAAGGTTTCTGATCGCGGTGTTAATTCGACTTCAGCGTTGGAAAATTGCGAGACTAGCGCGATCGGTCGCGCACTTGCAAACGGCGGTTACGCAGCAAAAGGTAAAAGACCTTCTCGAGAGGAAATGAGCAAGGTCGAACGACTAAGTGCAAAGGACATCGCAAAAGCGAATGAAGTGCCAAGTTACAAAACAAAGGAAGAAGCACTAGCTGCTGATCCTTGGAGTAATGCTCCGATTTATGGTGATATCACTCAGCCTCCAGCAATTACTACAGCTGAGGCTATTGCAACAGTTCAAGGCATTTTAGGAGAATCTAACTCTGAGGAGTGCGAGCATGGCGATATGAAATGGAAAGAAGGCGAGAAGAACGGAAGGGCATGGGGTGGATTCTTCTGCCCAGGTGGCAATATCGCTCCAGCACAAAATTGTGCTACTCGCTGGTACAACCTTGCATCATCAGGTAAATGGGAAAAACAAAGATTGAGGAGCGTCTGATGGGATTTGTAGAAGTACACATAAACGGACAATGGATGAATCTTATGAGTATGTCAGTTAGATGCCAGTTGTGTAATGAAGAAGTTATTATTGCTCATCTAGCAAAATCTGAAAACACAGATACTCCAGCCAATGCAACTTGGACATGTAAGAAGTGTCATTCAGTCAATGGCTAATCATCGAAAGACAAGAGGCTATAGAACTCAAAAGGTAATAGCCGATTATCTTAAAGAATGGTTTCCGTATGCTGATACTGCTGGGGCTGGGCGACAAGGCGAGGACATTCTTAATGTGCCAACAATCAGTATTGAGGTCAAGGCTAGAAGTGATTTCCAACCCTTAGCCTGGATTAAACAAGCTGAGTCAAATGCCGATGGAAAACTACCAATGGTCATTATGAGGTGCAATGGACAAGGCGAAGATGCAGGCGAATACCTAGCATTTGTAAAAGTCAAGGACATTATGCCGATTTTGGCTGATCTATTGCCAACAGTTGAAATAACAAGATGTACAAGCTGCGGTGCTTGGACATTTGAAGATAGGAGAAGTTGCTTATCATGCCAATTTACGAATACAAATGCGTGACATGCCAGATATCAATGGAGATGGAAAGATCAATACATGAAGAAGCAGATCCAATATGTTGCAATCAATCTATGCGTAGGGTTTACTGTTCATTCGGTATAACCTTTAAGGGCAAAGGATGGGGACATCAATGACACGCCGACAATCAAACGGGGAACTTGACACGTCCGGTACGCTAATGACGCAGAACCCATCAAGGGTTCAGAGCGACCCGGTGAGCCGGGTAGGTCGCTCGGTGCTAGTGGCTATTGGGATATCTATGTTCTCACCAGCTAATGCAGTAGCACCAGATGAGGCAAAGACATTAACAGCAAAAGAATATGCAGCTGTATTAGTAGATGATAAAACCCAGATGATATGTTTAAGTAAGTTATATGGGAAAGAATCAGCATGGAATTACAGAGCTGTTAATGGTTCTCATTATGGAATACCACAAGGTAGATCAGAGTATCTAAGGACTGCTACTCCAGAGCAACAGATACAATGGGGATTGAAGTACATACACAACAGATACGGCACACCATGTAAAGCATGGTCGTTCTTCCAACGGTACAACTACCACTAATGGCTAAGCAATCAGCATTACGCAACGATGGTAGTACTGCACTATGGCGCAAGATCCGTAGTAGAGTGTTAAGGCGTGATCAGAATACATGTCAGAGATGTGGGCTAGAAGCTACACATGTCGATCATATTATTCCAAGAAGGCTTGGAGGAGATGACTCTATGGATAATCTTCAAGCATTATGCAAACGATGTAATTTATCAAAAGGGGGTGGGTTTTTTGAGAGCGATAAGACACCCATGACCCCCCTTGGACTCTATACCCCCAAAAACGACCAGATAAGCCACTATCAGGAAGCATCTGAGTAACTATGACTCAAAACCCTCAAACAGGCTTAGAACAGCCTCCTACGGCTTACCTAGGGGCGACAGAACCCCGTATTAGGTCAAAACCCGTCGATTTGCCATCTCGCGGACAGGAAATGATTGATTTTGTTGAGACTTTGGTTGATCCTGTGACTGGAAAACACTTTGAACTGCTTCCCTGGCAAAAATTGCTGGCTATGGAAATGCACCGCGTCAAGCCTGATGGACGCTGGCATCACAACGAGGTAGGCGTGATTATTGCTCGTCAAAATGGCAAATCTACCTTTATGCAGCTTCGAATCTTGGCTGGAATGTTCCTCTGGGGCGAAAGGTTACAGATTCACACAGCTCACAAACTCACAACCTCATCTGAAATCTTCTGGAAGATCGATGACATCATTCAAGCCAATGAACAACTTGTGACTCGGTTTGTAAAAAAGTATGAGACCAAGGGCAGCCAAGAAATCAAGTTAAACGATGGCGCTCGATATTTAGTCCGAGCCAACAACTCAGCAGCTCGTGGAATTGCAGCACCTGACACAATTCATCTCGATGAAGTACGCGAATACAAAGATGACGAAGTCTGGGCATCGCTTCGTTTTACTCAGATGGCATCTAAGAATCCGCAAGCGATTATGTATTCAAATGCTGGAGATCAGCACTCAGTAATCCTGAATCGAATGAGAGAACGCGGACTAGCTGCTGCCGCTGGATCAGATGATGCGATTGGCTGGTTTGAATGGTCAGCCGAACCTGGTTGCGCGATCGATGATGTTAAAGGGTGGCAACAAGCCAACCCTAGCCTTGGACACACTATTCACATCGACAATCTTAGGTCAGCAATGTCAGATGATGAATCAATTATCCGTACAGAACTTTTATGCCAATGGGTGAGTCAAATCAATCCAGCCATCAATCCGTCAAGTTGGACAGAGTGCGTCTATGAGGGTACGCTCACTTTGGATCGGGAGCAACCAACTTGGATGGCTATTGATCTCTCACCGGACAGGCGAGCAGCGGCACTTGTGGCAGCGCAGAGACTTGTTGGGGACAAGTTCAGCGTTGTCTTACTGGAGACATATTCAAATCCAGTAAATCTTGACGATAAGGAGATAGCCAACTCAGTTGCAGTCTGGGCGCGTAAATACCAGGTTGAAACAGTTGCGTTTAGTCGTCAGACCGCAGGTGCCGTTGCTGCCCGTTTAGCCCCGGCAGGAATCCAAACAACTGCCATCGATGGCGCTGTTTATGGGCAGGCATGTGACGAAATGTTGTCGGCAATTACCTCCCAACGATTGCAGCATGGCAATCAGACCGAACTTAACAAGCAAGTTCTGAGCGCAGTTAAACTTCCATTCAAGGATGGTGGCTGGTATTTAGGACGAAAGGCGTCAGCTACGACAATTTGTGCAACGGTTGGAATGGCGATGGTCAGCCACTTTGCGACGCGACCTGATTCGGAAATCGATATAATCGTAGGTTGATTATGCTATAATTTTGTGCTAATGGGCATCTTAGATACATTCCGTAAGCAGCCACAACCAGTAGGTTTAACGGTTGATGCAGCTGCAACCCCAACACCTTTCAATGTCTCAACCGTCGGCAATTTGTTTGGCTCTCTTGGGTCAGCGACACGCCAACAGGCTATGGCGATACCAACCGTAGCAAGAGCGCGAAACATTATCTGCTCGACGGTGGCATCCTTGCCATTAGAGCAAAGAATCAAATCTTCCGGGGTACGAGTTGAACCCAACCGCGTAATTAACCAACCAGATTCACGCGTTCCCGGATCATCTGTTTACAGTTTTATTGCTGAGGATCTTTTATTTTACGGCGAGGCGTATGGACAAGTAACTGCAATGTATGCAGATGGACGTATCCAAGAATGGGCGCGAGTTGCATCTACAAGAGTTACTGAAACGCTTAACAGCAACCAAACGGAAATCGTTGGATTTAGTGTTGATGGACATCCAGTACCAGCAATGGGCATTGGAAGTTTAGTTGTATTTAACGGACTTGATGAAGGTTTCCTCAACAGAGCCGGTAGAACAATCCGCGCAGCTGTTGCTTTAGAAAACGCATCTGAAACTTTTGCAAAAGAGCCAGTCCCAATGATGGTCTTAAAGTCAAACGGTACAAATCTTACAGCCGAGCGTATTGGCAAGTTACTTGAAGCCTGGCGCGTTGCTCGCTTAAATCGCGGAACTGCATTTCTCAATGCGGATGTCGAGTTGCAAGCAATGGGAATTGATCCTGCAAAACTACAGTTGAATGAGGCGCGTCAATACGTTGCCCTAGAACTTTGCAGAGCTGCTGGATTGCCAGCATATTTTGCAAGTGCAGAACAAACCTCAATGACCTACTCAAACGCTATTACAGAGCGACGTTCATTAGTTGACTTCTCCTTGCGACCTATCTTGTCAGCGATCGAACAGCGTTTATCAATGCCAGATTTTGTTGGCGCTGGTAACGAGATCCGTTACGACCTAGATGATTTCTTGCGTGGCAATCCGTTGGAGCGCGCGCAGGTTTATGAAATCCTAAACAGAATCGGCGCAATGAGCGTCGCTGAGATCCGCGAAGAGGAGGACATGTTGCTATGAAGTTGACATTTCCTGTAACACTAACAGCAGCAGATGCCGAATCACGCATTATTGCTGGTCGCATTGTGCAATGGGATTCAGAGGGCAACACCTCAGCCGGACGCACAAAGTTCCTTCCTAACTCAATCGAGTTTGGCAAGAACACTAAATTGGTTTTAGAACACAACCAAACAAAGCCTATTGGCAAACTGGTTGAATGGTCTCAGGATGATTCAGGTATCACTGCATCATTCAAGATTGCCAAGACAAACGCTGGTAATGATGCACTAGAAGAAGCTGCAACTGGATTGCGTTCTGATTTTAGTGTTGGCGTTCAAGTAGATGCGTGGGATAACAAGGATGGCGTCATGGCTATCAGCGCATCGAAGTTAATCGAAGTTTCACTTGTAACTGATGGAGCGATCCCAGGTGCAGAAGTGGAAAAGGTAGCAGCAGCCGAAGATCCTGGCAAAGCAGCAACCGAATCAACCCCGGAACCTCAGATCGAGGAACCTAAGACAGAAGGAGACGACCTAGTGTCAGAAACCGTTTCAGAGGCAGTATCAACCGAAGCGGTTGAAGCTGCTAAGTCAGAAGTTAAAGCAACTTCTTATCCTCTAAATTCACAGTCAGTTCGTAACCCAATCGTGGACAAGGCTTCATACTTGGAGCACTCAGTTCGCGCATCATTGGGCAATGACGATTCAAAGATGTACGTTGCAGCAGCAGCGGACACAACAGACAATGCTGGTCTTGTGCCAACACGTCAGTTAACAGAAGTTATCAACGGCATCTCAAATGCAGATCGCCCAATCATTGACTCAATCTCACGCGGAGCACTACCTGATGCAGGTATGACTTTCGAGATTCCTAAGATCACAGTTGCTCCAACAGTTGCAGTTGCATCTGAAGGTGGAACACCATCAAATACTGATCAAAATGCCGCGTTTGTGAGCGTAAATGTTCAGAAGTTTATCGGCCAGCAGGTATTCAGTCTTGAAATTCTTGATCGCAGCTCACCAGCGTTCTTCGCTGAGTTAGTTCGTCAGATGGAGTTTGCATACGCAAAGGCAACAGATGTTGCAGTTGGAACAGCACTTATCAACGGTGGAACAGATGGCGGAAACCGCGCAGCACTTACAACAGGTGCTCTAGTTTCTGACTTCGTTTCAGATGCAGCTGTTTCTATCTACAAGGGAACACTTGGATTTGCACAGAACATCATCGTATCTCCAGAACAATGGGGCGCACTAATGGGCTTGGTTGATTCTTCAAATCGTCCAATTTTCCAGCAGACAATCAACCCTCAGAACGCTGGCGGAACATTGACTGCAACAGCAGTTCGCGGAAACCTACTAGGTCTTAACCTACGTGTTTCAACTGCACTAACAGATGGCTCAGGAGTCGGCGATAACACACTTATCGTTGTAAATCCAGATGCTTACACATGGTACGAGTCACCACGTCTACAACTACAGACAAATGTAATCTCAACTGGTCAGGTTCAAGTTGCTTACTACGGTTACGGCGCGATTGCTACTAAGTTAGCAGCTGGCGCATACCGTTACATGGTTGCATAAGTAACCAATACTTAATCATGCCGGGGGGGTTGCTCCCGATCTCCCCGGCAGCAGTTTAGAGAGGATGAAATGCCAACAATTATTACAGCGTCAGAGTTGCGATCAGTGCTTGGCGTTTCATCCGCTTTATACAGCGACAGTTATCTAAACGAAATAATTGATACTAGCGAGGCTGTAATTTTGCCTTTGCTTGTAAAATACGCAGAGGCTATTTATTATCATGAACGCGAAAACTCAGTAGCGACTCTTTACACAATAGATCAACATGATTTCATTGTAGGTCAAAGCGTTGTTATTACTGGAATTGGAAACAATTATAACGGGACGCATACAATTACCGAAGTTAATGCTTACAATTCATTTTCATATTCAAACGTTTTTGCAAATGAAGAAAAACACGCAGTTATTCCATCCGGACTTGCTACATTAACTGGCGCTTCAACTTATGTTGGCGTTGCAGCGGTTGAATCCGCGATCTTTGTAGTTTCAGTTGAGGTCTTTCAATCTCGCACAGCTGCTGGAGGTCAAATTGAAGGCGTTGATTTTGCTCCTACTCCTTACCGTATGGGGCGCAGTTTGTTTAACCGCGTTGTTGGACTTCTCGGGCCGTATATTGATGTAGAGACGATGGCACAATAATGCCGTCAACAATTCTCTCTGCTGTTCGTACTCCTCTTGCCACTGCACTAGCTGGTGTCTCTGCGAACGTATTTAGTTACGTCCCAGAACAGGTTCCAGTACCGGCAGTCGTTGTCGTTCCGGATTCTCCATACATGGAGTTTGAGACAATCGGCAAGGGCACCTTTCGATGCAAGTTAAATTACACAATAACCTGCTGCGTTGCTTACAACAGCAATCCAGCATCACTCGACAACATCGAGCAGTTAGTAACAAGTGTTGTGGCGGTTATACCAGCTGGATATGATCTCCAGGTAGTTGATCGACCAACAGTAACAACAGTAGGCGCTAGCAACTTGCTGGTCGCAGATATCAGGGTGTCCACTTGGTACACCCAAACAGCATAAGGAGAACCAATAATGCCAACAACAGTCATTACGGGTCGCGACCTGGTATTAAGTATCGCAACGGTAAACTACGATGCTCAAACAACTAGCGTCACACTCGTTAACAGCCCAACTATCGATATCTATCAGACACTCGATGGAAAAGCCTTTAAGCACACGGACGACATCTGGACTCTGAATGTAGAGTTACTTGCCGACTGGGGCGCAACTTCTTCACTATTCGAAGCAATGTGGACAGCAGCTGATTCAAATCCAAACACAACACTAGCTGTATCACTTACAGCAGTTACAGGCGCAGTCTTTACTTGTAACGTTCTACCAGTGTTCCCATCTGTCGGAGGCACAGCTCCAGGAGCGCAGACAGATACATGGACACTTCAAGTAGTTGGAACACCAGCAGACACATTCAGTTAAAATCTAACAACGGGAGCAAAGATGCAAAAAGCAATCACAATAACATTTCATGACGGTGGACAAGAAACCTACACAGCTTATCCACCAGATTTTGCCAAGTGGGAAAAAACTACGAATAAGGATATTGCAGAGTTCGCAGGGATCTGGGATATCCTGTTCGTAGCCCACAGCGCAATGAAAAGAGAAAAGGGTGGGATGCCAACAAAGGCACTCGACCCTTGGATGGAACTGGTTATCGATGTTGATGTGGATACCGATACCCCAAAAGCCATAAGCAAGGAAGCATCAGCCGACTCCTAATAGAATTGGCAATCGCCACTCACATACCAATGAGTGAATGGCAAGATGCTAGTGATATTTTAACTGCGATCGAGATTCTTAAGGAGAGAAATGGCAACTGAGATAATCTCCTACGATCGCGCAGAACTTCGTAGAATTACCGGATCATTCAAAGCAATGAGTGATGAGGCAATAACACAGGCTAAAGTCGAATCTTCCAACCTTGCTGAGTATGCTGCCAATGCTATTAAGACTGCAGCTGGCAGTCGCACAGTTTCGGGCACAGCAGCTCGCAGAGTTGCAGATGGCGTAAGAATTTCAAAGTCATCCAAGATTGGCGAGTTCTCTTATGGATTCGCATCTCAAAAGTTTTCAGGCGGAGCAACCACTCAGGATCTCTGGGCTGGTATGGAATTCGGATCAAATAGATTCAAGCAATTCCCATCAAGAACGCCAAGCAAAGGTCGAGGCAATTCGGGTTACTTTATTTACCCAACTCTGCGTCAGATTCAGCCTGAGTTAATCAAGCAATGGGAAACAGCATTTGAGCGCATCTTGAAGGAGTATGACTAATGGCTGGAAGTAGAACACTTAAACTCTCAATCCTTGCCGATGTCGATGATCTAAAAAAGAAACTCAACACAGGCGCAGATGATGTCCAAGGCTTTGGTGACAAACTAACAAAGTTTGGCAAGGTAGCAGGATTAGCCTTTGCCGCTGCTGGAGCAGCTGCGGTTGCTTATGCAGGCAAACTAGCCATCGATGGCGTTAAGGCTGCAATCGAAGATGAAGCTGCTCAGGTTCGTTTAGCCACATCTCTTAAGAACGTCACTGGGGCAACCAACAACCAGATCGCAGCTACAGAAGATTACATTCTAAAAACATCACTAGCCTTTGGTGTAACAGATGACAAACTCCGTCCGTCTTTAGATCGTCTAGTTCGATCTACTAAGGATGTCGAGGAAGCACAGAAACTCCAGACACTTGCAATCAATATTGCCGCTGGTACTGGTAAAGATTTAGCAGCTGTATCTGAGGCTTTAGCAAAAGCACATGATGGAAACTTCACAGCCCTTAACAAACTGGGTGCTGGAATAGACGCCAACATTATCAAGTCAAAAGATTTTGAAGCTGCAACAGCTGCGCTAAGTGCCACATTCGCAGGTCAAGCAACTGAGCAGGCTGAGACTTTTGCAGGAAAGATGGATCGCCTTAAGGTCGCATTTGACGAAGGCAAGGAGACTATCGGCTCATTCATCCTAGATGCAATTACTCCTATTGTTACTGTCATTGTTGAGAAGGTTGTCCCAGCGGTTCAAAGTTTTATAGATGGACTTGGTGGAAAACAAGGCTTGGGCAATGTATTCAAAGATGTAGCCGATTTTGCCAAGAAGTTTTTTACTCCAATTATTGATGGTCTAAAGTTTGCATTTGATAGAATCAAGTCAGCCGTTGGAGATAACAAAGATGAGTTTGTTGCTTTGTTTAAGTTCCTTCAAACCTATGTAGCCCCGTTCTTCGGTGAGGTTTTCAAACTTGCTATTGAAGGCATCGGTCTGGCTATCTCAGCCGTTGTTACTATTGTTGGCAATTTAATTAGCGCATTTAGAACTTTGATTTCTATCGGTGGCAAAATTGGTGGCGCTATTGGTGGGTTGTTTGGTGGCGGTCGAGCCAGTGGCGGTTCAGTTACAGGAGGCACAACCTATCTCGTAGGCGAGCAAGGACCGGAATTATTTACTCCATCATCTAGCGGCAGCATTATTCCTAACAGTCGTATGGGTGGCGCTGGTGGCGTTATTAACATTACA
>Ga0114974_10002128_pt1 | contig 15322 bp, 15 predicted proteins | sample S_130206_EF_Meta_FD_87318 | JGI IMG/M metagenome (GOLD analysis project Ga0114974, IMG submission 87318) | Freshwater microbial communities from Lake Simoncouche, Canada to study carbon cycling - S_130206_EF_MetaG | ecosystem: Environmental > Aquatic > Freshwater > Lake | place: Lake...
AACCTAAAAGATTTATCCGGTCAATATTCTTTAGAAGCTCCCAGTTATGGGCTGAAGATTTAGCAAAGCCAATGCCTGGATCTAAAATTATTTGTTCAGGTAAAACTCCAGATTTTGTTAATGTAATAACTCGCTCATCGAGTTCATCCTTAACTTCGCTTACTACGTTCTGATATTCAGCAGCTTTCTGCATTTCTTTTGAATGTCCACGCCAATGCATTACGACATATTGAATCGTTGGATTGCTTGCTATTAGAGCCGCCATTTTTAGATCAGCTAAACCACCGCTTACATCATTAACAATTGTTGCCCCGGCACCGATTGCGGCCTGTGCGATATTTGCCCGAGTCGTGTCAATGCTGAGTGTTGCTCCAAGTTCAGCAAGTTCAGTAATCACTGGAATAACTCGATCGCGTTCAATCTCTTCCGTTACCCGATCAGCGCCTGGTCTAGTTGATTCGCCACCAACATCGATTATGTCAACGCCTTCAGAAATCATTTCCTTCGCACGATTTATTGCAGATTCAAAATCAAAATGTCGACCACCATCTGCGAAAGAGTCTGGGGTTACATTTAATATCCCCATAACAAGGGTGCGCTCGATTTTCATGTTATCGATTATTTGAAGTTATAAGGCTCATAGCCTCAGCACGAGTAGCTGGATCACGCAATTGGCCGCGGACTGCACTCGTAATTGTTTTCGCTTCTGATTTGCGCACTCCGCGCATTGACATACATAAATGTTCGCAATCAATCACAACAATTACACCAGCCGGATTTAAAACCTCAACCATCGCATCAGCAATTTGTGACGTTAACCGTTCTTGAACTTGTGGACGTTTGGCATAAACATCTACCAACCTTGCTAACTTCGATAAACCTGTTATCTGACCACGTTCTCCTGGAATGTACCCAATATGTGCGACTCCATGGAATGGAGTTAAATGGTGCTCGCAATGTGAAAAAACTTCAATATCTCTGACAATTACTAGTTCGCGGTGGCCAATATCAAATGTTGTTGATAAAACTTCTTCTGGAGTCTGCCAAAGGCCAGCAAAATTCTCTTTCATCGCACGCGCAACTCGACCAGGAGTGTCACGCAAACCTTCACGTTGTGGATCTTCGCCGATTGCAATTAGTAATTCGGTTACAGCTTTTTCGGCACGTGCTTGATCAAACTCGCGTTTGGCACCACCATCATGTGGTCCCATTGAAACTGGAGTTATGTCATTCACTTGGTGGTGTTGCTTTCTTTCTTGGTTTGCGAACTGGCGCCGCTTCTTCTTCAACAATTGGCGCCTGAGGTTTTGCCGGTGAAAGTGCAACAGGTGGTTGAGTGCTTGGCTTGCGCAATTCGGAACCAGTCCAAGCTTGCCGTCGTGAAACTAATCTAACTTTCTTAAAAATCAATTCAATTTCATCTTTGAGCAAAGTTTCTTTTTCGAGGAGCACTTCTACTAAATCATCGAGAATATCGCGGTTCGCAACAAGTATTTCGTAGGCTTCTTGATGAGCATTTTCAATTAGATTGCGAATCTCACTATCAACAATTCCTGCAATCTCTTCTGAATAATCTCGCTGATGTCCGTAGTTGCGTCCGAGGAATGGTTCGCCTTCGCTGACACCGAGTTTTATTGCGCCGATTCTTTCAGTCATTCCATACTGCGTAACCATTGCACGAGCCAGGTTTGTGGCTTTCTCAATATCATTTGAGGCACCAGTGGTTGGATCATGGAAGATAAGTTCTTCGGCTGCGCGACCACCCAAAGAGTATGCAAGTTGATCAAGCATCTGATTTCGGGTTGTTGCATATCGATCTTCATCAGGCAGAATCATTGTGTAGCCAAGCGCGCGACCGCGAGGCATGATTGTAATTTTGTGAACTGGATCAGTGTGTGGAAGTGCATGAGCAACTAGTGCGTGCCCACCTTCATGATAAGCAGTTATCCGACGCTCTTCTTCGGTCATTAATCGAGTCTTACGTTGTGGGCCAGCCATAACTCGATCAATTGCTTCATCAAGCGCAGCATTTGTAATGACTTTTGCATTTTCGCGCGCTGTAAGCAGTGCCGCTTCATTCAATACATTTGCTAAATCTGCACCGGTAAATCCAGGTGTGCGTTTCGCAAAATCCTCTAACTTAACTGATTTCGCCATTGGCTTATTTTTCGCGTGGACTTCAAGAATTGCAGTGCGGCCTTTTAAGTCAGGTCGATCAACTGGAATCTGACGATCAAATCTTCCGGGACGAAGCAGCGCTGGATCTAGAACATCTGGTCGGTTAGTTGCTGCAATTAAAATAACTTGGCCGTTAGCTTCAAACCCATCCATCTCAACCAATAATTGGTTAAGAGTTTGCTCGCGTTCATCGTGTCCGCCACCTAGGCCGGCACCGCGTTGACGACCGACTGCATCAATTTCATCAACAAAGATAATTGCAGGTGCATTTGCTTTTGCCTGTGCAAAAAGATCACGGACTCGAGAGGCGCCAACACCAACGAACATTTCGACAAATTCAGATCCTGAAATTGAATAGAACGGAACATTTGCTTCGCCTGCAACTGCGCGGGCAAGTAATGTTTTACCGGTTCCCGGAGGACCATAAAGCAGAACACCCTTAGGAATTTTTGCACCAATATCTTGATACTTCTGTGGCGCTGCTAAGAAATCTTTAATTTCAGTAAGTTCTGCAACAGCTTCATCTGCTCCAGCAACATCTGCAAAGGTATTTTTTGGCATCTCTTTGGTCTGAAGTTTTGCCTTTGATTTTCCAAATGAGAAGACCCGGTTTCCACCTTGAGCATTTCCCATGAAGAGCAGCAGTAAAAATCCAATTAATAAAAGTGGTGCAAAACTTAATAGTAAGGACACTAAGAATGATTGGGTTGGAACCTTTACATCCCACTTCTTTGGAGGTGGATTACTAGTTAAAAGTTCGATTATCTGCGGTTCTTCGCCTGAAACATACGACGCATACAACTTCTTTGAACCTTTAACAAAATTTCCTGATTTCAGAACAACTTCAATTTTCTGTTCTCGATCTATAACTATTGCAGAATCGACTTTATTTGCTGAAATTGCGGCAAGAATTGTTGAGGTTTCTACTTTAGTAAATTTGTCACCACTTGAAGAAAGTCTTCCAAAAAAGCTAACCAGAATTAAGGCGAGAATAATCCAAAAAAGTGGGCCCCGAAGAACTTTCCGAGCACGCGCTTTACTAAAAGTTATCTTCTTTTTATCTTTTGGTTTAGCAATCTTCTTAGGGTTTTTTTCACTCATGAATACATATGCTTTGCTAGAACGCCGATGAAATCTAAATTCCGATATTTTTCATTAAAATCTAGTCCATACCCAACAACAAATTCAGTTGGAATATCGAAGCCAACATATTTAACATCAACGACAACTTTGGCCGCTTCTGGTTTGCGGAGCATCGTTAGGATTTCCACGCTCTTAGCTCCACGAGATTCAAGGTTTGCTTTTAGCCAACCTAGAGTTAAACCAGTATCAACAATATCTTCAACAATTACTACTTCTCGCCCTGTAATATCGCGATCTAAATCTTTAAGAATTCTAACTACACCGCTCGATTTAGTTCCAGAGCCATATGATGAAACGGCCATCCAATCCATTTCAATGTGGCGCTGTAATGATCTTGCAAAATCAGCCATTGTCATAACGGCCCCTTTGAGCACACCAATCAAAAGTAAATCTCGGCCTTCATAATCTTTCTCAACTTGCTTCGCTAATTCCAGAAGGCGCAACCGAATTTGTTCTTCAGTAACAATTACGCGTTCAATGTCTGTGCCAGTTGTTGCTAGATCCACGAGGAGATTCTCTTTCTACTTTTCAGGCTGATTAGGTTGCGGTTTCGAGAGCGAAAGTCTGCCCGAAATTCGGCAAACCTTCACACCACCGGGAAGCGAAGTGTGGCCCTGGCCACGCCAATCACTCACAAATGCTTCGATTGGCTCTAAATGTGCGGCGCTGATGCTTCCGGCAGGCGCTCCAGCCGCATAAATCGCTAATCGCAAAACCCGGCTTCTAATGGCAATTGGCAGGTCGGCTAGGAGTGAAATCTCGATATCCAATGGGTCTACTTGGCTAAAAATGCTTTTCGCCCACTCATCCAACGCGGTGGCATCTTCCCGCAAAATCTTTGCTGACCTAGCAAGAGCATCGATAACTCCTGGTCCAATTTCATTTTCTATTAGCGGCAAAATATTTTCACGAACCCGAACTCTTGTAAATTCTTTATTTGAATTATGCGGATCAATCCAATACTCAATATTTACTTCGCGGCATGCAGCCTCAGTAGTAGCGCGTTCGATTGCAAGTAATGGTCTAGTAAAAATTCCCGAAATTTCCTGCATGCCTGATAAAGATTTAGTACCAGAGCCACGAGCTAAACCTAAAAGCACACCTTCGGCCTGGTCATTTTTAGTATGGCCCAATAAAAACGAATTAAAACTATAAGTTTCAATCGCTTGCTGAAAAACTTGATAACGCGCTCGGCGCGCAGATGCTTCAAGACCATCGGTAATTTGCACATTTGCTCGTCCAATAAAAATATCTTTAAATCCAAGTTTGGTTAATTGCTTCTTAGCAAATTCTGCAATCTCCGTAGAATTTTCCTGCAAGCCATGATCAACAATTACTGCCACTAAATCAATCGCAAAATTATCGGCTTCTAATCTTGATGCTGCTGCTAGAGCAAGTGAATCTGCGCCACCTGATACTCCGATACCTACTTTAGAATTTGGTTCTAATTTTTCAAACCAAATACGAACCGCTTTACGCAGTTCAAGTAATGCCGGGGTTTTAACGCTCACAGGGAGCACTCTATAAAACTATTAGACCCGACCGCCAGATGGCATCAAGCCCTTAATGCTGTACATATTTGAGTAAATAAGCCCAACTCTTTTGGAATTTGCTTCCCACATCATGCCATTTCCCGCATAAATAGTTATGTGGTGGATATTTTGAACTGAACCATCATATGAATAAAAGAGAAGATCACCAGGAACTAATTCATTGAATGGCACCCGTTTTGTAGCAACAAAATAAAGTGCCGCATTTAAGCGACCCCAGGTTGGATAACCCAACCCTGCATCTTTATATGCTGCGTAGACAAGACCTGAGCAATCAAATGAATTTGGACCTTGTGCACCCCAGACATAAGGCTTTACTGGGTTGCGAGCTAAAACTTGCTTCTTTGCGTATGCAACAGCTTTTGTTCTGATCTCTTCAGTTGATCGAATTGTTGTGCGCCCAGTGAAACCTTTATTTGGCCAGACCTTAAATTGATTTGGCGTTTTGGTTGCTGTGTTTGCATTTGCTTCTTCAAGGAGCGCCAGCTGTCTTTGTTGTTCGAGAGTTACTCTTAAATTCTTAGCTTTAGCAAGTTCAGCAGCTAATTTGTTTTGAACAGCGCGAAGTTTATCTACCTCTTTTTGCTGGGCAGCCTTTGCCTGGTCAGCAGCTTTCTTGGTTTCTGCAACTTTAACTGTTGCAACTTCTTGCGCTGCTTTAGTTCTATCAGCCTCTAGCTTTGCAATTTTTGCAGCTTTCTCTGCTGCTTTGAATCGTTTCAGTGCAATTGTGTTTGTGTTGCCAATTTTATCTAACGTTGTAAGTTGATCGATTAAATCTTGTGGGCCATTTGCGCTCAGCAAAGAATTAATATTTGTGAAGTCGCCACCAAGTTTGTAAGCATTTGCAGCCATCTTTCCAATTACCGCATTGGCTTTGCTTACTTCGGCTTGAGTTTTCATGGCGTGAACGGCTGCAGCGTTTGCATTTGCTTTTGCTATTTTTAATTCAGTAAGCGCTTTGTTGTAAGCAATTTGGGCAGTATTTGCAATCGCAGCTAATTGGTTGAGAGTTTTTGTCGCACTACTCAATACTGCGGCGGCTTTCTTTGCTGCGGCAGCCTTTACTTCTTCCTCTTTCTTGGCAGCGTCAATCTGAGCTTGAGTAGGTTTTGGTGTCTTTGCAGAAACTAGATCTGCGTTAATAGTTGTAACACAGAAAGCAAGAGCCAATATCGCACTTGTTATTTTCCTAGACATCATCCAAGGATAAAGGTTTAGCCTGAGAAATAATCGAAATTAAAGAGCTGTGTCGCTAATTAGCAACATCTCTCCTCTTAAATAAAATTGCTGCAAGGCCGCCACCAATAATTAGATACCCCGCGGATATTGCTAACGAATGTTTGTAGCTCAAATTTAAACTTCCGCCAGCGCCAATATTCTGGAAGTTGGTTCCTGGTAACCATTTAGCGGTGCTTTTGATTAAAGCTCCCAGAATATTCTCAAGGATTAAATTCCAGAGAACTCCGACCGCGATTGCGCTGATAGGAGATCTCAGCAAAAGTCCAAGAATCATCCCGAATGTTCCAAAGCAGAGAGTTGAAATGAAGATGTTTAAAGTATTTTCAAAAAGGAGCTGCATGGCAGCAGATGAAGTCCATGAAGAGGTATCCACTTTTTCCCGCCCGGACAGTGCAAAAGAGATAGCGATACTTAGCACTCCAGCAAATAACACCATAACTAAGGCAAATAATTTCATTGCAATAAATTTTCCAGCCAGAATTTTCATTCGTGAGGGTTGGCGAACCAGAAGATTGCGAAGGGTTCCGAGGGAATATTCTTGCGCGGTTTGTGAAGCAAAGATACAGAGTGCGACAACCCCAAGGAAGACACCAACTAATCTAAAACCATAAATAAGGCCCATTGAATTACTTAATTCGGCCGCACTAATACTTTCGCCACGTTCGGTGTTTCCATTCTTGGAATTAATCATAAGGAAGACAATTGAAGTAAATAGCGCAGATAATCCACCAACAGTTGCAATTGTCCCAAGTAAAAGAGTTGGGCGGCGAAGTTTACGAAGCTCGGCAATTACTACGCGAATCATTTGCCATCCCCAGTCATTTCGAAAAAAGTCTCTTCAAGTGTTGGCAGAACTACGGATATCGAAGCCAGAGTAATTCCAGACTCAAATGCCATCCGATTGATTGCTGCTGCAGAATCTGGTGAGGAGTCAATATGTAAACTTCCATCCACAACCGAAATCTTCAATCCAGAATCACTAAGTTTTTTTGCTAGAACAGTTAGATCTACTTCATACTCTGGTTTAGCGATAATCATTGGCTTCTGACCAGCAAGTAACTCTTGAGTTCTACCAGAGAAAATTACCTTACCTTCGCGAAGCATGACTAAATATTCACAGATCATTTCTAATTCACTAAGAATGTGGGATGAAACAAATACCGTTGTTCCACTATCTGCCAAATCTCTAATTATTCCACGGACCTCTTGAATTCCAGATGGATCTAAACCATTTGTAGGTTCATCTAATATAAGTAGTTTTGGATTTGGAAGTAGCGCCGCAGCGATACCAAGTCGTTGCTTCATACCTAATGAATAAGTTTTAAATTTTGAACCACCGCGATCAGCTAAATCAACCTTTTCTAGTAGTTCATCAACTCTCGATAATGGGAACCCACCTAGCTCCGCTAATACTTTTAAATTCTCGCGACCAGATAGCGCCGGATAAAAAGCCGGGCCTTCAATCATTGCGCCGACGTGAGGTAAATACTTTTCAGGATGCGAAATACTTTCACCCAATACGGTTGCGGTTCCACCAGATGGCGCAATTAAGCCCAACAACATGCGAATAGTTGTGGTTTTGCCGGAACCATTAGGCCCAACAAAGCCGCAGATTGAACCTTCTGGAACTACAAAGTTGCCATGAGATAACGCTGCACGTTCTCCATAAATCTTTGTTAAATCGGAGGCAGATATCGCAACTTTTTCCATGCCACCACCCTACCTTCTAAATTTTAAACAAAACGCACTAACAAAGAACCTGGGGATATTCGGATTTGTTTAAGGATTTACAACAAGCGCTGCGATAACAAGTAGAAGTGAAAAGACGCTTAAGTAAGTAATAGACCATTGAAATAATTTTGCCGCGGCTCTATTCGAATCTGGGCCGTCAATTTTTAGTAATTCAAGGCCAAAGCCGAGAGCTATTGCAACGGTAATTACCCAACACCACCATGGAAGATTTGCACTCCAATTAACACCAAGTGAAGTTATAACCATTCCAATTGTGTGAAACCACATCTGTTTTTCGACAGATTTTATTGTTGCAACTACTGGCAACATAGGAATTCCTGCTGCTGCGTAATCATCCTTATATTTAATTGCCCAGGCCCAGAAATGTGGTGGCGTCCAGAAGAAAATTACTAGAAAAAAGAGCCATGCGGTTAATGACAAGGAGTTTGTTACTGCCGCCCACCCAATTAATACCGGCATGCATCCAGCGATCCCGCCCCAAACAATGTTCTGTGAAGTTCGGCGCTTAAGTCCGATTGTGTATCCAAATACATAAAACACAATAGCTGCAGCCGTAAGAACAGTTGCCCAGAGCGTTGTATAAATTGAAAATATTAATAATGAAATCACAGTAAGGGCTGATGCAAAGATAAATGCCTGAGTCTCACTTACTGCGCCACTTACAATTGGCCGCTTTGAAGTGCGCTCCATTAATCGATCTGAATCAACTTCAATAATCATGTTGAATGCATTTGATGCACCAGCAGCAAGAGTTCCGCCAATTAAAGTTGCAATTGTCAGTCCTAGTGGAGGCACGCCCTTCGCTGCAAGAAAGAGTGCGGGTAGGGTTGTAACTAAAAGCAATTCCACAACGCGCAATTTCATCAACGCGATATATGGCGGGATTTTCAAATTGCGCATGTATGTAGCCTACTCATGCAATTTCGAGAGGCTTGGCGATAGTAGCCAACATCTTGTCGATTACTTTTCTCGCCTCGGCGCGAGATCTCTCTGTTGGCTTAATATGGTTTGCAATTACCACAAAGACATACTCACTATCCTTCGCTTCAACATACCCAGCCAACGTAACTGAAGTATTAATCCAGCCTGTTTTAGCTTTTACTAAACCTTTTGCAGCAGTCCCATATTTCTTAAATCTCTTCTTTAAAGTGCCTGTTTTACCGGCAACTGGTAGCCCATCATAAATTGCTTGCAATGATGGTTCGGTTCTAATCTTTAGCAACAGTTCAGCAATTGTTTTGACAGAAACTCGGTTTCCATGTGAAAGCCCGCTGCCATCAAATACGTTTAAGCCTTTTGAATCCACATCTAATGAATTTAAAGTTTCCTTGAAGGCTAAATTCAAACCTGAGTCATCTCGTGAATAGCCCATTTTAAGGGCAGCATTTCGGGCTAATCGATCTGCCAAAGTGTTATCACTCCAAAGAAGAGTGAATTCCAAGATTTCACGTAATGTCGGTGAAGTTATCTTTGCAAGCTCTCTTGACTCTTGTCCTTCAACGATGGGGGGCTTCGATATCTTTTTAAACTTAATTTTCTTCCCATAAAAGGCTTTTAAACTCGTTATATCTGCTTCGAAAACTCCGTTGTATTGAACGGTTAAATCAGGATATCCATTACCTGCTTTCATAACTGCACTTATCAGTTTTGTAGAAAGCGCACGGCCGAACTTTTCTGCATCTTTAGAACTTGTCGTGATCCAAGGATCAAGTTCACCCTGCAAAATAAAGATACTAGGGTCATCTGTTGCACTAATACTTGTTTGGAATACTTTCTCAGATCCATATGCCGTAATTGCAGCAGCTGCAGAAATTAGTTTAAGCACAGATGCTGGCGCTCGGGGCACATCTGCTAAATCGGAATAAATCTCAGTTTGTGTTGCTGGATCAAAAACTATGATGCCTGGTTTTGCAAGAATTGATGAAGTTGCTAGCTTCTCAAATGATTGTGGAATTGAGAGCGCATGTGCGCTTGAGATAGTTGAAATCAAGATACCTAAAGTAGATATAAGGGAAATCAATTTTCGGTTAAGCAATTTAATTCGCCACTTTCCGATTAAATCTGCCCTGTGAAATTGCTGCTCCAAGAATAACGATTGCTCCGCCTACCGGTTCATGCCAAGAAATATGTTCTCCTAGGAAAATCCAACCGACAAATACCGCAACAACAGGAGTTAAGTAAGTAACCGAACTTGCGATTGAACTTCCAGCACGTTCTACTATTTGGAAATTCCAGATATATGCAATCCCACTTCCAAATATTCCTAGTGCCATCATTGCAAGTATCGGCCCCGGTCGATAGTTGTCTTTGGCAATTCCATCGATTAAATAAAATGGAAGAAGGGTTAAAGCGCCAGCTGATACTTGACTTGCTGCAAGTGCTTCCGCCTTTAAATTCAGTGGAGTCAAATACTTCTTAATTATTGGATATGAGAGACCGTAGCAAGTGATGGCTGCGAATAGGGCGAGCACACCTATACCTGAACCAGATCCGATTCCATTCCAAATTCCAAGCACAACCACAACGCCAATTCCGCCAGTTAATAGCCCGAAAATTTGTTCTTTTTTAATTTTCTCAGATCTAAAGAAAAGAAAGATGAAAACTATGGTCGCTAGTGGAGTGAAGGCATTAATTATTCCTGCAAGAACTGTTGTTACTCGTTGTTCCGCAAATGCAAATAAAATTCCTGGAAAAACATTTAAAAGCAGAGAAACTATCCAAAGAATGAGCCAAGTTTTAGGATCCGTTGGAAGTTTGATGCCCCGGATTTTCACGATTAATAGAAGGATCATTGCTCCAAGAGCGCACCTACCAAAAGCTACCCCGACTGGTGTTAAGAATTCGAGTCCTAATTTGATAAAGATAAATGAACTTCCCCAGACTAAGCCAAGTATCAAATAAATAGGGAGCCAGGATTTTTGCTTCATGCTAACTCCCCCTAATGTTTGGGTATGACTACTGCGGAAATCGGACCTGGGGAATTCTATCCAGTCGTTGGTGTTGGTCCGCATCCAAAACCATGGCCTGATGCGAAACATTTTGATCCCGATCTTCTTGCAAACGGCGATCGAAGAAATGTTTTAGACCACTACCGATATTGGAGTGTTGAAGCAATAGTCGCTGATTTAGATACAAAAAGACATGAATTACAGATTGCAATAGAGAATTGGCAACATGATTTAAATATTGGCTCCGTCGTTCGCACGGCAAATGCATTTAATGTTTCAAAGGTTCACATCGTTGGAAAGCGCGATTGGAACAAGCGTGGAGCTATGGTTACAGATAAATACTTACATGTATTGCATCATCCAACAGTTTCTGATTTTAAAACTTGGTGTAACGAAAATGGAGTTCCAATAATTGGAATTGATAACTTGCCAATTTCTAAAGAGCTAGAAACCACAAAATTGCCAGAAAAATGTGTTTTGTTCTTTGGGCAAGAGGGTGCTGGAATGTCAGATGAGGCTGTCGATATTTGTGAAACAGTTCTTGCAATCCGACAATATGGTTCGACTAGATCAATGAATGCCTCCGCTGCAGGCGCAATTGCTATGTATGCCTGGGCAATGCAGCACTTAAATAATTAATCCTCTTTAACTACTTCTTCAACCGCTTTAATCCGACGGCGAATCTCTTCTGCTTCATCTTCTCGGCCCAAAGATTGCAGAACATCAGCCATTCGGTTCTCAATTTCTAGAATAAATTCGAAGTCTCTATTCTCATTATCTGTGGCTATTTCTAAGACCCGATCCAAAGTATTTAAACCCTCTTCTCCGAGCCCAGCAACAATTTGTGCTTTTCCTAATTCTAAAAGCGAATAAGTCTCGCGATAATGATCATGCGCAGTTACGAATACATCTAAAGATTTTTTAGCCGCAATTAGGGCTGCTTCGCCATCGCCAATTTCGGTGAGGCAGTGTGCAATCTTCTGATCGCATCTTCCAACATTTATGACTTCTTTTAACTTTTTAAATAGTTCGCGGGCTTCTCTAAATGATTCAAGTGCTTGGCTATAGTTCTTTAATTCTCGTTGTGCGCAGCCAATCAAATGTAAATCATTTGCTGCGCCGCTGTCATTTCCATCAACTAAATGTTCCTGAACACATTCAGACATGCATTCAATTGTCTTTTCATATTCTTTCGAAGAGAACCACCATTCACCAAGGGTGCAAGCTAAATCAATTGCAAGCGGAGATTTTGATTCGCGAAGTAAATCAACCGCTTTACTCATCGCATTTGCCGCTTCATTCATACGCTTTAATTGATTTAAGTTATATCCAATTGCAGAGTAAGCCTGGGCTAAGCCATCAGATGGAACAACCGAACCAAGTTCGGCATAAATGTCTCGTGCAGTTTCAGCGAGTGCGAGCGCTTCGTCATATTGCCCGCGCGCATAAATTCGAGCGCTTAATTCGTAGTAAGTGTTTGCACGATCTAAACCCTGAGTTTCTGGAATTCGCTCCCAGAGCATCTCCTCGGTGACGATATCGTCCGTTGAATCCTCGTCCTCACTCATGGCTATGACTCTAGCAAGGCCTTTCCTCTTGCGCACCGGCAGGGGTATAGTTCCGACACGTGCGTTTCTTAAATATTCCTAGCAACGACCTGACCTATGACGATGTTTTCATGGTTCCAAGTTCGTCTCAAATCGCCAGCCGTATGGATGTAGACCTTTCGACTCATGATGGAACTGGAACAACTATCCCGATTGTCGTTGCCAACATGACCGCAATCTCTGGTCGTCGAATGGCTGAAACTATTGCCCGCCGAGGTGGAATGGCCGTTATTCCCCAAGATATTCCAATTGAAGTAGTTAGCGATGTAATTAAGTGGGTTAAGTCAAGACATACCTTCTTTGACACCCCAGTAACACTTTCTCCAACTGAAACAGTTGCTGATGCGGTTGACCTTATTAATAAGCGAGCACATGGCGCACTTATTGTTATTGAAGATGGCAAGCCGGTTGGAATCGTTACTGAAGCAGATTGCGAACGAGTGGATCGCTTTACCCAACTTCAACTCATTATGAGTAAAGATTTAGTTACGGTTCCAGATTCAATCGAGCCACGGGAAGCATTTGAATTTCTAAATACCCAACGCCGCCGATTAGCTCCTGTTGTTGATAAGAGTGGAAAGCTTGTTGGAATTCTTACTAGAACTGCTGCGCTACGTGCCACGCTTTATCAACCCGCTCTTGATACAAATAAGAATTTAAGAATTGCATGTGCTGTTGGAATTAATGGTGATGTTGCTGCAAAAGCTAAAGCACTAATCGCAGCTGGCGCGGATGTTCTTGTAGTTGACACTGCACATGGACATCAAATAAAGATGATTGAAGCACTCAAATTAATCCGTGCGCTTAAACCAAACGTTCCTATTGTTGCTGGAAATGTTGTTACAGCAGAAGGCACAAAAGCTCTAATCGATGCTGGCGCAGATATTGTGAAAGTTGGAGTTGGTCCTGGCGCAATGTGCACTACTCGCATGCAGACTGGTGTTGGACGTCCACAATTTTCTGCGGTTCTTGAATGCGCTGCTGAAGCAAAGAAACATGGCAAACATGTTTGGGCAGATGGCGGAGTTCGACATCCGCGCGATGTTGCACTTGCACTTGCTGCAGGCGCATCTCAAGTGATGATCGGATCTTGGTTTGCCGGAACTTTTGAATCACCAAGTGATTTAAATAAAGATGCCACTGGTCGCCTATATAAAGAGTCTTTCGGAATGGCATCTGCGCGAGCAGTCGCCGCAAGAACTTCTAACGATGGCGCCTTTGATCGAGCACGCAAAGCGTTATTCGAAGAGGGTATTTCTTCTTCAAGAATGTATATAGATCCAGCGCGACCTGGTGTTGAAGATTTATTAGACGAAATTATTGCTGGCGTTAGATCTTCATTTACATATGCCGGCGCGACCAGTATTAGTGATTTTGCAGATCGCGCAGTTGTTGGAATTCAATCAGCCTCTGGATATGCCGAAGGGCGCCCGCTACATACAAGCTGGTAATTAATTTAGCAGTTAATCAATCTCTCGCTTGGGGTCATTACTATCGTCCCAATCTTCTTGTGGTTGACCAAGTTTCCAATGCATATAGAAGATGAATAGCCCAAAAAACGGCCATTCAAATACATAGAGCCAACTACGATCATTGCCATCAAAGGCACGAACTAATTCAACTACTCCCATAATTAAACAAATTGGGATAAACGCTAATAACCATTTGCGCTCTGGCTCAATCTCTCTAGTCATTTGCGTTCGCAACTCTTTTTTCATTTTCAATCCAGTCATATGCCGCCATTGAAATCCAGACGGCATCTATCAACATTCCCATTGCCCACATGATTGCACCACCACGATGTTGATCTGCGATTCCATTCATCGAAGACATTTGCGTTGGAACTTCATGCAATAACTTATTCCCAGAGTAAAGAAAGAATCCCGTCATAGTTTCTGGAAGCATCATGGCAAAAAGCGAAAGCACGCGGGTGGCATAAGGAACTTTGAATGGTTGTGGGTTCCCAGACATGACTGGGTAGTAATAAATAAATCCGCCAATTAAAAATAGAATTAATTCAAATTCATGGATATCAGGATTTACCATTCCAGCATCAGCGAGTGGCGAGAAGTGGGTTGTAATTAAAACTCCAAGAAAAATAGTGAATCCAACTTCCGGGCGAAACAATTGTCGGACTAAGACATTTCTACCAATTCTTAGAATCAATCTCTTAACTCTTGGATCTCGTGAACTGGCCAATACTTTTATTGGTGAACCTAGAACTATCAGTGGCGATATCAACATCATTAGCCCAACATGTTGAATCATATGAAGCGAGAAAGTATTGATCGCAGAATGTGCTATTGGGCCAACGAGTAAAATTAAGGCCAGAAACATCCCGAAATAAAAGGAAATCTGTCGAATTGTAGAAACCCCATGTCGCGAAGGTCTTTCGCGGAAATACCAAAGGGATTTGAGAATTAGGGCTAGGGCAAAAAATAAGTCCCAAAGCAGGCTCAGCCTCATTTTTCCCTCCACTAATTCTCGAAGTTTTCCGACAAATTCTCGGAATTGTGTTCCCTAACACTACTAAGGAGCGTATCTTGTTGCTATTCGTTTGCATCTGGATTTTATCCAAAAGTAAGTGCAACCCATCGGAAGGTAAAAATATATGGCTAGTTCAAATATGACAGCCGGAAAAAGACTTACAAGTGCCGTGGTCGCAACAGTGGTTTCAGTAGCTGTTGTCGCAGGGGTAGGTCTACTCCTTCACAAACTTAGCGCTGATCCAAACGGAACTTTGGTTGCAACTAAGGAAGCGGACACCATCACATTAGATGGCAAGGTTTATCCGAAAGCTTCACTAACAATGGGCGTTTATGCTGATCTAGAACAAGCACATGCAGATGGTTTCGATGGAAATAAGAATGACTGGGTTCAATACGGCCCGTCTAATCATTTA
>Ga0114974_10002131_pt1 | contig 15311 bp, 14 predicted proteins | sample S_130206_EF_Meta_FD_87318 | JGI IMG/M metagenome (GOLD analysis project Ga0114974, IMG submission 87318) | Freshwater microbial communities from Lake Simoncouche, Canada to study carbon cycling - S_130206_EF_MetaG | ecosystem: Environmental > Aquatic > Freshwater > Lake | place: Lake...
GCCGCCAATCCTTGGGCACCTATAATAGCGGTTGGTGGCCAAGATGAAACGGTGCTCCACGATCTCTCCGACGGACATCGCATCGGCTCGTTGCCCTTCGCTGCAGGTGAGGTTCGCGTGCTGCGATTCAGTCGCAACGGACAGGTTCTCCTCGTGGGCGGTGGACGGCCCACCTCTTCAGGAAAAGTGGAGCTCGTCGAATTGAAGACTGGAAACTCGCTTGCTACGGTTGGGGAGGATTTCGATGTGGTGCTCGCCGCAGACCTTAGTCCGGATCAAAGCCTCGTTGCGACCGCCGGTCCCGAGAAGCTCGTGCGCGTTTATCGAGTGGCTGATGGCGCCCTAGTCTGGACCATGAAGAAACACGCTGACTTCATCACGAGTCTCGAATTTTCGCCTGATGGTAAACACCTTGCCAGTGCTGACCGCGCAGGCGGGATCTTTATCACGGAGGCCACCAACGGCGAAAACCCTCGTCTTCTCGCTGGTGCCACGGATGCGGTGAATCAACTTGCGTGGCGCAGCGATGCTCGCTCCCTCGCTGCGGCCTGTGGCGATGGTCAGGCACTCCTCTACGACCCCGTAAGTTCACGGCTGGTCGCAAAATGGGCAGCGCATGAAGGCGGCTGCCTCAGCATCGCATACGGCCGCGAAGGCAGCCTGCTCACTGGCGGGCACGATGCCAAGGCAAGCCTCTGGGAGGAAAGTGGCAAACAAATCTCTCAGTTCAAGAACTGCGACACAGCCGCCTTTCGCGTCGTATTCACGAGCGCCCAAAACCCTCTGGTTGGCGACTGGTCCGGCGACGTGCGTGAGTGGACACCCGAGGGCAAGGAGGTTCGTGTTCTTTCCGCTCGGGTCCGAAACTGATCGATCTTATCGCGCCCCGCGGTGCTTCCTTGCGAGCGAGCTGCGGGATGGGGCCAAAAGCAAAATTAATAATTTAATGAAATCGTTTTCTTCCCTCCTCCTGTTTGCGCTGGCCGCGACCGTCGCCGATGCACAGTCCGCTCCCGTCAAAACCAAGGTTGCCTGCGTTGGTGACAGCATCACGCAGGGCGTGGGCGCACCCGGGGGGAAGTCGTATCCGGACCAATTGGCGGGTCTTCTTGGGGAAAGCTTTGAGGTGAGGAACTTCGGCAACAGTGGGTCCACGCTTTTGCGCACCGGTGACAAACCCTACGAGCAGCAGAGCCAGTACAAGGCGATGCTTGAAATGAAGGCGGATGTTTATGTGATCAAACTGGGCACGAACGACACCAAACCACACAACTGGGTGAAGCGCGGGGAATTCAAACCCAGCGGGTTTGCTTTGGTGGATGCTATCCGTGGCGCAAACCCGGCGGCAAAAATTTTCCTCTGTCTCCCTGTGCCCGCCTTTCCCGAGAACTTTGGAATCACCGATGAAGTAATCCGCACCGGGGTGATTCCGCAGCTCAAAGAAATTGCGGCTGAGAAGAAACTCGGGGTGATTGACTTGTACACCGTATTGCAGGGCCACCCGGAGATGGTTCCGGACAAGGTTCACCCCAACGCTGCGGGCTATACGCTGATCAGTGAGGCGGTGCGTCGCGCGATCGCCCCTGGTGCGGGTGGGAAGTGACGTGGAGGCGCGTGTGGGAGGCGGCCTCGCGCCTGGCGGAGGTTGTCTCCGGGTTGCCAAGGCGGCTAAACCAAGCGGACGGCCCGCGTTTTGTCCAAGCGTAGGACATCGCCGGGAGCAAAGACCGGAGTCGCCTTGGCCTCGGTCACTTTTTCCGAACGCAACTGGACGCTGCCTTGTTCCACTAAACGGCGTGCGTCTCCGCGGGATTTGGTCAACTGGAACCCTTGTGCGTAGGCGGCTACGACGGCGGAAACGATGTCTGCGCCGAGGGCGGCCAAGGGCACGGGAGGGAGTTCGGCGCTGTCGAGGTCGCGTTTGGAAAAGCGGGTATTGAAATCGTTGAGAGCGGCTTCTCCAGCGGCTTCGGAGTGGTAACGGGCGACCAGTCGGCGGGCCAGTTCCTTTTTGGCATCCATGGGATGGCCTCCAGGCATATCCTCTCCGAGCAGGAGGAGGTAGTAGCGAGCCATGAGGGTGTCGGAGATGCTCATGAGTTTGCCGAACATTTCGGAGGGGGCTTCGGTGACGCCGACGTAGTTGTTGAGGCTCTTGGACATTTTTTGAACCCCATCGAGCCCTTCAAGGAGAGGCATGAGGAAAACGACCTGCTCGGTCATTCCCTCCTCTTTTTGCAAATCGCGCCCCACAAGGATATTGAAGAGTTGGTCTGTGCCGCCCATTTCAACGTCCGCCTTGACCATGACGGAGTCCCAGCCTTGGATGATTGGGTACTGGATTTCGTGCAGGCGCACGGAGTCCCCGCGTTCGATTCGGGAGCGGAAGTCCTCTCTGTGGAGCATCTGCTGAAGGGTGACGCGGCTGTTGAGGCGGATGATCTGTTCGAAGTTCATGACTTCAAACCATTCGCCGTTGAAAACCGTCCGGGTCTTTGCGGGGTCGAGGATCTTGAACGCCTGCTGCTGGAAGCTCTTGGCGTTGGACATGATGGTGTCGTGCGAGAGCTGGGGCCTCGTCTTGGAGCGCCCGGAGGGATCGCCGATCATCGCCGTAAAGTCCCCGATGATCAGAATCGCCTGATGACCCAGATCCTGAAACTGGCGAAGTTTTTGAAGGCAAACCGTGAATCCCAGGTGGATGTCGGGAGCGGTTGGATCCACGCCCAGCTTGATGTTCAACGGGCGGCCCAAGCGGAGTTTCGCCAGCAGTTCGGCTTCCGACAAAATTTGAGCGGAGCCGCGTTTAAGGATTTCTAGTTGTTCTTCCGGAGACTGCATGGGTGGGAGCTTTTAGGGATGGAGGCTTGTGGACTCAAGGGGGGAGATTCTTTGGAATCCTGTTGAAGAGCGTCTAATCGTGCTGCGCTGGAATGACGGAGGGAGGGGAGAAAATGCCGCCGCGCACGTGTTCGGTCCTTTGGCGGATGACGAACCAGACCACAATGGCGAGGAGCAGCGTGGACAGCTTGGCTTTTAAAAGGGAATCAGGCTTCGTCATCATCGGCGGTGGTGGAAAGTAATTCGTTGAGGCGGGCCCGGAATGTTTCTGGATCAAAGCCGCGTTCAATTTCACCTCCGCGGCAGAGCGAGACAACTCCTGTTTCTTCGCTCACCACGATCACGACGGCGTCCGTCTCCTCTGAGAGTCCGAGCGCCGCGCGGTGGCGGAGGCCCATGTTCCGGTCGAGGTCCGTGCGGTCCGTGACGGGAAAAATACACGCCCCGGCCATCACCCTGTCCTGGCGCAAAACGAGGCCGCCGTCGTGCAGCGGCGTTTTAGGATGGAAGATGGAGACCACCAGTTCTGGACTGAGGTGGCTGTCCATTTCGACGCCGCTTGCGGTCCAGGGGTCCAGGGGGACGTCTCGCTCGATGGCGATGAGGGCTCCAAATTCACGGTTGGCCAGGTCGAAAGTCAGTTCGCTGAGGATTTCGACCGTCTCACGGTTTTGTTGGGCGTTGGAGAAAAGGCGACTGCTGCCGAGGGAGGCGGCGGCACGGCGCAGTTCGGGCTGGAAAATGACGATCAAGGCGAAGAGTCCAAGAGCGGCGATGTTGCGCAGCAGCCAGTCCAAAACGGGGAGGTGTAAGAGTTCGGAAAGGAGGAGAACGGTGATCGCTGCCACACCCACGCCAGTGAGGATGCGGATGCCGCGGGTGTCCCGCAGACGCAGCCAGATCTGGTAGAGCGCTACCCAAATGAGGATGATTTCCAAGGCATCCCGCCAGTGGGCATTCATCAAAGAGAAGGCGGCCAGAGTATTCATGCGCACGCCTCCAAAAGAGCTTCGGAAGTCTTAAGCGCCTCCAAATTGGCGGGAATGTCGTGCACCCGGAAGATGGCGGCGCCGCAGAAACGCGCGTAACTGGTGAGCGCCACCGTCGGCCAGAAGCGGTCCTCGAGCGCTTTTTTGCCGCTCAGTACGCTGAGAAAGGATTTCCGGGAGACACCGATGAGGAGCGGGCGGCCCAGCGTCTGGAGTTGAGCTAGTTCTTTGAGCAGGGTGCGGTTGTGCTCGGCGGTTTTTCCAAAACCGATGCCGGGATCGAGTGCGATATTTTCGGCGGCGATTCCGTCGTTTTCACAGAGGTGTAGCGTTTCGAGGAGGTAGTCGCGCACTTCAAGAACGACGTCATCATAGCAGGGGGAATTCTGCATGGTCGCGGGCGTGCCCTGCATGTGCATGGCAATGCCGGCGGCACCGCTACGGAGCAATTCCTCCCGCATCACCGGGTTTCGAAGCCCGCCGATATCGTTGATGATACTCGCCCCCGCGCGAAGGGCAGCCCTGGCGACTTCTGGCTTTTGAGTGTCCACCGAGAGGCTGGCTGAGGTTTGCTTTGCCAGAGTTTCGATGACCGGGAGGATTCGGTGCAGCTCCTCTTCCGCGCATACGGGGGTGGCGCCCGGGCGCGTGGATTCCCCGCCGATATCCAGGATTTCGGCTCCTTCCCGCGCCATTTTGAGGCCCTGTTGCACGGCGTCTTCGGTTTGCCTCCATCGCCCGCCGTCTGAAAAGGAATCGGGCGTGACGTTGAGCACGCCCATAAGGAGGGCGTTTTTGCTCAAATCAAACGTGCGATTGCGGACTTTCCAGAGCATTGAGAGGGTGAGGGGAATGGGGGGTGAGAATAGAAAGGGGCGGCCTGTCGTTGCAGAAGCGTGAGGAGTCGTTTAACTGAGGGGGATGTCCACCGCAACCCCACGGGTCGATCCCAGCGCTTTTTCCGCTCCGTTGCAGGAAAATCCTTACGAATCGGACCGCTTATTAGCCGAGTACCTTCTTTTTCATTTCGGCGCTCCGTCTGAGGTCCTGCCCTTCAATATCGGCCCCGTTTCGGCCTTGGGCTACCCAGTGCGCTGCGTTAGCGAGTGTCTGGAGGCGTCCCTCCTGCCCGCGGGGGCTCGGGCCTTGGACCTTGGCTGTGCCGTGGGACGGTCCAGTTTTGAGCTCGCCAAGGCGTGCTCTGAAGTGTTGGGCATCGACTACTCCCAACGTTTTATCGGGGCGGCTGAGGAAATCCGGACCCGGGGCGTGCTTTCCTATCAGCGCACCGATGAGGGGGCGTTGAAGACGCCGCTGCAGGCGCAGCTTCCCGAGGGGGTGGACCCGGGGCGCGTCCGGTTTGAACAGGGCGACGCGATGGCGCTTCGGGACGGCTTGGGGCGGTTCGACGTTGTTCTGATGGCGAACTTGATCGACCGCCTAACCCATCCTCTGCGCTGTCTGGAGCGCCTGGGCGCCCTGGTGGTGCCCGGCGGTCAGCTGATTGTGACCTCGCCCTACACTTGGATGCCGGAATACACGCCGCGCGAGAACTGGCTGGGAGGCTTTGAAATCGGAGGCAAGCGCCAGTCCACTCTGGAAGGGTTGCAGCTTGCCCTTGAAAAAGACTTTGAACTCGAGCGGACAAAGGACCTGCCCTTTTTAATCCGCGAGCACGTCCGCAAATATCAGTGGAGCGTAGCGCAGGCTTCTGTGTGGCGCCGCCGTTAGCCCCTCGAGCGGGGGCGCGGGAGGGGTGCTGTGCCGAGAGACTCTGGCTGCAGGCCCTGCCGCTTACTTCCCAATCTGGCCTACTGGGCGGCTGGTTCTGCTTCGGGTTTCTTGAACAAGGGGCCGGGCTTGTTGCCGTCCGATCCGACCAGCTGTTTGTATCCGGACTCCAGAAAGGTTTCGGCGACGACTTTGCCTTCCTTGCTGATGACTTGAACCGCGTAGCCAGAAATTTTCGTACCTCCAGCTTCTGCTGGCTTGGCCGGGGGCGCTGCTGGCTGGCCACCCTTGGCTCCCCCCCCCATTCCGGGTTTTGCAGCGGCTTGGACAAAGATTTGCTTCTGGGTGTAACTACTTTTGGTCGGTTCGGAGTTGATTACTGTCGAGGAGCTGGGCTTGAGGTCCGCGGTTGATTCCCCGCCGTCGAGCAAGGTGTTTTTCATCGTTTTCATGTCCCTTCCAATAAACCAGTACCGCACCAAAACGCCGGCTTCAGGTTTGGCGCTCGCGTTGCGAAGGGTGATGGCAATGGCCTTTTCTTGGTTGATGGGTTTGGGAGCCGCTCCCGGCGCGGCGGGGGCGGCTGGTTTTTTTGCGTCTGCACCGCCCTCGGCTGGATCCTTTTTTTCGTGGGCTGTCACGATTTCGGCCGTGACGTCTATTTTCGCTGAGGCGTGAGACAGAGCAATGCAGGTGCCAAAAACGACTAGTGAGGTGAGTTTCATCGGCGAATGATAGAGGTTTTGCCAGATTCTATCGAGGCTAGAGTTGACCATTCCGTTCGGCGGGAGTTTTTTAACCTCCGTGAGCCCCATTTTTCCTCCAAGTATAATCATTATCTTTATAGCGCTGCTCGGCGCCATGGTGGGCTCCTTTCTCAACGTGTGCATTCACCGGTTGCCCAGAGGGCTGTCGGTCGCAAATCCTGTGCGGTCTTTTTGTCCTGGGTGTGATCGCACCATTCCCTGGCACCAGAATATTCCTGTTCTTTCATGGCTCCTGCTTCGTGGACGGTGCTCCGGTTGCCGGGCGAGAATTTCACCACGGTATCTCATGGTGGAGCTGCTCACGGCCCTCCTTTTCGGGGGTGTGGCATGGAAGTTTGGCGCGAGTGCGCCGCGGCTCATCGTTCCTGGCGTTTGTTTTGTGAGCCTACTCGTGGTGGCCACGTTTGTGGATCTCGAACACATGATCATCCCCGACGAAGTTTCCTGGGGAGGGGTTGTGGCGGGGATCTTGTTGACCGTTTTTATCCCGGAACTTCACGGGGGAGGCGCTCGGCTTGAATCGGTGGGGAAAGCCCTTCTCGGAGCTTTCGCCGGTTACGCCACGCTTTGGAGCGTTGTGGAGGGCGGGCGCCTGTTTTTTGGGAAAAACCGTTTTGCCTTCGACTCTCCAGCGGAAGCGGTCTGGACCCGCTCCGGAGACAGCGCGGAATTGGTCGTGGACGGCGAAGCGCTGGACTGGAGCGGCCTTTTTCCAAGAGGCACGGAGTCGGTGGAGATGGATTTTATCGAGGGGCACCTGGACGGCACCCCGTTGCTGAAGTCGCCCGCTGTCTGGGGCTTTGAGTCCCTGAAGGTGGATGGGCGCACGCTGGACCTGAATCGTGTGGACAGGGTGGTATGCCGGTTGCGAGCGCTGGTGCTGCCTCGCGAGGTGATGGGCTACGGGGACGTCAAACTTCTTGCCGCCATTGGAGCGTTTACGGGTTGGAAGGCCGTTTTTTTCACGGTGATGATGGCCTCGAGCGCGGGCGCGTTGTTTGGTTTGGCAGCCCTTTTGGTGGGGCATCGAGAATGGTCGGCCAAGATCCCATTCGGACCGTACCTTGCGTTTGGCGCGCTTCTGTGGTTGGCGGCGGGGGAGCATCTATGGCGGGCTTACCTGTTGTTTTTGGGTATTGGCGCCACCCTCTAAACGGCATTTAGGCTCAGACATCCTGAAGTCTTGGGTAAAGAGATGATCGCAGTGGGCCGTATCTGAGTCGGAAGGGGGTGCCGGGATGCTCGGTTTCTGTCTCGTTGAGCTTGGCGCACAAGTCCGCCACCATAGTGTCGTGAAGAGGATTGGTTGTCGGTGCAGTTCGATCCGCAATTCGTTGTTTGCGCGATTCACTCGCGCAGCGTCACCTCTCCTGCGCTGAGCGTGTGCAGGGTGCCGTCCTCAAGGCGCAATAGGAGGCAGCCGTCGGGATCCAGATTCTCGGCGACACCTTCCATTAACGTCCCCCCGGAATTGACTCTTAGATGGGTTCCCATGACGCAGCTACGCGCTTTGACTGCTTCGAGAACCGCTGGGAATCCCGCATCGATTTTCGAAAGAGATAGGTGAATGTGGCCGAGGAGACGGGCTGCAAGGTCGGATCTGTCGATTTGGGTGCCGCTTAAAATACGAAGCGAACTCGCCGTGCCAGCAATCTCTTTGGAAAAAGCCGCCTGGTTCACGTTGATGCCGATCCCCAACACGAGGAAGGGGCCTGTCTTGGGATGACTACCGGTCTCTGCGAGAATTCCCGCGACTTTTTTGCCGCCGCATACCACGTCATTGGGCCATTTGATTTGCGGGTGAAGCCTTGGGTAGACGTCCAACCCTTCGAGCGCCTGAGCCACGGCAAGGGCTGTAAGTGTCGTCAAGCGCGGCCACAACCGCATCGGTTCGACCAGATGCAGCAGCAGCGACATCCAAAGTCCCTCTCCCGAGCTGGATTCCCAAACTCTTCCAAAACGGCCTCGACCTGCTGTCTGGGATTCTGCAAAAAAAGCGAGTGGGCCAAGCTCACCTCGCATCCCATATTCCAAGGCGAGGCTGTTGGTGGAATGGGTTACCGATAAAACCTCAATGTTCCTGAGCCAGGGCACCTCCATTCTCGAAGCAATATCCTCTGCAACAAGTGACTCAGGCGTTTCTCGTACTTCATATCCGAGAAGTGGATGAAGGGGGATTGAGAAACCCTCTTTTTCGAGAGCCTCGATATGGGCGTGTAATTCGCGTTGGACAACGCCTGCTGCGATTGCCAGCTCACTGGGGGTGAGTGTACCGTGTCTCAAAAGTCTCAAAATACGCGCACGGGCGTCGTTCATGGCTCCGAGGGAAACTTGAGATCTTTCCAACCAAAAACCATCACCCGGCGCGTGGCCCCCCTTTGAAAGTTCATTTTTAGAATCTCGCTTTCAATGCCAGGCATGTGGGCTGCCCCCCAGGGAATTGCCACATGCTGATGGGTTTGAAGCGCCGTCCGGACCCCCTCCACGACTCTCATGTTCCGAGTCCGGATGATATCGTCAATGACCGTCATCGTATCAATATTTTCGAAGGTCGCGAGCGATTCCAGGGCTCCGAGCGTGTTCCCGGCGGAGGCGGCCTGGAGGATGCCGGCCACGCCGTTGAGCAGCGCCACGGTTGGAGCGGAAAAATCGCTGATATCGGCATCGCAGGCCTGGGTGGCCGGGCCCTTGTGTTTTTCTGTAAGGTCCGGTTGGGTGCTTAGTCCGAGTGAATCGGCTGCCACGCTATAGTCCAGGCGGGCCTTCATGAGGTGCTTCTTGTCGGTCACACCCTCGGGAAGAATGACCGATTGCGATGAGGGGAGAGCCTCCATCAACTTGTCGTAAAAGGCTGGTGCGGCCACATGGACCGTGGGCAAGAGGTGGATCTTTTGAGCATCCTTCTCATATTCCCGGGCTTCAGTATACAAGCCGGTAGAGTCGATTTGCAAAAAACCGTGGCTCATTTTCTGGAGCATGAGCTGCGCACTCCATGCCAGATAGAGGAGCAGTCCCGGCGTTAGTACAAATAGCTTTAATGCGCCGGCACGTATCGACCGTGAACACGAAAAGGTGCAGTCTGTCCACTGGCGTTGCTGAAAGAGGAAAGACGCTCCGCCGGTCGCCCGGCGCACGGAAAAGAAAACATCCAATCCCACGGCGAGGTGGGCTGCTCCTGCGGCGAACAGAAGAGGTTTAACGTCTAAATACGCCGGGAGGGGTAGGTACAGGCAGCCTTGCCAGAGCGAGAGGAAAAGGGCAGGGGCCAGCGGCCTCCACGGGAGCTGCTTGAAGCTGCCGATGCAAAGAATCACGAGCATCATAAACAGCAGGGCAACCGTCCCCAGAATGCTATGGGGAATGTTTCCAAGAACCGGACTCGCCAGAACAAAGAGCCCCTCAGCGGTGAAACTCACAAGATAGACGTTGAATATCAACGTCATCCAGCGGCCACGGTTTGCCGGCGGCGCAGCAGGGAGCTGCGGCGGCGAAGAAGGGAGCTGCGGCGGTATAGAAGGGGGCTGCATGGGTATGCACATTTGGGTAGACTCCAGGGGAAGTCCAATCCCAAGTGACTCTGTGCCAGCGAAGACGCGGTGGGTCTACTTGCCTGTACCGTTGCCGTGATTGAATTGCAAGTAGTTGTAGCCTTTGAGCGCTTTTTCGTAGCTGGCTAGGAGCCGCATGGCCTCATTCGGCTTCAATCGGTCTCCTTTGATCGCCGCATCCACCTGCGTTTTCATCTGACGCATGAGTTCTGACTGGTCCCACTGTACCAACTTGAGAACTTCCCCGATGGTCGAGCCTTCCAAGGTTTCCTCAATGTACCAGCCGCTTTCCTCGTCCTCGTCGAGGAAGACATGGGCCTCGTTCACTCGCCCGAAAAGGTTGTGAAGATCTCCCATGATGTCCTGGTAGGCGCCCATCAGATAAAATCCAATGAGATAAGGCTCCCCCGGTGTCAGCTTGTGCAGAGGAAGGGTGTCCTTCACGTCCTGCAGATCGATAAATTTCGAAATCTTGCCGTCGGAGTCGCAGGTGATGTCCACTAGGGTCGCATTTCTGTCCGGCTTCCGGTCGAGGTGATCGATGGGTGTGACGGGGAACAGTTGTCCGAGCGCCCAGTGGTCCAGAAGAGACTGGAAAACCGAGAAGTTACACACGTATTGATCTCCCAGGCTGATCTCCAATTCGCGGACCTCATCGGGGATGTATTTCATGCCCTGAGAGAATGTCACCACTTGTTGTGCGATCTGCCAGTAGGCCTGCTCGATCTTAGCCTTGCTCTCAAGCTCCAAGAGGCCGAGTTCAAACATCGACTGCGTCTGCTCCTTGATTTGCTGGGCGTCGTGCAGCGACTCCATCCAGTTCTGCGCGGTGATTGCTTTTTGCAGTTCCAAAATGTCCGTCACCTGCTTCGGGTCCCGCTCGGTGGGCTCAGCCTTGAGGCTGGTTTTGTCCTTTTCAATCGACCCGAACGCCTCGACCACAAGGATCGAATGGTGCGCAACGATCGCCCGCCCGCTTTCAGAGATAAGCACCGGGTGCGTCACCTTCTCAGAATCGCAGATGTCCATGATGTTCCAGACGATATCCCGGGCGTATTCCGCCAGGCTGTAGTTCATGGAGCTCTCAAAGGCCGTCCCTGAGCCGTCATAATCCACTCCCAGTCCGCCGCCGACGTCCACATAACCCATCGCGTGGCCCATCTTGACCAACTTTGCGTAAAACCGGGCCGCCTCGCGCACCGCGCGCTTGATCGTGCCAATGTCGGGCACCTGCGAGCCGACGTGGAAGTGGACAAGCCTCAGGCAGTGAGCGAGGCCGGCCTGCTTGAGCGTTTCGGAGGCCGAGACCAGATCCGCCGTGCTCAATCCAAACTTCGCGTTTTCCCCGCCGCTTGTCGCCCATTTGCCGGCGCCCTTGGCCGAAAGCCGCACCCTCACGCCGATCATCGGCTCCACCCCGACTTCCCGGGACACCTGGATGATCTGGTGTAGTTCCTCCAGTTTCTCCACCACCATGATCACCTTTTTGCCCAGCTTGCTCCCCATTAGGGCGTTCTGAATAAAAAGGGCGTCCTTGTATCCGTTGCAGATAATCAGACTTTCGGGGTCCTTGTGGATTGCCAGTGCCGCGAGCAACTCGGGTTTGGACCCGGCTTCGATTCCGAAATGATACGGCTTCCCCGCATCCATAATTTCTTCAACCACTTCGCGCAGCTGATTCACCTTAATCGGAAAAACCCCTCGGTAGACGGACTTGTAGCCCATCTCTGTAATCGCTTCCGCAAAACTCGTGTTAATCCTCTCGACGCGGTGCCTCAGGAGATCTTGAAAGCGCACGACCATCGGGAACGTCAACCCCCGCTGCTGCGCCTCCGCGAGAAGTTCGGTTAAATCAATCGGAGTGTTAGGATCCTGAGTCGGAAGGACCGTAATGTGACCGCGTTCGTTGATTGTGAAATAGCCCGAACCCCAACGGTCTATATTGTACAGCGAAATGGCGGAGGAAATATCCCAGGACGTATTCATTCAGTTATGCGCAAGAAATCGGGTCGGAGTTTAGGACAGCCCAGCCGTAATGCAACGCACACGGGCCCCTGTGGCAAAGTTTTTACAGGTTCACGCCAATGCGGCCGCTAGAACCGACTCTCTGCCGTGTCCGTGAAGCTCGAAAAGCCTCACGATCGTCTCCTCGATCAGGTTGTTCGGGCAGCTTGCCCCAGCCGTCACCCCCACAATGATTGGTGCGGCTGGCAGCCATCCCTCTCGGCTCACCTCCTCTTTGAGGTGCAGATCAAAATGGGTGATTTTCTCTCTAGACTCCAGTCGCCCCGCGTTACGAATGAAATAGGTGGGAAGCTTCTCCTGTCCCATCTCCGCCAAATGCGAAGTGTTTGAAGAATTGTAACCTCCGACCACAAGCAGAAGATCCATCCGGCTCGACAACATCTCATTCAATGCATCCTGGCGCTCCTGGGTCGCCCCGCAAATCGTATCAAAAAACCGAAAATTGGCGCTCGGTTCTATCCCTCCATCCCGCCGCTGAATCGCGGCCGCAATTCGCCGCTGTACCTCCTCCGTTTCCCCTCGAAGCATGGTTGTTTGGTTCGCCACCCCGACGCGCTTGAGATGCAAGTCGGGGTCGAACCCATCGCTATATGCCCCCTCAAAGCGCTCCAAAAAGGCCGTCTTGTCTCCCCCTCGCTCAATATACTGGCAAACCTCGTCCGTCTCTCCAAGCGTCAGCACGACCAGATAGTGCCCCTTACCACCCGAAGTCGCCCGGGATGCCGTCGCCTTGGTTTCCTCATGGGCCGCTTTGCCATGAATGATCGAGGTCATTTCGTCCGAGGCGTATTGGCGCACCCTCTTCCAGACGCTCATCACGTCTCCGCACGTGGTATCCACAATCTGGCATCCCCGTTCCTTGATGCCGTTGAGTGTAGTCACATCCGTGCCAAAGGCTGGAACGATCACCACGTCCTCTCTGTTCAGGCTTTCAACAGGCACCTCCTCTCCCTTTGCCAGTAAATTCACAATCCCCATCTCGCCAATCTGCCGGTTGACCTCCGGGTTGTGGATGATCTCCCCCAAAATAAACAGCCGCCGGCCTGCAAAAACTTTCCGCGCCGCGTACGCGAGGTCGATGGCACGTTCCACCCCATAACAAAACCCGAACTGTTTGGCTAAACGCACCGTCACGTCCCCCACCGTCAACTCGCCACCCCGGCGTCTAAGACCGTCCACAATGTCGCTCCGGTAATGCCCTTCGACCTGCGCCTGCACTGCGGCCATGACATCGGGAGTGCGTAGGTTAACTCGCGCTGGCGCGTGGGAGGGCGTGGAAGAATCAGTCATGCGCTAAGCAGTAAACTCGGGAGCTCTCGCCGCGGGCGAGAAAATTACGGGAAGACCGGCCGCTTAAGGCAAAGCCGGCCGTTTAAGGCAAAGCCGGCCGCTTATGAGAGGGCCGCGGCCTTGGGCGTCATTCGTGCCCCTCCCCTCGGCGAGGAATCTAAGACAGGGTACGGCGAAGTCCGCAGGGACTTTAATTAAAGGTCGCTCAGAACGGGACCAGGGGTCGCTGCGAAATATTTCTGAGAAATCATCAGTGCCGCAGGTGGATCCGGATCCTTGTAATCCGTCGGGTGCGCAACCTTTGCCCCAAAAACGGCGTCCTCGGGCTGCTCCTGGGCGATGCTCACCGGCGTCCCCTCCTTCACCAACGCAAAAAATTTGGGCGCCACCGTCTGGTGCAGCCTCAGGCACCCGTGCGTGCGCGGCACCGGGTGAACATAACCCGCATGAAATCCGTAACCTGGTGAAAACTCGCACCAATAGGGCATCGGATACCCCACAAACCTTCCGCCCCGTGGGCGGGCAGCTTCCCCAGGTTCGATCCCGTTCCCATTCACAAAAAAGCCGTACGAGTTGGATCGCTTATCCGCAATCTTGCCCGTGATCCGGAACTGACCGCGGGGTGTTGGTTTTTCAGGAAGACCGATACACGTCGCCGCCGCCATCAGCAGGCGGTCTCCCTCCATCACGTAAACGGCCTGTTTGCTTAGAGAAACCTTCACCCGGACCGCCTCGGGGTTCTGCGGGCGCAACGCCGTCACATTGTACGCGGGTGTTTCAGGCCTGGGAGCGACGCACCCGCCAAAATAAAGCAGGGCTGAAACCTGCAAGCCGAACTGAATAAAACGTTTCATAAAGATTGTGGGATAACCGCATCCGCGCCCGTTTGGGGAGGGCCTCCAGATTCTGTTTCAAAATCCAAGAATGGAACACCGCTTTCAGTGTTGCAGTCAAAAAGAGACTACCACACTTCCCCTCGCATCGCTTCGAAATCTGCGTTGGTTGAGGAATAAAAGGGATACGGACGCAATGCGTGTTCGGGACGGTACCGAAAATGTTTGTATGCCCAAAGCCAAAGCTCCGGCCGCTCCACAATGAAGGATTCAAAAACTTCCCAAGTCTTCTGGCAAAGCAGCCGTTCCCCTCCCGACTCCACCTCCATCGGTGCCTGCGCCATCACCCTGCACCGCCCGCCCGGAAGGGGGAGCGTCAGGACCGGCACCAGCAAAGCCTTTCCTCTTTTGGCAAGAACCGCGTGAAGGCGCGTGGCGCACATTTCTAGGCCCTCCCCGTCCTTTTTAAAAGCCTCCACCACAACGGCCGCCCCGCCGGGATCCAGGTTCAGATCTCCCACTAGTCCCGCACTTTCGCCCCTCAAAACGGCCCGCAGCATTTTCAGAATCGACTTGTCCTGAGGGATCACTCGGTGCCGGTTCCTAGCCCGCAGTTGCACAAACACCTCGGTGAGTTGTGGATTCTTGAAGTCCTCCGCGACAATGCTCGCCCAGCCTCCTAGCAGAGAGAAAGCAACCGCACCCCACTCCCAGTTTCCCTCGTGTGCGCAGACAAACACGACCCCGCGCCCCTCGCTCGCTGCTCTCTCGAGTGCTTCTTTGAAACCGCTCATCTCCAAATACCTGAGGGCGTTTGCCTCGGTGATCCGCGAGGACCAAAACAGGGAAAGCATCGTCACCGCAAAGTTCTGGTAGGACTTTCGCACAATCTCCGCCAGTTGTTCATCGCCGTAACGATCGCCAAGAGCCGCCGTAATGTTTGCGATCCCGATGCTCCGTCCGCGGGCGTCAAAATGATAGGCAAGCGCCCCCACCAACTGCCCAAGCCCCACGCATCCATTGCGCGACAGCCGCGGAATGAACCGGGCCAAAATCCGGCAACCCAGTGCCTCCAACCGATATCGATATGCCTTCCAGTTCCTTCTCACTGACAGATCTCATGCCGTAAGGCGTGCCCGTCTGTAAACCTTAAGCTTGGCTTTTGCATGCGCCGTGTGACTTCTCCCGCTCGATCCTCTGGCCCGATTCCAAAGTCTCAAAAACCAAACGGAACACTCTGGAGCCAATTTGTTTCATTTTAAATTGATTGAAACCAATTATTTATGA
>Ga0114974_10002132_pt1 | contig 15311 bp, 16 predicted proteins | sample S_130206_EF_Meta_FD_87318 | JGI IMG/M metagenome (GOLD analysis project Ga0114974, IMG submission 87318) | Freshwater microbial communities from Lake Simoncouche, Canada to study carbon cycling - S_130206_EF_MetaG | ecosystem: Environmental > Aquatic > Freshwater > Lake | place: Lake...
AGGAGTTGGAGTTCCTTGCGCCCACTGGCGGCGGCGTCGCGAGCGTCGGCGAGAATGTCGGCCTTGGGCCGCATCCGCTCGTTGCCCCTGGTATACGGAACCACGCAGAAACTGCAGAACTCGTTGCAGCCTTCGATGATGGTGACGTAAGCCTTGACCGGGTCAGAGCGGCGCGTGATGCCGAGTGGAAAGGTCACATCTTCGAACGGATCGAGGTCGATGGCCGGGCGCCGCGTGGCCTGCGCGCGCTCCACCAGCATTGGCAGGCGCTTGATGGCCTGGGTGCCGACGATGACATCGGCGACGCCGGGTGAGCGTTTGAGCAGGCTGCCGCCCTCCTGCTGGGCGACGCAGCCGGCGACCACCACGATTGGATTGTGGCCGCCTTCCTGTGCGAGCACGCGGAGTTCGCCCAGGCGTGTATAGAGCTTGTCTTCGGCGCGTTCCCGCACGCTGCACGTGTTGATGACCACGACGTCCGCGTCGGCGGCGTCGCTGGTGGCCTCGTAGCCGTCCTGTTCGAGGAGTCCAGCCATGCGCTCGGAGTCGTGCACATTCATCTGGCAACCGTAGGTTTCGATGAGGTACTTGCGTGCCATGGGGGTATCAGTTGTCCGTGCGCCGTGACGGCTGCTTCTGTGGTTTCGCCTTTGTGTTCGTCCGACCTTCGCTTTCGCCTTTCGTCTTGTATTCGTCTTTCGCTTTCGCTCCTTCGCGCGACTGCCCCTGCCGCTCGCGGAGGATTTCGAGGGCCGACGCCTTCAGCTGCGGCGTGATGTTGACGCCGCCCAGCATGCGGCTGAGCTCGTCGACTCGCCCGTCTTCGTCGAGACGTCGGACCGTGGTGAGCGTGCGCCCGTGCTCCACTCGCTTCTCGATCAGGAAATGGGTGTCGGCGTACGCGGCGATCTGCGGCAGGTGCGTGATGCAGAGGACCTGGAATGCCGAGCCCAGCGTCCTGAGGTTTGCGCCGACGACATCAGCAACCCGGCCGCCGATGCCCGCATCGACCTCGTCGAAGATCAGGCCTGGGGCGGTGGCACTCGGCGGAAGACCGTCGGTATCCGTGAATCCGAAGCGGGTGGTGGCCATGAGCGTCTTGAGCGCCAGCATGACGCGAGACAGCTCTCCGCCGGAGACAATTCTGGCGAGCGGCCGGACGTCCTCGCCGAGGTTGGCAGACAGGAAGAACTCGCCCCGATCGATGCCGTCGGCGGTCCACTCCGACGCCGAGAGGGGTTCGAGGAATCGAATCTCGAATCGCGTCCGCTCCATGGCGAGCTCGCCGAGCAACCGCTCCATGGCCAGGCTGAAGTCGCGGGCAGCAGCGCGGCGGGTGGCGCTCAGTCTGGTCGCCAGCTCTAGATAGACGGCGCCGACCGTGGCGCGCACCTGTTCCTGCGCCGCAACACGGTCGCTGCCCTGCTCCAGATCGGCGAGTTCTTGCCGGAGCGCATCGCGGCGGGCGATGACATCGGTGAGCGACGGGCCGTGCTTCTTCTTCAGTCGCTCGAGCAGGGCGAGGCGATCCTCGACCTCCTGAAGTCTGGCCGGCGATGCCTCGATGTTCTCCGCATAGCGGCGCAGGTGTTCCGCCAGGTCTTCCAGTTGCGACTTAATCCCGACGCGTGCGTCGAGGTAGGGCTGGAAGGCCGGGTCGAGCGCTGCCAGTTCCCCAACACGCCGCCATACCCCGCCGAGCGACGCGAGTACCGCACCGTCCTGCTCGTACAGGAGGCCGTAACCTTCCTCGCAGAGTCGCTCTACCCGCTCGGCACTGGAAAGTACGAGCTTCAGCGAGGCGAGTTCTTCGTCCTCGCCTGGGAGCGGCGATGTCTTGTCGAGTTCGGCAAGTTGGAAGCTCGCGAGTTCGATGCGTGCATCGCGCTCAGCGACCGCCTTCCGCAGGCGCGCCAGTTCCTGCGTGGCCGCCTGCCAGGCGGTAAACGCCTGCGCGACATCGGCCCTGGCCGGTCCCAGGCCGGCGAAGACGTCAAGTGCGCCCAGGTGCGTGGTCGGATCGAGCAGCGTCTGGTGCTCGTGCTGGCCGTGGAGTTCGATGAGCCGGTCGGCGAGATCCTTCAGTGCGCCAGCGGTTGTGAGGTCGCCGTTGATGAACGCACGACTGCGGCCCTGCGCGGTAATCTCACGGCGTACAAGCCACTCTTCTCCGCCAATTTCGAAGATGGCCTCGATTGTCGCTGTTTCTTCGCCTGTGCGGACAAGGTCGCCAGACGCGCGTCCGCCCAGCAGTAGGCCGACGGCCTCGACGAGAATGGACTTGCCGGCCCCGGTCTCGCCGCTGAGGACGTTCAGTCCGGGGTCGAACTCGACCTGAACGGAGTCGATGACCGCAAGGCGTCTGATCGTGAGGAAACGAAGCATCGGCGGGAAGAGAACTCCAATCCTAACATAGGTTTGACAGCTATTTTTACATCGTGCTACAGTTCCGCACGACGTCAGTTTGGGGCACTCCCCGTGGCGCTGTCCCAGCGGCGCGGAGCTGATATGCGGAGGGCAGTTTGCGCACGCTTGGTAGCCCGTTTCTCGCCCTGCTGTTGCAGGCCGAAAGTGGTGCCGCGTCTGGCGGTACCGATTCGTCGATTCTGGGCCTGATCGCCCGGTCGACACCTATTTCAAAAGCCGTTCTCCTCACCCTGGCGTTGATGTCAGTCGGGTCGTGGGCCATTATCCTCTACAAACTGTGGGTGTTCCGGCGATCGGAACAGCAGTCCAGCAGCTTCCTTGATGTCTTCCGCCGGAGTAGCAAGTTCTCAGAGGTGGCGGCGGTATGCAGGTCGCTGACCGAAAGCCCGCTGGTCGGTCTCTTCCAATCCGGCTACGCCGAGTTAACGGCGCAACTTCGGCAGGCCTCGCCTGAGGACCTGGCGGCCAATCCAAGAGCGGTCGCTGCGCGTCCTACCCTGAAGAGCCTCGCGGCGGTCGATCGAGCACTGATGCGCGCCTCGGTCGTCGAGGTGAATAAGCTCGAAAGCCGTATTACGTTCTTGGCGACCACTGCGAGCATCGCGCCGTTCGTGGGGCTCTTCGGAACTGTCGTCGGCATCATGATGTCGTTCCAGATGATCGGGGAAACCGGTTCGACGAATCTGGCCTCCGTTGGGCCAGGCATCGCGGAGGCGCTGATTGCCACCGCCTTCGGCCTCGTGGCGGCCGTGCCGGCCGTCGTCGGCTACAACTATTTCTCGAACCGCGTGCGTCTCTCTGCGTCGCAGATGGACGACTTCGCGATGGAGTTCCTCAATATCGCGGAGAGGAACTTCACCTAACGTGCCCAAGGTTCACGCTCCAGCCGACTCGGCGGGCGGCCGCGGACGCGGACGCCGGGTGGCGACGAGTCTCGCAGAAATCAACGTCGTGCCACTCGTGGACGTGATGCTGGTGCTGCTGATCATCTTCATGGTCACGGCGCCGATGATTCAGCGCGGAATCGACGTCAAGCTTCCAGTGGCACGCCGGGCCACCGCGGTTGAAGGCGAACGGCTCTTCGTCACCGTACCGGCCTCGTTCCGTACCGACGGCTCGGTGTTCCTCGGTGACGAGCGGATTCGCGTTGAGGTGTTGCAGGAGCGGGTCCGCCAGAAGATGGAATCGGCCACCGACAAGCGGGTCTATCTGCGTGGCGATGGCACGGTCCAACTGCAGGACCTCATGAGCATCATGGACCGCCTCAAGGACGCCGGTGTCGCCGACGTCGGCATCGTCGCCAAGGCGCCAGGAGACCGCTGACGATGGATGTCACGGACGTTCTGCGGGATCGCATGAACGCGCCGAAGGGCCTCAACTGGACGCTTGGCGCGTCCATGATGGCCCACGCGGTCCTGGTCGCCGCATTCATTCTGGCGCCGGGTGGATGGCTCGACTCGCACCGGGCCGAACCGAAGACGATCATGACCATCTCGCTGGGCGGCTCGAATGAAGGGCCGGCCAACGGCGGCCTCACCTCCATCGGCGGCCGTGCCGTGCAGGAAGTGAAGCCCCCGGATGAGCCAAAACGACCCGAGGCCGTGCGGCCACCGGCGGCGAAGGCGCCGGAGATGACCGTGCCACTGCCGAACAAGGCGCCGGTGAAAGCCGCCCCCGCTCCGAAGATTCAGCAGGCGCCAGATGATGCTCGTGGCAGGACACCGACCCGCGGCGCCGAAGCCCGTCCTGGATCGGCTATTGCTGAGACTGGCGCACGCGGGCAGGGCTTCGGACTCTCGACAGGCGGCGGACAGGGGGCTGGATCTCGGCTCGACGTAGCCGACTTCTGCTGCCCCGACTACATCATTACCATGGTCGAGCGTGTCCGCGCCAACTGGGTGCAGCGCGCCGAAGTGGCCGGCATGACCGTCGTGAAGTTCACCATCCAGCGCGATGGCTCGATCGCGAACGCCGAGGTCGACAAGACGAGTGGTTACATCGCACTGGATACCGCCGCGCTTCGCGGCATCCTCGGCACCCGGCAACTGCCGCCCCTTCCGGCGGCGTTTCCGAACCCGACGCTGACGGTTTACCTCAATTTCGAATACAAACGATGAAACGGATACTTCCCGTCATCGCGGCTTCGGCCGTCCTTCTCGTCACGACGCAGGCGCAGCAGCCGCCCGCGCCAGCCGCCCAGCAGCCGAGCGAGATCAGCACCACGATCAGCAGCGACGTGGCCGGGGCTGCCCCGCGATTTGCGGTGCCCGACTTCATCGCGTTGTCGCGCGACGCGGAAACGATTGATGCCGCCCAGACGATGGGGCGGGTGCTCTGGGACGACCTGAATTTCGAGCGGGAGTTCTTGCTCATCCCGAAGGACGTCCAGGCCACCGTGCCTGCACCTACTTCGCTGGCCGACGTGCCCTTCGACCGCTGGCGCGAAATCAACGTCGACGGTGTCATCGTCGGGACCGTCCAGAAGACCGAGTTGGGCGTGCGCGTCGAGGTCCGCCTCTTCAACGTGCGGAGCCGGCAGTCGGCGTTCGCCCGCGAATACAGCGGGTCGGTCGCAAACAAGCGGCTCTATGCCCACACCATTGCCGACGAGATCCATCAGCAGCAGCGAGCACTGCGCGGCGTCGCCCGCAGCAAGCTGACGTTCAATTCCGACCGCGACGGCGAGCGGATGACCGGCACGGTCGAGAGCCGCGGGGGGAAGGAGATCTACATCTCCGACTACGACGGCGAGAACCCGCGGCGCGTCACGACGCAGCGCTCGCTGAATATCACGTCAACCTGGTCGCCAGACGGGCGTTCCATCGCCTACACGTCGTACCGGCGTGGCGCGCCGACGATCTTCATCTCGAACATCTATCAGGGGACGCTCGAGGAGCCGACCAAGAGTGCCGGCCAGAACTGGCTGCCAGCGTGGTCGCCCGACGGCACCCGCATCGCGTTCAGTTCCACCCGTGACGGCAATTCGGAACTCTATGTTTCGAATCGCGACGGATCGAACGTCCGGCGTCTGACCACGAACACGGCGATCGACAGCACGCCGACCTGGTCGCCGACCGGCACCCAGATCGCGTTCACCTCCGACCGCACTGGCACGCCCCAGATTTACATCATCGGCGTCGACGGTCTCGGCCTGCGTCAGTTGACACGCGAGCCGTATGCTGACCGCCCCACCTGGTCGCCGGCGCCGTACAACGAAGTGGCGTATACGGCACGCACCGGACCCGGCAACGACATCAAGGTGATGGAACTGGCCACCGGGCAGGTGCGCCAACTCACCTTCGGTGAAGGCACGAACGAAAGCCCGTCGTTCTCCGCGAACGGCCGGCACATTGCGTTCATGTCCACCCGGTCTGGGAAATCGCAGATTTTCACCATTGCCAGAGACGGGAAGGACCTGCGCCAGATGACGCGCGCGGGTAACAACTTCCAGCCCGACTGGTCGAAGTAACACGCGGGTAGACCGAATCCGAGGAGATGAACCAGATGCGAGGACTGTGGTCGAAGGGCGCGCTTGCCGTGCTGATGTTGATATCGCTGGCGATGGTCGCCTGTGGCGGAAAGAAGCCACCGGTGGCGCGACCCGCTCCCCCGCCGCCGCCGATCGCTGGGGCCGGAAGCACGGCAACCCGTCCCCCGTCGCCGCCAGAGCCGGTCGCCGAGCCGACCGTCGTGCCGGCCGAGCCGCTGCGCGACGAACGGATCAACGCCTCGTCGCTCGACGACCTGAACCGCAACTCGCCGCTCAAGCCGGCGTTTTTCGAGTTGGATAGCAGTGAGCTCAGCGCCGAGGCGCAGCGCGCGCTCACCGACAACGCCACGCTGATGAAGTCGAATGCCGCCTGGTCCGTGACCATCGAAGGTCATTGCGACGAGCGCGGCACGCCCGAGTACAATCTTGCGCTGGGCGAGCGACGTGCAATAGCGGCGCGCGCCTACCTGATTTCGCTGGGAATCCCGGAGGGCCGGCTGCGCACCGTGAGCTACGGGAAGGAGTTTCCCTTCGATCCGGCCCACGACGATGCCGCCTACGCGAAGAACCGCCGTGCTCATTTCGTGATCACGGCAAAGTGAGCCTATGAACAAGCCAATGACCGGCGCGATTCTCTGCGCCGCGCTGACCCTCGTGATGGCTGCGCCGCTGTCCGCCGCGGACAAGGAAACGCGCCAGATGATGGCCGATATCAGGATTCTGCAGGAGCAGTCGCAGCAACTGCAAAACCTGATTGCGGCGATGACCGAGGCCGTCAAGGCGGTGAACACCCGCATCGACGAACAGACGGCGGCCAACCGCAAGCTGTTTGCCGACCAGAAGGTTGTCATCGACATGCTGGCCAACGACCTGCGGGTGGTGCGCGAGAAGGTGGACGACAACAACGTCCGGGTCGGCTCGGTCGCGCAGGAGCTCGATGCGTTGCGCGAGTCGGTCACGGCGATCGGCAGCATGCGTCCCGCTGCCCTGCCCAATGGCGATCCGTCGGCCACCGGCACGGACGCGACAGCCGCACAGGCGCCTGCTCCGACCGGCGCCGCCGCTGTCGGCGCGTCGCCGCAGAAGCTGCTCGATAGCGCGCTGGCCGACTATTACGCCGGTCAATACGACCTGGCCATCCTTGGCTTCGAGTCGTACGTGCGGACGTTCCCGCAGTCGCCGCAGGCCTCGTTCGCCCAGATTCACATCGGCAACTCGCAGATGCAGTTGGGCAAGTACGAGCCGGCCATTGCCGCGTTTGACGCCGTCATCAGGAACTATCCCAGGAGCAACGACGTGCCTGATGCCTATGTGCGCAAAGGCACGGCGCTGAAGACCCTCCGGCAGACGCCTCAGGCCCGCGAGGCGTTCGAATTCGTGATCAAGAACTTCCCCGACAGCGTGGCGGCCACCGTGGCCAAGCAGCGACTGCAGGAACTGGTCGCCCAGCGGCCATAGACGAGCGTGGTGGTGTCCGTCCGAGCGGACGGATTGTGTCCGGCTCCGATGGCCGGATGGAACGCCGGTGCAAGCCGGTAACGGACGAGTTCCAGAAGGGCTTATCGACCATGGGCAGCGTAAACAAAGTGATTCTGGTCGGCAACCTCGGGCGTGACGCCGAAGTTCGCTATACGCCGGGTGGCGCAGCAGTCGCGCGGTTCAGCATCGCGACGACCGAGGTGTGGAACGACAAGGGCGGCCAGCGCCAGGAGCGCACTGAGTGGCACAACATCGACCTGTGGGGCAAGCAGGCCGAGTCGCTCAGTGAGTATCTGGTGAAGGGGAAGCAGGTCTACATCGAAGGGCGTCTGCAGACCGACGAGTACACCGACAAGGACGGCGTGAAGCGGAAGTCGACCAAGGTGCGCTGCGAGAAGGTCGTGCTGCTCGGCAGCGGTGGCGGCGGCGCACGCAGTGGCGGTGGTGGTGGCTACGAGCGCAGCGAAGGCCGCAGCGCCGCCGGCGCCGGCACTGCCGCAACGAGCCACGACGACGTGTCCGAACCGCTCACGGACGACGACATCCCGTTCTAACGATTGCCCACGGCTGAAGGCTGATTGCTGAAGCCCTGACTGGGTGAACCCGCGACGACGCGGATGCCCGGCCCGCCTTCATCAATCAGCCATTCGCCATCAGCATGTCCTACTTTTTGTCTTCCCGCCCGTAGCGGTCTTCCAGCCGCACGACGTCGTGCAGTTCCGGCGTCGACACCTCGAACACATCGCAGTCGAGAATCGCGGTCATCCGGTGCACCGTCTTCGGCGAAACGTGGATGCAGTCGCCAGGCAGCATCTCCCGCTTCGTGAGGACGCCGTCGATTTCGATCTCGTACAGCATCTTCCCGGTCTGCAGGTAGATCGTCTCGTCCTTCAGATTGTGGTACTGGAGGCTGAGCGCGTGGCCCGCGTTGATGTGGATCAGCTTCCCGACGTAGCGATCCGTCATTGCCCAGTGGAGCTCGTAGCCCCAGGGCTTCTCCACACGCGTCACTTGGCTGGTCGTCACTCTCGGTCCTCCCGTTACCTGATGCTGTAGCGGCCGAGTGCCGCCAGCAGTTCCTGTTCGATTTCGTCGACGGTCGGAAGGCGAAGGACGCGGCGCGCAAGCGCGCGCAGATCGTCGCTCCGGAGTTCCGATAGTACCTGTTTGGCGACGCCGATCGCGCCAGGCGTCATGCTGAATTCGGTCAAGCCGAGCCCGACCAACAGCGTCAGCAGCGCCGGGTCCGACGCCATCTCGCCGCACAGCGACACTGGAATGCGTGCCCGAGTTGCCGCGCGTCTCACCGTCAATATGACACGCAGGATGGCCGGATGCAGCGGTTCGTAGAGCCGTGACACCCGTTCGTCCGCCCGGTCGACCGCCAGGCAGTACTGAATCAGATCGTTGGTGCCGATCGTGAAGAAATCGACCTCGCGCGCGAGGAGGTCGGCCGTGTAGGCGGCGGCCGGGATCTCGATCATTACCCCGATCGGGACGTGCGGCACGACGATCCCGCGCGCCTGGAGATCGGCGGCGGCCTCGGATACCAGTTGGCGCGCGCTCCTCACCTGCTCCACTCCCGAGACGAACGGGAACATGATCCGCAGTGACCCGTGACGGGCCGCGCGCAGGAGCGCACGCAGTTGGGTGCGGAACAGTTCCGGGCGGGTCAGGCTGAGACGCAGGCCGCGCAGCCCCTGCCGGCTTCCCCGCTCCTCCTCTGAAATCCAGCTGCCCCCGAGCGCCGGGTCGGTGGAGCGCCGCGCCATCTGGTCTTCGTCCACGTCGAACGTTCGGACCGTGACCGTGCCTGGAGCCATCCCTTCGAGCATCCGGCGATAGATTTCGTACTGCTGGTCTTCAGTCGGCAGCGCACGATGGCTGGTCAGCAGGAATTCCGAGCGGTAGAGGCCGATCCCCTCGGCGCCGGCATACCGCGCGTGGGCGAGATCGTCGGCAAACTCGATATTGGCATCGAGCGTGATGCGGACGCCGTCGGCCGTGGCAGCCGGACGCCGGCGGTCCCCCTCGCCATGACGTGCCGGGCGGTGGTCGGCCGAGGCCCGCTCGGCGAGCGCCAGCGTCTTCGCGTCGGGGTCGATGATGATGGCGTTCTCGGTGCCGTCGATGACCACCATCTGCCCTGGCTGGATCCGATCGACCGCGCAGTGCAGGCCGACGACGGCTGGCACCTCGAGCGACCGTGCCAGGATGGCGGTGTGGTAGGTTCGGCTGCCCGCATCGGTCGCGAAGCCACGCACCTTGGTCCAGTCGACCTGGGCGACAAGCGACGGCGTCAGTTCATCGGCAATCAGCACCGACGCTTCCTCGAGCGCGCTCAGCAGGTCGCGCGGCGACGAGACGTCCTGCCGCAGGTTCATCTTCAGGCGGCCAACGAGGTCCGCGACGTCGCCCTTTCGCTCGCGCAGATACGGGTCGGCAATTTCATCGAAGATGGCGCTGAACTCGTCGAACACCTGCTGGACCGCCCACTCGGCATTCACCAGCGTGTCGCGCACCAGCGCTTCGGCCCGCGGCACGAGCATCGGGTCGTCGAGCATCAGCAACTGCGCGTCGAACAGCGCGGCCAGTTCCGGCCCACGGCGCCGGCCGATGCGGGCGCGAATGTCCTGTAGTTGCTGGCGTGATCGCAGGCGGCTCTGGTCGAGGCGGGCCAATTCGTCGGCAATCCGCTCGGGTGCGACGCGGTAGCGCAGTACCTGCGCCCGCTGCATCAGCACGACGGCCCGGCCGCTGACCACTCCTGGTGAAACCCCGATCCCCGTCAGGCGTTGCATGTACCCTCGCCGAAGCCTGCGGAGACCAGTTCCGCAAGTTCCGCCACGGCACGGTCCTCATCGGGGCCGTCGGCCGTAATGGTGATGATCGTCCCGCGAGCCGCCGCCAGCAGCAGCAGGCCCATGATGCTCTTGCCTTCCATCTCACGCCCCTGACGGCTGACGAGGATCCGCGACTGGAACGTCGTGGCCGCCTGGACGAACCTGGCCGCGGCTCTGGCGTGCATACCCAGTTGATTGACGATGGTGACCGAGCGCGAGGTCATGGCGTCTTGTCGCCACGCAGCAGGTCGGAAGCGACCCAGATGGCGTTCCGTCCATCATCGCGCATCTCGCGCGCCACGGCGAGCAGGTTGCTCTCCCCCTTCATCGAAGCCAGCTTGATGAGCATGGGCAGGTTCACCCCGGTGATGACCTCCACCTTGTCCTCCTGGAGGAAGGTTATGCCGAGGTTTGACGGCGTGCCGCCGAACATGTCGGTGAGAATGAGCACGCCGGCATCGGCCTGCACTCGCTCGATCGCCTGCACGATATCCTCGCGGGCGTCGTTCACGTCTTCGTGCCAGCCGATCGACACGGCGGTGAACTGCGGCAGGTCGCCGACGATCATCTCGGCGGCATTGACCAGTTCAGTGGCGAGCTGGCCGTGGGTGACAACGACGACGCCGATCATTTTGTGCTCCGACGGATATCGCGATGCTTCACGCGCGTCCGGGTGTCGGCCACATTGGCCAGCGCCCGTCCCAGACGTTCCGCAAGCATGACCGATCGGTGTCGTCCGCCGGTGCAGCCGATCGCGATGGTGAGGTAGCTCTTGCCCTCGCTGACGTAGTACGGCAGCGTGAAGCGCACATACTCCTCGAGCTTGTCGATGAAGGCGCGTGACGCCGGATCGCGCAGGATGAACGACGCTACCGCCTGGTCGCGCCCGGTGCGTGGTCGCAGCGTCGGCACGAAGTGCGGATTCGGCAGGCAGCGGACGTCGAACATCAGGTCGGCGTCCACCGGTACGCCGTGCTTGAAGCCGAAGCTGACCAGATTCACCACGAGCGGCGCCCGAACCCGGTCGCGCGACAGCCCCATGAAGAACTGGCGCAGCTCGTGGACGGTCATGTCCGACGTGTCGACGATCTCGTCGGCCATGGCGCGCACCGGCGCCAACACCTCGCGCTCCTCGAGAATGCCCTCGAGCACCGACTTGTCGCGCCCCATTGGGTGCGGCCGGCGCGTTTCGCTGAAGCGCCGGACCAGCGACTCGTTCGTGGCGTCGAGGAAGATCAGCACTGGGTTCAGCCGGGCCATCTTGCGCAGGCGGCGGAAGACCGCCGGGAAGGCCTTGAGGAACTGCTGCTCGCGGACGTCGGCGACGATCGCTGCCTTTTCGAACGCGCCGCGGACGGCGAGCTGCGCGAGTGTCGGGATCAGGGCGGACGGCAGGTTGTCGACGCAGAAGTGGCCGAGATCCTCGAGCGCCCGGATCGCCTGCGACTTCCCCGAGCCCGACAGACCCGTGACGATGATGAACGGCTGCCGGGCCGCAGCCGCACGGCTCTGGCTCGCAACTGGCGGACGTGACTTCACTGGGGGACTCCGTGTTCGTTGTCGTCGTCTTCGTCGTCGGCCGGCGAGGCGGCGTCGACCTGCCCGTGCAGCAGTGCCTGGTTCAACCGCTCGGCGAGGATCCGTGCGGCGTGGTGACCGCGGGCGCGCAGCAGTTGGTTGCGGGCGGCGACCTCGACGAGGATGGCGATGTTGCGGCCGGGTGCGACCGGCATCCGGATGAGCGGAATGCGGACGCTGAGCAGATCGAAGAACGCGTCGTCGATGCCGAGGCGATCGTATTCGCGGCCGGCTTCCCACCGTTCCAGCTGGACGGCCAGTTCGATGCGCTTCGACGAGCGGGTGGACGACACGCCGAAGAGCTCGCGCACGTTGATGATGCCGAGCCCCCGCAGTTCCATGTGGTGCCGGGTCAGATCCGGGCAACTGCCGATGAGCACCGTGTCGGTGCGCCGCTTCACATCGACCGTGTCATCGGCCACCAGGCGATGGCCGCGCACGATCAGGTCGAGCGCGCACTCGCTCTTGCCGATGCCGCTGTCGCCGGTCAGCAGCACGCCGAGGCCGAGAACGTCGAGCAACACGCCGTGGACGACCGTACGCTCGGCCAGCGCATCGTCGAGCCACGCGCTCAGTTTGGCGATGGCGGTTGGCGTGGCCGCGGACGTCCGCAGCAGCGGCAGGCCGGCCCGCTCGGCCACGAGCGGCAGTTCGGCCGGCGGCGCGAAGCCGCCGGTGATCAGGATGCAGGGAAAGTCGTGATGAAGCGCAGCCTGAAGCGCCAGTAGCCGGTTCTCAGCCGTGAGGCTCTCGAGAAAGCGGATTTCGCTTTCGCCGAAAATGAGGACGCGGCCTGGTTGCAGGTACTCGTCGAAGCCGGCGAGGGCGAGACCGGTTTTCTGGACGTGGGGGCTGGTAATGCAGCGCTCCAACCCACTGGCGCCGGCCAGGAGACCGGCGTACTCCGACCAGCCTTGCAGCAGCGCACCTACGGTGACGCCTGGACTCTGGGACATGAGAATGCACCGGCCCTGGCGGCCAGAAGCGCCGCCAGGCTGGTCTGTCAGCGGCGCATTACGGCTTGGTTTCGATGAGCGTCAGGTCGCCACCGGGCGCTCGATAGACTACTGCAATCCGCTCGGTCTCGGCATCAAGGAACAGCACCACGCCTTCCCCGCCGTCCAATTGCGAGGCCGCCTCGCTGACCGTCAGCGTGCGGATGGTCTGGCGCTTCGCCTTGAAGATGCGCGGCATCTTCACACGCGTGCGGCTGGCGGCGGCCCGCGGCAGCTCCGGGTCGGCCACTTCAATCGGCAGCGGCGCGTCCTTGGCCGCCTTGCGCTTGCGCCCTTCGAGCTTCCCCTTCAACTTGTGAGCCTGCTGCGCGATCTTGTCAACTGCCTCCGCCATCGCCGTCGCCACGCTTTCGCCGCGGCCGTCGCCGTGCAGGAAACGCTCGCCGCGGGCGTGCAGGGTGACATCAGCGCGATGCCCGGTCTTCTCCCGGGTGATGACGACCTGCGCCGAGACGGCGGCGTCGTTCATGAACCGCTCGAGCTTGGCGAGCTTCGTGTCGATGATCCGGCGTGTGCCGGCGGTGATGTCGATCTGTCGGCCGGTGAGCTCGAGTCGCATAGTCGCAGTCTGTCCGCACAACGCATGCGCGCCACCGAAGTGGCGCCCATGCAGGGGTGAATCGGATTAGTAGAGAACCTTGCGCTGGTTCGACGTGGGAATCTTCAGCTCTTCGCGGTACTTGGCAATCGTGCGCCGGGCGAGTTCCAGTCCCTCGCGCTGCAGGATGTTGACGATCTTCGAGTCGCTGAGTGGCTTGCGGGGATCTTCGTTCTCGATGATCTTGCGGATGCGCTGCTTGATGGTCACGGACGAGACGCTCTCGCCGTACTGGCTGCTGATGCCGCTGTGGAAGAAGTACTTCATCTCGAACACGCCCTGCGGGGTGTGCATGTACTTGTTCGTCACCACGCGGCTGACCGTCGACTCGTGCATGCCGATGTCGTTTGCCACGTCGCGCAGCACCAGCGGACGGAGATGTTCGATGCCGTGGTCGAGGAAGTCGCGCTGGAAGTTGATGATGCTCGTGGCGACCTTGTGAATCGTCTTCTGGCGCTGCTCCACCGACTTGATCAGCCACAGTGCCGAGCGGAACTTGTCCTTCACGTAGGCGCGTGTCTCGTCGGTGTTCTCGCTGTTCTTGTCGAGCAGGCGGCGGTAGACCGGGCTGATGCGCATCTGCGGCAGGCCGTCCTCGTTCAGGGCCGCCACATACTGCTCTTCCACCTTGATGACGTAGACGTCCGGAATGACGTACTGCGACTGGCTCGGGTTGTAGCGGCTGCCCGGCTTCGGATCGAGGTGCCGGATAACCTCGATATGCTCCTTCAGGTCTTCGATCGTCATGCCCATCTTGCGGGCAATTTCAGGGACCTGGTGGTTCTGGAGGAGGCGCAGGTGTTCGGTGACGATCTTCTCGGTGGGCGTGTTCTCGAGACCGAGGTGACGCAGTTGCAACAACAGGCATTCCTGCAGGTCGCGCGCGGCCACGCCGGTCGGGTCGAAGCTCTGGACCAGGCGCAGCGACCGTTCGACATCGGCACCCTGCCACGGACCCATCGACGCCAGTTCCTCGAGTGAGGCCACCAGTGAACCGTCGTCATCGAGGTTGCCGATGATCGCCGTGCCGATCTCGCGCGTCAGCGGGTCGTCGGTCTGCATCGAGAGCTGCCACATCAGGTGGTCCGACAGTGAACTCGACGTCGACAGCGTGTTCTCGATCGGCGGGAGTTCCTTCACTTCCTGCGGCGCCCGCTGGCGGTAGCCGTCGTCGAGGTAGTCGCCGAAGAAGTACTCGTAGTCCTGATCGTCCCAGGTGTCGGTCTTGTCGGCCTGCTGCTCGGCGTTGGGCTTTTCCTGGGTCTGCGCGGCCTCGGCGGGCTGCAGTTCCTCCGTGGGCACCTCCTCGAGCATGGGGTTCTCGACCATCTCCTGGTTGAGCAGATCGGAGAGCTCGAGTGTCGACATCGGCAGCAGCTTGATAGCCTGCTGAAGCGACGGCGTCAGAATGAGCTTCTGGACGAGCCGTGTGTGAAGTTTCTGCTGAATACCCATGTGCCTGGATCGCGCGTCAGCTAAGCGATGTTGCGTGAACGAGTTATCTGAACGAGCCGATCCGTACCGAAGGTGCGTTCATCAACGGCCCGCCTCAACTCATGCAATTCCAAGGCCCCACTTTAGTCCAACCGGAACTCGGTCCCGAGATAAATCCGGCGCACCTCTTCATCGGCCGCAAGACTTTCGGGGGTGCCACTCTTGAAGATGGCGCCGCCGTGGACGATGTAGGCGCGATCGGTGATCCGCAGCGTCTCACGGACGTTGTGGTCCGTGATCAGCACCCCGATGCCCCGCTCTTTCAGGTGGAAGATGATCTTCTGGATGTCGGTAACGGCAATCGGGTCGATGCCGGCAAACGGCTCGTCGAGCAGGATGAACTTGGGTTCCATCACGAGCGCACGGGTAATTTCCGCCCGTCGCCG
>Ga0114974_10002135_pt1 | contig 15288 bp, 14 predicted proteins | sample S_130206_EF_Meta_FD_87318 | JGI IMG/M metagenome (GOLD analysis project Ga0114974, IMG submission 87318) | Freshwater microbial communities from Lake Simoncouche, Canada to study carbon cycling - S_130206_EF_MetaG | ecosystem: Environmental > Aquatic > Freshwater > Lake | place: Lake...
ACCTATGGTCTTTTGAACTTTCAATATGTGTAATCATATATATATATTAAAATATAAATTTCAATGGTTTTATGTGTTTTTTCGAACCCACCCCGACCCCGAATATTTTTTTATCCGGCCCACCAGTTCCCTTACCTTTATGAATTTTGATCAAATGTTGTTTATGAACAAATCGCCCACGTCCTAACAGAATGTGTTTTTGCATTTTGTTATATAGATTAGTAAGATATTTTTCCATCAATGTTGGAACAACATCATGTTCCTTTGGAACATTCAATCCAAAAATGAAATAGGTTTTATTGTAGGTTTTTCTTCTACAACTTTCGACGCAATTATTTCTGCGTGTTGTTCTTTTTTTTCTTCACCTTCAAAAGAAACTTCGTTTCTTAAGGAGGAAAGTCTAACAGACTTTTTACCTTGTTTCAACAACAACGAAATCATAATGTTATTATCGTTTGCCTGTATAATATTGAAATCTTGATCAATAAGTTGAATTGTTAGATGTTTATATGTTCCCGCTGAAATCGCAATCCATTTAGGGTATGACGGTTGATATATTATATTATCGCCAAACGATACATTTGAAATAGTTATTGTATCTAAAATATTGGTAGGAGATGCACATTCATTTTTAACCAAGTCGCAAATAACGACAATCGAATTAACAATAGTTATATTTGGAGTAATATTTCCTAATAATGATACAGAACTTTGTGTTATTGCCGACGGGTAAGTCCCCGCACTATAACCAATTAATGAACCAAATTTATTATTTTGAATAATGACTCGAGGTGTATAATTATAACCAGAATTTGGAAATCCGTTTGGATAATTAAACCCCAACGGCGGTTCTATAAAACCAGTTGGAACAGAGGACGGAATTGGAGAACATATAATTTGATTCGTGTAATAAACCACATTTGTCTGTATTGATATAAAATATTCATTTTCACCTGTATTTACATTTTGAAAATATTGGTTCTGTGAAATCATATATTGTTGCAAAAAATTCGATAAATCCGGTACAGTATAGAACCCGTCTGGAAAATTTACTGTATATGTTTGTGCGACGCCATTACCCGAATAAAAAATGTATTGAAGAGATGCATTATTATATAAAATTTTATTTACATTGAAAAAACTATATGGAAAAACAATCTGTGAAATACAAATTTGTGAATCTTCGTTTATTGTAAAAGAACCCGATATGAAATTATATCTGTATTGCGTCTTATATAACCCTACACTGTTTGTATTGTTGAGAACTAAATTGTAAGACATATATTATATATGATTATTTTGTTATGCCTTCTTTGGAAATTTTAAAAACAACGAAATGAGAACATTAGTATCATTTACGCCTAAATTGTTGAAATTCTGGTCTGTTAAGGTAATCGTCAATTTATTAAATTTTCCGGCTTTGATTCCAACCCACTTTTCATAATTTGGTTGGTAATTTATGTTGGAACCAAACCCTGATGTTATAGAAAAAGAATCCAAAATATCACTTGGAATTGCAACAGCATTTTCTATTAAATTACACCTAACCACAATTCCATTAACAAAACTGCCTAATGCGGGATACGGTGGAGATTGTTGCAAAGTATTCCCAGAAATTACTTGAGATGTTGCGGAAGACGAATTGTAGTTTGTAATTGTCAAGGATGTTCCCGCCGTAATTGATTGAGAACTTGACATTGTTAAAGTATATAAAATAAATGATAATGATGTTCCTGCATTAATCGATTGAGACGATGACAATGCAACCGTGTATAGATTGAATGTTATAGATGCACCGATTCCGAACGTATTCGTTGTCGACATAGTTATATTATATAATGTAAAAGTCAATGCGTTTGAGGTAGAGGTTGTTTGTGCGTTGGAGATAGAAACTACATTTGGTGCAACCGACGTCACATAACAGCCCGCTCCTATTCCTGTTCCCGTGACAATCATACCAACTAAAATACCTGAAGTCCCACCCGTAATGGTTATAAAACCAGTCAAAGTTGCGGGTGCAGTAGGGGTTGCAACGACGCTTGATGTATTTGTTGAAACAACGTATCCTGCACCACCTGATATTACCATATTTGGAACAATACTTGCAAAATTTGCCTGTAAAACGTTAATTTGTGTTGATCCGGATACTCCATTTGTGTTTGTAACTACAACACTTGAACCCGCCGTATAAGATGAAACAAAACACGGTTGAACTATTCCTGTCCCGCTTACAACCTGATTTTGAACAATATTTGAATTTGGTGCGGTCAAATAAACATTTGTAGAACTTGATGTCCCCCCCGCTGACGTTGCGGTATAAGTTGTTCCCGTTGCAATTGTTGATACGGTTGGAGAACCAGAAATTCCTGTTCCAGAAACAATAGACAAAGTTCCTGTGTTTATTCCTGTTGGAGAACTTACTGATACAGAAGTTGATGAACTTGTCGAAGAACCAGTGATTACATTTACGGATGATGAAATATTCGAAGGATAATATCCACCAATATACCCCAAAATATTTCCAAGATTATAAGTTGATGAAGTTGATGTTGGAATAAATAAACTTGCAAATTGATTTCCTGACGTAGGGTAACCACCAGCCCAATTTGATGACTGTAAATAGGTTGTTCCAAATGTAGATACTATGTTTGATGCGGTTGGAATTGTAATTGCCGTAATTTGATTCGTGTATGTATGATTGTAATAAGAAATTGACAATGGATATAAAAAACTTGTTGCGGATAGAGTTGCTATATTTGTGTTCTGTGCGGTCATTGCAGTTGTGGTAGTATTTGTTGAACCAGATGTAATGTTATATGTCATTATCCCATTATGTGAAACAATTGTTGTTGTATATACAACGCCACCAGTTGAGTATGTAATTAATTGACCAATCGTCAAATAGGTTGTTGCTGTCGCTACAGTTAAAAGATTTGTTCCCGTTATTGTTCCCGAAAAAGATGTTTTTGGTGCATTGATCCAGTAATGTCCATTTTCTTTCATTGTTGCTTGTAGTCTTGTATTTATTTCTGGTGTGTCATAGAACCCGTCATCTAATGTAAAACTATAAGCAACTGGAACATTCGAACTATTTGGAATATAGTAAGTGATTGTATTATTTCCTAAAGATGCCAAGACATTATAGAAAGAATAAGGTATTATGAATTCGTTTAAACACATTTGAGAACCTTCTGGTATGGTGATAGACCCGCCGATAAAATTATAATCGAATTGATACGGGTTGAATTTGTTCGCATTCGATGAATTCAAAATTAGGTTGTATGACATATATAATTAACAAATATATTTTATTAAAAGGAAACCAAAGGTTCAAAAGGTCAAAGACCTTCTATTTCCTACGGAAATTACCCCATTGAACCCCATCCTTTTGAGTTATACCCCTACGGGGTATTTGTTTTTTCTATCATTTCTTTTTCTAAAAGAAATTTATTACGCAATTCTTACAAGAGTAAAGATAATTTTTCCCGACGTGATATTCTGTGTATTTGTAAAACCATAATATTGAACACCAGCCGTCCCCTGATTAATAACTGCATTCATAGTATTCGCATAGGTTGCCGAAGAATTGATTGGACTTACTGCATTATAAGTTGTGTTGAAGACACCAGTAGATGTCATTAAGCCAAATGTTAAAGTTCCGCCAACTGCACCATTCTGAAAAGCAAACAACACCGAAATAGAATATACCCCGATTGGTATAATGACAGAAGTGTTTAACGTGAATGTTTGTGGTGTTAATGTCCCGACTGTATTTGTTTGAAAATGAGTATATCCAACCTGTGTATTTCCAAACGTTGGTAATGTTGTATACGTAAATCCATGTGCCCCCCCGATATTTACATTTCCTGCGATATTTGCACCTAATCCGATATATATATTTCCTGATATACCAACCCCACCCTTGCATGTGATTGCACCCGTTGATGTCGATGTCGATACAGCACTTGAATTCGCCATGAGAGTTCCAGAACTTGAAACGATCAAATTTTTAGATATAGATACACCCCCATTTACTACTAATGCTCCTGTCCCTCCAGCTGTCGCATCTAATCCTGACGTAACTACTAACTGACCCGACCCACTTGTTGTGTTACCTACATACACGTTGCCATTCCTAAAAATAGATATACCAGACGTATTTGAATCATTAAATATAATAGAACCATCTGAGTCGTTATTTATGTATAATGTAGAACCTGACATTCCAGTATATAATCGCAAGTCATTGCCGTATGAATAAAATCTTTGACTATTAATATAAGATGATGATGTTATGTTTCCCGCAACAAACAAATTTCCATTAACAGATGTCCCGCCAGATACAATCAACGCACCTGTTCCTAGGGTCGTTGTTGCAATTCCCGATTGGACGATTAATTGTCCTAACCCTGTTGTCGTGTTTCCAACAAAAACACTGCCATTATCAAAATATGAACTTCCTACACCATTTCCTGTGTTGAATCGAAGTGCTCCAGTTGAGTCGTTATTTATAAACACTGTATTTGATGAATTCGTGTATAATCGTATATCTTGCCCACTATTTGGAAGTATTCTATTTGCATAAAGATAATTTGCTGATGCTATATATCCTGCCACATTTACATTGCCTAATACTCCAATCCCACCTTTTGTCGTGATTGCCCCCGTTGATGACGATGTCGATACTGCGGTAGAATTCGCCATAAAAATACCCGAAGATGAAACTATTAAATTGCCAGAGACATTTGCACCCCCCGTGACAATTAATGCACCTGTCCCCTCTGCGGTTGCTGGTATGCCTGATTGGACTATTAATTGACCCAATGACGTTGCAGTGTTTCCTATATATACATTTCCACCTGACGTTGATGATATATCCCCTGATATTGTAATATTCCCTAATCCTGTATTTCCACTTATATTTGCGTTTCCATTTACATCTAAAGTATATGCGGGTGTCGTTGTGTTAATTCCAACATAATCACTTGTATTCCATGTAATTAATTTCTTATATACTCCTGTGTTTGAATGACCGAGAGAACCGCCTTGGTTCCCCGCTAATTGTATTTTATCTTCGCCTATTTCGTATAATAAAAAACTTGTTTTGACACCAGAAATATACAACGGTGTGCTATTCAAATATATTTCTTTTCCGGTTGCAAAAAAAACATTACCTGTAAATGATGTATCACCACTAAAATTTGCATAGGATGTTGTTGTAAAAGTTCCTGTCATTACGATATTCCCGCTTGGAACCAAATTCCCGCTTACAGATAAGTTTCCGCCTACGGTTATATTTTGACTTACAGAGAGATTTCCGGCGGTCGTTAAATTGCTCATTTATATATTATAACAATATATCCTTATGGATCATAATATGGATAAGATAATTGCACACCCTTATAAAACATATAGATTGCAACACAAGAATTATAATCAACATATCCATTTGGTGATGGTAATAATTGATATAACGGATCTCGTCCATTTGTATTATCGACTTTTCCTATAACGCCGTTTGCAAAATCGACAAAGACAATCTTATATCTAGGTTGTAAAAAAACACTTGATGACGTGGACAACATTGGTAGTAAATTTATTCCAAATGTAAAAGTTATATCAAGATTCGTTCTTGTTAAAGGAAATGAATACGGAAATACAGTAGAATATAAGAATCCACCGATTTTGTTTTCGTGTGAAATATCACCTATTGAAATAATATTATTAGTGAATAATGAATCGCATGAAATTTTAGAACCCGATGAAATTTTTCCACCAACAACAAGAGAACCAGATACGGCAAAATTTTCAACTACCGCCCCGTCATTTATGATTGCTTCTTTTTGAATAGTTATATTTTCTTGGAATGTTGTATTTGTTGCGATGCTTGTTGGATTGACCCCGAGACGTTTTAAAAAGTTTTGAGACACATAACCTAGAGATACACCAGAAGGTCTTTGATAGAATAAAGGGTTGTAATTTATAGCCGTAAAATAAATTGTAGGGGTTGGTGATAATGACATTTATTTTATTTTCTATATATATAATGAACGACATAATTGATTTTTACAAACATGCAAACGTTAAAAAACAAAAATTAGATAAGGGCTTTAAGAACCATCACATTTTACCAGCAAGTCATATTTTATGTATTGGAGGAACGGGTTCTGGTAAATCAACCGCCTTGCTTAATTTTCTAAATAAAAAAGAAGGGTTTTTCCGTATAATGATTTATGCTCCTGTCATGGACCCGTTGTATGAGTTATTACTCGAAAAAATCCCTGAAATAGAAATGTATAATAATATTGAAGAATTCCCGCCTTTAGCATCTATACCTGAAGAAGATAAGACAGAAAAATTGATTGTATTCGATGATTTCATAACATTGAAAAATAAAGAACAACAGAAAATCAAGGAATACTTGGTTGCAGGTAGAAAAAAGGCCTGCAGTTGCTTCTTAATGTCGCAAAACTATACAGAGGTTCCAAAAACCATTTCAAGAAATATAAATTACTTTTTTATTTTCAAGATAAACGATAATGTAAGTATAAATAATATAATTAAGAACCATAATCTGGACGAGATTCCTAAAGAGGTTATAAAAGAGGCGTATAAGGAATGCATCAAAGAACCACATAATTTTTTTACTATAGACCTAAAAGGACCGCCCGAAAAACGGTATAGGCATAATTTCACGGGGTTTCTTGATCTTGATAGGAAAAAAACTTTGTAATATGTATATGGACTTTGTAAAATACGGATTACTTGGTAAGAAAATTCCAACCCCGAAAATACCAACAAATCCAATCACGTATGTTCATAAAATAATGAATGGTCGTGATGATTATTCACCAAAAGTAAAATCAATTTTATCAAATGTTGGAAATGAGAACATTGTTTCTATTCGAATTGCAAGACACCCTTTACCGTTCTTATTAGAGGGTGCGTTAAATGCGTTGTCTTTTGGTAAATTCAAACAAAATAACCCTTATGATAAGTTGTTTCATTTAAGTATGATAATACAAACATCGAATCATCTTGTTTCATTAGAGAAAAACGAAGTGATAAATATGGACATAAACCCGTCTATGAAAACACATACGGAAACTATCGATGTTCTCATTACACAAAATATGAATGTTGCAGGGCAACACAGGACGCCTTCAAGCGTCTTGAATATCAATGAATTACTAAAAAATACACAAGAACAAATGAATGGTAAGTTCTTTCCATATAGTGCCTATGACAATAACTGTCAAGATTTCATTGTTAATGTTCTTACTTCAAATCATTTAGACAATCCTGAAAATATAGAATTTACAAAACAGAACACAGAACAACTATTTGAAAATTTAGATTATTTGAGAAAAATTGCGAATACTGTCACGGACGTTGCGGGAAGAATTGATGTGATTAACCAAGGCGGTAATTTATCACATGACAATGGACTTACTAATTTGGACATTTTAGAAATTATGCATCATTTGAAATTACCTTTCAACGGGGTGTTCTCAAAAGATATGTTGCCGAAAAATCTAAAAAATGGAAATTATGTTCTCAACATGGAAAATGACAAAGAGGGACACGGGACACATTGGTGTGCATTCATTTATAATAATGGAAATATTACTTACTTCGATTCTTTTGGTCTATATCCGCCGATTGAAGTGATGCAACAAGCAAAAGGTGAAATAATTTATAATTCAAAACAGATACAATCGATGGATTCTACTGCGTGTGGTTGGTTCTGTGTAGGATTCATAAAAAATTCGTGTAAAACACCATCTATGAATGAAGAAGCAAAACTAAAACGATATATTGACATGTTCTCAAATAATCCAACTAAAAATGATTTAATTTTAAAAAGATATATTCATACATATAAGTAAAAGAATGAATCAATGTTTCGTAGAAACACAGAGGTCTTCGACCTTTGAAACAAACAAAGAAATTGCATATGAACTTAATCCTATAAATTTCGATGATTTAGAACATTTGTTTTTACATTTGCGAACCAACTACAAAACGATTAGTAAATTAAGTCGAAAATACAATGATATTGCAGATTTCTTCACATACGAAGAACGATTGAATACAATAGGAATAAAGGGAATAAATTTTTATGATTTTTACAGATATAAAAAAGATAATTATAAATTAGAGAACATAAAGAAATATTATGAAAATCAAAAAAAAATATCAAATGTTAAAATGTATAAAGGAATCTACAATTTATATTTTGGTTCTGTGACTAATTTTTCAATTTCAAATGTATTACAGGTTCTACAAAAATATCAACCAAAGCATGTTCTTGACCCTACATGCGGTTTTGGTAATAGACTTGTAGGGGCGTGTGCATTAGATGTCGAATCATATATAGGAATTGATAATAATGAGAACTTGAAAATACCGCTAAATGATTTAAAAAATTTCTTATCAAATCATTCGAAAACAAAAATACAAGTTCTAATTGAAAATTGTCTAAATATTAATTATTCAAGATATAAATACGATTGTGTTTTCACGTCGTTGCCGTATTACAACACAGAGATTTACGGAAATAAAAAACAATTTAATACAAAACAAGAATGGAATATTAATTTTTATCAACAATTAATAAAAAAGACATATGAACATTTAGAACATGATGGATATTTTATAATTAATGTCCCCGAAAAAGTATATATTGAGAACTTTGTTTTTCTGTTAGGAGAATGTCATGAAAAGATAGAACTATTTAAAAGAAAAAGAAATAATTCATATTGTGAATATATATATGTTTGGAAGAAATCTATTAAAGAAGCAAAGGAAGTGCAGTCATAGCGATCTCTGGTCCGTATTTTTCAATACCCGATAAAATGTCATCACTGACACCTTTGCCCTTTTTAGATGGTCTTCCACGTTTCTTTTTCAAAAGACCATGACCGGCCGGCATTAAACCATAACCAGCGGGATATAATGCCCCCCCTTCGTCTCCGCTTGATGATGGTGGAGAACCTGAACCGCCCGATGGTTTCTTTTTTCGCATACCTTCTCCAACAGCAAGTTTTTTTAATTCATCACTTGCAATATCAATAACGGCGGGAGCTACGGTTTTTCGTAAAAAATTGAATCCGGCTTCCTTCAACCCCTTTCCCTTTTTTGTGTGTCTCTTTAAAACAGTCTTTTTAACGCCTTCACCAGCAACGTGCTTTTTTAATTGGTCTCCCGCAAACTGTATCGCTACTGGTGCGACATCCTTGCGAAGGAATTTTACGAAATCGTCTGTAAAACCCTTTCCAATTTGATGTTCTTCCATTTGTTGTTGGAAAGGATCGAATTGAATGGTTGTTCCACAACCCTTTTTATGTGCATTCATAATTTTTTTGTGTTGTTCTTCACTTGCATGAATTTCATGACCAGAACCATGTTTTACACGGATACGTAATCCTTTCAACAATTTCATAATTTGAGAACGAGACAACTTTTGAATAGGGACTTTATGATACATTTGTGTATTTTATATATATATTGAAAAAGAAAATAAATAAGGGGAAACCAATGTTTCAAAACACGGAACGTGTTCTATTTCCTACGGAAATTACCCCCTGACCCCCTTCCTTTCTGGTTATATCCGTTAGGATATTTGTTTTTTCTTTAGGCAAAGCCTAAATGCGAACCTTTGGTTCTGATATCATTTCTTTTCCTAAAAGAAATTAAAATTGTGCTAAATGACTAATCATATCCTTATTAGAAATGACCCCGAAACCCTTCAACCCCTGTAACGTTCGTTTAACGTCTTTTTTTAATAACGGCGAATTATTTCCTGCCCCTTTTTCTCCCTCTAATAATTGCAATCTTTTTTTAAGCTCGTGGATCGTTTTTTCACTGTTGTGTGGAACGATTTTATGCAAATCCGCTAAATAAATCAATCGATCATATAATTCTTTTTCGTTCATTTTTAGACCGTTGATTTCCGAATGCGTAGGATAAACACCTTCTAATAAATTCATAACAATACGGACAAATTTTTCACTTACTTTTGCATTAGGCATCCCGTTAATAGATAATCCATTATGATGTTTTACTGCTAAAATATTTTGATAATAGAGTTTTTTCATTAAAATGACAATTTTTCCAAACTGTGCTTGGTCTGGTATTTTTTCACTATGAAGACCATACCCGTATTCAATGTTCTTTTTGTTTCTTGTTGTAAGAAAATCCGCCTGTGTATAGTCTTTATTCATAAGGATAATACCATAATCATTTTGTAATTTTTTTATAATGCTAGTAGGGGTAAAATTATCTGTTGTAATTTTGAAAAACGTTTTTAATTGTTGCTTTGAAATACCTGTATTTTTCTCTATTTCATCACTTGAAAATTCCGGCCGTGTTTTAGGTTTTGAAACATCGAAAAATTCTTTAAACGAACCTTGATTACCTGTAAAAGAATATAATAGATGAATATTCCTACCAACTAATAAACAAACAAAATACACTTCTTTACCGTCTGTTAAGTTCTCTAATTGAAACATATCATTATTTCCAACAAGCTCACCTTTTAATTGTTTGCTTTCACCTGAAGATATAATAGTTGGTGATTGTGTCGATATTTCTTTTTTTACATAAGATGGTGTATCTTCATCTTCGTTGTCTAAATAAAAATTTATAAAAGAAATAATGTCATCCGCCGTAATTTTAGAATTATTGATTCCATATACATTTACGAATTTTGTTTTGAATAAATTCCAAGATTTTAATAATGACAACTTATTATCGACTTTTCCAAATTCATCAATAGAATTCGCAACCTGTTCTATAATGCTTGGAATTCTTACAATTTCACGCATTTTTTCACGGAATTGTTTCAAAGTGAGAACTGTCATATCTTCGATCGCATCTTTTGGAGCCTCGATCTCTGCATTTCGTTTCAAACGTAATAAATATTCATCGTCTGTTTCGTTTGCCTGTTGCTGTGTGTTGAACGCCCCTCTATTAACAGTGTTTAACAAATCACCATAATTTTTTATTAGACTTTTGTTCTTTTCAACCACGTTTGCAATTTTTCCCTGATTTCGTATTTTTTTTGGTTCGTTTGCATTTATTTCATCAACGGCATTCTTTATATTATCGTTAGAAACATCAATCATTGCTTTTAAATCTTTCCTTCTTCGCACATAATCTCTTTTTTGTGCGGTTGCTAAAATAAGGTCTTTCACTGCTCCGCTATTCATTTGGGCATCAAGGCGTTGTTCTTCCGCAAGTAAATCTCGAAGCATTTGTTCTTGTTGTGTTTTTTTTTTATTATTCGCTATTGCTATTCCGGTCAATTTATTAAGACCTGCCTCATCATAAACCTTCTCCAATTCACCATTTGCAATAGATGGTATTTCGTCCAAGTCTGGTGCTTCACCTACGGGAACATACTTTCTTGTCACTTTATTACCTTGTGGGTCTGTGTATTCAAACCCTTTTGGAAATTGTTGGTTGTATTCTCGTAAAAGTTCTTCATCAACCGGTTTGAACGTCAATACATTTTTCTGGGCTAAAGGGCGTGATGCGACACCAATACGGTCATTCTGTAATAATAATTGGGCGTTTTTTAGTTGATCATTTACGATTCTATCGCTTAACGACATGTTATATACTATGAAAAGATATTATTTTTCGTTTATATTTGGTATTATTTGTTGTTGGGATGTTTCCGATGATGGATATCTCATTTCAATGTCTTCTTCTGCCTTTGTATCACGATGAACCTTTAGCAATCCGCATATTTCGATGGAATCACATTTTGATTTTAGACAAACTTTACAGAGAACAGTAATTATTGCAACCCCCGAGAACATTATATATATATACGTATTTTCGTCCATTCTGTATTATGTCTAGAAAATTATCTATCATACATATATACAATGACCGACACTTACGAATTCGCAAAATCAAATATGGCTCAAGGAATCGAAATGGAGACACCTTATGTTAGTAAGCAGTATTCCTATATCAATGACATCAATGGCGGGGTATATTCAAATAACGGATTAACGTTGGTAAATTTTGACATGAGTTCAATCTTCAATTCAAACGCATTAATAGATGTTTCACAGATGTATCTGACGGTTCCTATTGTTTTGACAACCGCATTAACATCAAACAACACCACAGGGGTTCTTGTGGCCCCTAAAGCCGGATACGGTATGTTCTACAGCGGGCTCAAAGCCGGTTATACCACGATTTTACACGGGGCTGACCTCGTCGTAGGTGGTAAAACTTTAGAACAGTTCCAACCGAATCTTTCGCATTACACCAATTTCAAGATGATGAGTCAAATGTCGCAGGATGATCTTAAAACCATTGGAATTTCGCTTGGGTTTGGCGATTCGATTGATAATCCACAGAGCTTACGTTTCAACCCTACGACTACCATGGGAAAAACAAATGTGTTGGCCTATCCGGGTACGAACGAGACTGACAAAGCCCTCACTGGATTACAAGGCGGTAACGGTTTAGTAAATAACCGACCATTCGCATTCACCAACCCCGCTTTTGGGGATCAACCGCTTGTATCACAACAGGGTCTTGATACAGAGAACAACGGATACTTTAGCCGTATTAAAAAAGTTGTGGATACTTCAAACACCGCATCTAAAACCACAATGAATCTGTATGGTGCATCTGGTGCTGTGGGTGCAAACGCAACAAGTTTTATGACCGCATCACAATTGAGTAATGAATTTAAAGCATATTACAGTATCCAAAATACCAACTATGGGTGCGTTTTTGATGTAGCAGTTATTAGGTTGCAGGATATTTTCGATTCAATCAAGAATTTTCCTCTCTCTAAACGATTCGATGGTGTTCTTCGTTTATATTTCAACATGGGTGCTGTGAGTTCATTTCTTCAAACCGTGGGTGACGCTGGAACCATGGTTTCATCCGCATCAACTAACACATTCACAAATACATGTCCAATTATGCAGTCGTGTTTGGCAGCGGTTGCCTATCCTACGGGGACAGTTGGTATTACCTCTGGTCTTTCTATCGTGAAATCCGGAGCTACTTCATTGTTTGGCGGGGTTAATTTGGCAAACGCAAACGCACAACATTTTATGCCTTCATGCAGAATTTACTACCCGCAGGTTGTGTTAAAACCACAGCATCTTATCCCGTATATTAGCGAGAACAGAAGCAAGAAAGTTTGTTATACATCGTATTTGTTCAACCAATTTAATACTATAACGAGCGGTTCTACGTTTTCCGCACTTGTCCAATCCGGAATATCAAATATTCGCGGACTGCTAATTCTTGCATATCAATCTGGAACAACCAACGGTTCTGTCGATACGGGCTCTGTAACGAATGTATCTACATTTTCAAGTCCTCTATCGCCTTTTGTAGGATACGAAACTGGACCAATCTCTCTTATCAATCTACAGGCATCTATTGGTGGCGTGAATGTTCTACAGAATACTCTAAATTATAATTTTGAGAACTTTTTACAGCAGACGATGCTTTACGAAAAAGTTAATGCGGGAGACATGGGGTTAAGTTGTGGGTTGATTAGTGAATATATGTATTCAAACTCTTACAGACCATATTATATCGATTGTTCAAGAGGTAATGTTGCGGATCTTTTGTCTTTAAGAAACGTGAATATCTCTTTTACCAACAATAGTAATATTACTATCGATGTCATGGTTTTCACAGAATATTTCCAAGATTTTTTGATTGATGTGGAGACAGGTCAAATTACCAAGAATTGATTTAAATATAATATTTAGGAATAATATAAATGGATTTTGACGATATATTTGCAAATGTTCCAAAAGATGAAATAGATGACGCAAAAAAAGGTATTGGAAAATATGAAATGAAACGCAATAAAATAGTTTTACCAACAACATTTGAATACACATTTAGCAAACATTTAGAACAAGGTTATGCAAAACAATTACCCCGTGGTTTTTATTGGAATGTAAATGAAGACCAAGAATTAGTGGGTTTTTATTGTGATGCAACATCAAGTATAAATGATATTTCGTTATTAATGGAATATGTAGTGTATTCTCTACACGAACAAGGTGAAGAAAATATCGAAATACATAAAGTATGAAAATAATGTAATTACTATTAATTATATTATTTGTTTTTAAAAATGCAAAAAAATTGATTTACTTTTTCTTATAATATTTGATACGCAATAATTAAATACGTAATATAAAATATAATTTTATTAAAATGAGTTTCCAAAAACAAACTATTTCAACCAAAATTGCTGTAATAGAATGTTATTACAAAAGCATAGGTAAGAACATGCGACTAAAAACTAATTTAACAAAAAAACAAATTGATGGTTATATACAATCACAAAAATTAGATGTTGAAAATTTAATGACTATATACAACGAAACACAAGAATCAATAAAAACAAAAACAGAACAAACAAAAAAAGACATCATTACAGAAACAAATAAGTTAGATTCATTATCAAAAAAAAACATAGCATTGTTAGATGAAGATATAGAACTTTATTATCAAATAAAACGACAAGATTATACAAAAGAAAGAAGTGATTATACAAAAGAAAAAAAAGTTGGATCAAGGTTAGACAAGCATGATTCTATTGATGAAAAAAAATTATGTATTATTCAAACATACGACGATATTCATGTTGTTAAGTATCTATTTTATAAAATAGTATTAACAAACATTTTTGCAAATAAAAAATTAAAAAAAATATACACCAATTTTGCAAAAAATAAAACGCAAGAAAAACAAAATGAAATTATTAGTAGTTTTTGTAAATATTACAATGAAAAAATTCAATCTATTATTCCAATTCAAAATACAATAATTAAAAATATGACAATTGGTATTGACAAAAAATATATTAATAGAAAAAATCTCAATCAAGTTGAAATTCGTGGTGTAAATGTCAATATAGGACAGAGTTCGTTAGATATGGAAGATTTAATAAAAATCGACGATGAAACATACGTTTATACAGAAGAATCATTTTATAATAAATTGAAAAATACCGACAAAAAATGGTATGAAATAATAATCAAAGAGATATTTAAAGATGACCATAATGACATACATAATATGTTATATGAGGATACAGTTAAAATAAATTACGAATGTATGATATTTACAATATTAGTAAAAAAAAGAAAAATAAAATAGATTATTTTCTTGAAAAAGTGCAAAAAATTGATTTGTTTTTTTCGACTAATGTTTGATAGGTATATTATTGAATTATATAAGAAAAGATGGCTGAACTAATAGAAAAATTAATAGAAAGAA
>Ga0114974_10002136_pt1 | contig 15283 bp, 14 predicted proteins | sample S_130206_EF_Meta_FD_87318 | JGI IMG/M metagenome (GOLD analysis project Ga0114974, IMG submission 87318) | Freshwater microbial communities from Lake Simoncouche, Canada to study carbon cycling - S_130206_EF_MetaG | ecosystem: Environmental > Aquatic > Freshwater > Lake | place: Lake...
ACGACGTCTTTGGGCCCAAACTTGCCTTGCAGGATGAGCTTGGCGATCGGGTTTTCAAGATTCTGCTGAATCGCACGTTTCAGCGGTCTGGCACCAAAGACTGGATCAAACCCGCCTCGGGCAAGTTCTGCTAAGGCCACTGCAGACACCTCAAGCACCATGTCTTGTTGTGCAAGCCTTTTCGTCAAGCGCTGAATCTGAATACCGGCAATCTTCTCGATGTGCTGACTTTGCAAGGCATGAAACACCACGACCTCGTCAATGCGATTCAAGAACTCTGGGCGGAAGTGTTGTTTGACTTCATCCCAGACCACCTCTTTGATCGCTTCGTAAGGTTTACCGACCATTGCTTGAATGTGGTGAGAGCCAAGGTTTGACGTCATCACAATGACAGTGTTTCTAAAGTCAACGGTACGACCTTGGCCATCGGTTAAACGACCGTCATCTAACACCTGCAACAGTACGTTGAACACATCGGGGTGTGCTTTTTCGACCTCATCAAACAGAATCACGCTATAAGGTTTGCGTCGCACAGCCTCGGTTAACGAGCCGCCCTCTTCGTAACCGACGTAGCCCGGAGGCGCGCCAATCAAGCGAGCGACCGAATGCTTCTCCATGAACTCACTCATATCGATACGAATCAAGTGATCATCAGAGTCGAACAGAAAATCAGCAAGCGCACGCGTTAACTCGGTTTTACCAACGCCAGTTGGCCCCAAGAACAAGAACGAACCGTAAGGACGTGCCGGATCAGACAGACCCGCACGTGAACGCCGAATCGCGTCAGCCACCAGCCCAACGGCCTCATCCTGACCGACTACACGTTGATGCAGGCGATCTTCCATTTTGAGTAACTTGTCACGCTCGCCGGTCATCATTTTTGACACAGGAATGCCCGTGGCGCGTGACACGACCTCTGCAATCTCTTCGGCACCAACCTGGGTGCGCAAAAGCCGCGGGCGCTCGGTCGTACCGGGCGTGGCCCCTGCTAGTTCAGCCGCCTTTAAGCGCGACTCGAGCTCTGGCAAGCTGCCATATTGGATTTCAGCCAATTTATCAAACTGACCTTTGCGTTGCAGCTCGGCCATCTCGGCGCGCGCACGCTCGATCTCTTCTTTAATCGACTGCGTGCCCTGCACGGCGGCTTTTTCACTTTTCCAGATCACTTCAAAATCGTTGTATTCGCGCTGCAGCTTTTCAAGCTCTTCTTCAATGATCTGAAACCGTCGAATCGAGCCCTCATCGGTCTCTTTTTTTACCGCTTCGCGCTCAATTTTTAATTGAATGATGCGGCGATCGAGACGATCCATGACTTCGGGCTTAGAGTCGATCTCCATGCGAATACGCGCGGCTGCTTCATCGATCAAGTCAATCGCCTTGTCAGGCAAGAAACGATCGGTGATGTAGCGATTGGATAGCTCGGCCGCCGCCACGATGGCCGGGTCAGTGATATCTACGCCATGATGCAGTTCATAGCGCTCTTGCAGCCCGCGCAAAATGGCAATCGTCGACTCGACGTTTGGCTCGTCAACAATCACCTTTTGAAAACGTCGCTCAAGTGCCGCGTCTTTTTCAATGTATTTGCGATATTCGTCAAGGGTGGTCGCGCCAATGCAATGCAGCTCGCCACGCGCGAGCGCGGGCTTGAGCATATTGCCGGCATCCATTGCACCTTCGGCCTTACCCGCACCCACCATCGTGTGCAGTTCATCAATAAAGACAATATTGTTGCCGTCATCTTGCGACAATTCTTTGAGCACAGCTTTTAAGCGTTCTTCAAATTCGCCACGAAATTTGGCACCGGCCAACAGGCTGGCCAAATCGAGGGACAAGACTCGCTTGCCGCGCAAAGACTCTGGCACTTCATCGTTCACAATACGCTGGGCTAAGCCCTCGACGATTGCAGTTTTACCGACACCAGGCTCACCAATCAGCACTGGATTATTTTTGGTGCGCCGCTGCAAGATCTGAATGGCACGACGAATTTCGTCATCGCGACCAATCACAGGATCGAGTTTGCCTTGGCGCGCACGCTCAGTCAGATCCATTGTGTATTTGGATAATGCCTCGCGATTGGATTCGCCCTCTTGATCTTTGACCGACTCACCGCCGCGCACGGCATCAATCGCTGCCTCAAGCGGCTTACGTTGCAAGCCTGATTCTTTGAGCAAACGCCCAACATCGCCTTTGTCATCGGCCAAGGCAAGCAAAAATAATTCACTGGGGATGTAGGTATCGCCACGCTTGGCAGCCTCTTTGTCGGTGCGCGCGAATACAGACTGCAGGTCGCGGCTCGCCTGAATGTTGTCATCGCCGCCCTTCACCTTGGGCAAGCCTTTCAAAACAGCCTCTAGCGCCGTTTGCAGCCGGTTGACAGCCACGCCCGCGCGTGACAACAAACTCGACGCACCGCTCTCTGTGTCGGCCAACAAGGCAGAGAGAACGTGCACGGGTTCAATGTAAGGATGCTCGCTACGCGAAGCCATACTTTGCGCATCGGCAAGTGCCTGCTGAAACTTAGTGGTTAATTTATCGAATCGCATAGTCGTTTCCTGAAACAATGGCTTTTGGCCTGTTGGGGATGTTTGTTAAATGCGGCCGAGTTACGGTTTTTCAAGGGCGGGCAAACAAATCCTTAGCGGGCAGGGACTCTAGACCGGCACTCGCACTCAAAATCAAGACGCCGTCTCGCTATCTCGCTATCTCGCTATCTCGCTATCTCGCTATCTCACGATCTCGCTGTCGCGCTGCCTCGCTGTCTCGCTGCCACGATCCTCGTGAAGAATGTGGGCGTTCTATGGTGGTGGCAACCTGATTTAAATCAATACTCCTTCATTTAAGACTTAACTAAAATCAAGAGGAATACAATCAGGGTGTAAGCTCAGTACTAAGAATGCATGAACTCAGTGATTTAAACTTTTAAAGCCACTAGCGTGCGAGGTGCAAAAATGCAAAAACGAATTCCAGTTGAATCGACCTCAACCCACTGCTCGACCTGCATGATGGGCCATGTGTGTTTACCCGTCGGTATGCCAGCTCACGAAGTTGAACAGCTAGATACGCTTGTGAAAGAGCGCATTCGTGTTGAAAAAGGTCAAGCTCTCTATCGGCACGGCGAGAACCTGAACGCCTTGTTTGGCTTGCGTAGCGGCTCGTTAAAAACCTTGCTCGAAGAAGCGAACGGTAGTCAGCAAATCACAGGCTTTTTCTTGCCGGGTGAAATCGTCGGCTTAGATGGCATGATCGAAGGTGAACACAGTTCGTCAGCCATCGCCATGGAAGACTCTGAAGTCTGTGTCGTGCGCGTGCAGGATATTGACGAAATCAGTCGTTACGTGCCCTCGCTACAGCACCAAATTCGCCGCCTCATGAGTAAAGAAATCGCGCGCTCGCATCAGGTGTTATTGGCCTTGGGATCGATGCGCTCTGAGCAACGTCTGGCCGCTTTTTTAAGCAATCTTTCACAACGCTTAGCAATTTTGGGATATTCGCCAACCGATTTTGTGATGCGCATGAGTCGCGAAGAAATCGGTAATTACCTTGGGCTCACGCTAGAAACCATCAGTCGGCTGTTTTCACGCTTTGCTCGCGATGGCGTGATTAGAATCAGCCAACGCGAAGTCAAAATCATCGATATGCACGCGCTGAACGAGTTGGTCGGCAAGCCCTGCTGATCGCCACTTACGCCGCAGGCTCGGCAAACAATTCAGTGCGTACAAAATCAAGGGCAGAACTGTTGGCCTGAAGTACCTGCTGGCCTAAAACACCCGACCAATACCCAGCACCACCGCCCGCCCGGGCCCACTCGTTTAAGCGACGCGTGTACAGCTGCAGATCAAACTCTTGCGTGACGCCAATCGCACCGTGTACTGCGTGCGCAACCGCGACAACACGCGCGACCGCCTGGCTGGTTTGGGCCTTTGCTAAGGCCACAAGGGCCGACGCAGGCTGCCAAGTGGTGCTACGACAGGCCATTTCGGCAGCCATCCGGGCACCGAACACCTGTTCGGCCACTTCACTAATTTGCTGTTGCAAGGCTTGAAACCGGCCAATTGGCTTGCCAAATTGCTCACGCTGATTGGCCCAACCGAGCGTCATTTCAAAGACCCGATCAGCCGCCCCAGCAATCAGTACCGCTAGCGACAGTGCCAACAATTCACGAAACTGAGGCTGCTGAAACTGCCCCAGCAACGAAGCCTGTGCGACGTCAGCAGACCAACTTAAATCAGCATCAAGCGACCCATGGCCACCTGAAGGTGTGCGTTGCGCCTGCGCGGTGGGCAAGAGCCACACTGCTGTTTCACTTTGAACCAACACCCAAGTCGCAGTGAGACCAAAATTCACGCCAGCGGCCTGCACACCCGCGCCGTCTGCCGCAACGCGAAAAGGCGCAAAAGTGATGGTGCCTTCAGGTACACCTTGGGCGAGTACTGGGGCTTTGGCACACGTTGTTGCGTGCGCCTGCTGCAGCCAGGCACGCGCCAGCAGAGTGTGTGCATAAGGCAAGGGCAGCGCGTGCCGCCCCATTGAAAACAGCATGGGCCACACCTCAGTGAGCGTCAAGGCTGCGCCATTGGCGCTTTCTGGCAAGAGCGCATCGGTAAACCCGACTGAACTCAGCGCGGACCACAAGTTGGCCGTATGAGCGCCACCTTCGATTTGCCGTATCACGGCCGGCGTGCAGACTTCGCCAAACAAACGCTCTGCTGAATCATAAAAATCGTTTTGCATGATCGTTACCTCAATCCTAAACCGCGTGCGATGATGCCACGCAAAATCTCGCGCGTACCGCCTCGCAGTGAGAAGGTCGCGCCCATTTGTTCAAGGTAGCCCAGCGTCTGCAACAGATCTGGCGACGCAATAAATTCGGGATGCGTGCCTAGCCACGCCGCAATATTGCTAATCAATCTTTGCTCAAAATCAGTGCCAAAATCTTTGACCACTGAGGCATCAATCGCAGGGCTCTCGCCATCGACCAATTTTTGCGTGACCGCCAGCGACAACGCCCGCAAGGTTGCCATTTCAGCAACCATAGACCCCACTAACGAACTTGTTTCGGTGTCGTCAATGGCCTGAGCACGCAAAGCCTCGATCCAGCAATCTAACAATGCGATGCTCGAATAAATACGCTCGGGGCCGCTGCGCTCAAAGGCCAACTCAGCATTGACCTGATCCCAGCCTTGACCTTCAGTGCCGACCAAGGCATCTGCGCCAAGCTTGACGTTGTCAAAAAACACTTCAGAGAAATGTGCATCGCCAGCCATGTCTGTGATGGGGCGCACGGTCACGCCGGGCAAACTTAAATCAATGATGACTTGAGAGAGACCCTTCTGACGATCGCTGGTTTCTCCAGAGGTGCGAACCAGTGCGATCATGTAATGACAACCGTGGGCATTGGTTGTCCAGATTTTGCTGCCGTTGAGCAGCCAACCGGCCTCGGTGCGCTGCGCACGGCTGCGGATACTGGCTAAGTCAGAGCCTGAACTGGGCTCGCTCATACCGATACAGAAAAAAGCTTCGCCACGGCAGATTCGTGGAATATAAAACTGGCGTTGTGCCTCAGTGCCATAGCGCAACAATAACGGACCGCTTTGACGATCTGCAATCCAGTGAGAGGCAACAGGCGCACCTGAAGCCAGTAACTCTTCAGACAGCACGAATCTTGAAAAAAAACCTTTGCCTGACCCACCATACTCTTTCGGAATCGTGAGCCCAAGCCAACCCTGCTTAGCCAACTTCTTGCTGAAGTCGTCGCTGGTTCCCATCCAAGAGCGCGCTTTAGCGTGCGAAGGCATACCAACGAGTGCTTCATTTAAAAATTGTCTGATTTCACTGCGAAAGGCAGCCTCTTGGGCTGGAACCTGATTGAACTCAAGCGCGGTCAGCATAATAAGAAATAATCCTGAAAATCATGGGGTTGGGGCAAAGCAACGCGACAGCGACATGCCCTATACTTGAGCTCGAATATACCGCAGCTACAACAAAAAATAACTGTGTGCCCCTATTGTATTTGTTTGTTCAGAGCGCACAACACCCACAGGAGAGGTCATGAGCGATGCTCAATTGCTAGGCGCCGGTTACACATGGCAAGAATTATCTGTTGGACAGCGCTTCAGAACGTTTCGACGCACCATTACCGAGACCGATATCATTAATTTCATCAGCGTCACGGGGATGCTCGAGACCATCTTTATTGACCGAACATTTGAACATGGCGCCATGAAAGGGCGTCCGGCACCCGGTGGGTTGACCTATGGTCTGATCGAAGGCTTACTCATGCAAGGCATGGTGCAAGGCACGGGCTTGGCCTTGCTTGAAGTTCATAAAAAAATGCTGCACCCAGTTGTCGCAGGTGACACAGTATGGGCTGAGGTTGAAGTCACGGCAATTAAGCCAACGTCTAAGCTCAACCGCGCTGTCGTGACCTCGCGCATAGACGTTAAAAATCAAGACGGCGTTGATGTCATGACCTACACCGCGACGCGCATGTTAGCGGGCGAACGACACTAAAATCCAATATCGTGCTGCGCATCTTGCTTGGTGGGCAGCATATACAGTGTCAGGATGCTAGAGAGCCCGGCGATCAGCCAAAAAAAGAAGAAGCCAGCTGCGTAAAGTACGTCGCGTTCGGGCCGAAAGTAACCGAAGATCGCGACATCAAGCGGGTCGATTAACGCAAACACGATCGCGCTTGCTACCCCTGCCATTAAAAATGACGGCCATAAGATCAACATCAACGATCGACGGTTCATCATCAGCCTTGCATCAGTGAGGTTGCGACAAAGGCGTCTGCGTCGAGACTTTTTCGACGACTAAACCTCGTTTGATACCTCCATCAACAATCGACTGATCTGAAAAGCCTTGAAACGCCAGCACAATCGTGATTGCACAGCCCACGATCGCAACCGCAGGGCCCGCCATGAGCAGCCAAGGCCAACGTTGACGCCACCAAGGTAACGCTGCTTCCAAATCGTTGTCTTCTTGTACGCTCATCTTTTGGAATCCTATTTTTAATGAAGCTTTTTATTGAGGCATGATAAAACTTGAAGCCTCTCGCACCGTCAGTGAAACATGCCCATCAGGCGCGCTTGAGGTTGTGACAAAATGAATCGGATGAGACCCAGGCTTGGCTGCATCGCGCGGGGCTCGCAGCACGACCGCCAACACTCGATTCGAGGCGGCTGCGATCTCAACCTGCGGCAAATCAGTGATTGAAATATTTCTGTTGTTCTCTTCAGGCTTGAGGCGCAGCACAGCCACAGAAGGGTCGGCAAACTTCACACTTAAACCTGGCAAGCCTTCGGCTCGTATTGACAAGACAAGACTGTGCTCAGACGCGTTCATCATCTGTAAGCGGTATACGTTTTCGATCATCCCATCAGCCACTTCGCGCCCTAGCATGCCGCGATCACGAATCACGTCTACCCGTAAAGTCGTTCGAGTTGCCAACGCAGTCACAAAAATGGACACCAGCACGAGCATCAAGGCGCTGTATATCAACACACGGGGTCGCAGCAAATGCTTACGCACTTGTTGTACAGAGAGCTTTTCTAACATCCCGCGCTCTGACGTATAGCGAATCAAGCCCTGTGGGTACGCGATTTTCTCCATGACTTGATTGCAGGCATCTACGCAGGCACCACAACCAATACACATGTATTGCAAACCCTGTCGGATGTCGATGCCGGTCGGGCAGACTTGCACGCAAATGCTGCAATCGACACAATCACCCAAGCCTTGCGCATAGTGATCAACTTTGCGTGAACGCGCACCGCGCGGCTCGCCTCGAGCCGTATCGTAGGTCACCACCAAGGTATCAGGGTCAACCATCACGCTTTGAAAACGTGCATACGGGCACATGTACTTGCAGACTTGTTCGCGTAAAAAGCCAGCATTACCCCACGTTGCAAAGCTATAAAACAAAAACCAAAACCACTGCCATGGCCCAAAGGTAAAGCTAAGCAACGCCTGACCCAGCTCGCGGATGGGTGCGAAATAACCGATAAACGTAAAGCCAGTTAGCCCTGCAACGACGAGCCAAAGCGCGTGCTTGCTGACCTTGACCCGTAGTTTGCGAAACGACCAAGGCGCCTCATCTAAGCGAATGCGTGCAACCCGATCGCCTTCGGTGCGTCGCTCGATCCACATAAAGATTTCGGTATAGACGGTTTGCGGGCACGCATAGCCACAAAAAAGACGACCTGCAATCGCCGTAAATAAAAATAGCCCAAGTGCCGAGATCAGCAACAAGAGTGTCAAGTAGATGACGTCTTGCGGCCACAACACCATGCCAAAGATATAAAACTTACGCGCACCAAGATCAAACAACACCGCCTGACGACCGTTCCAGGTGAGCCAAGGGACTGCATAAAAGATCAGCTGTGTGAAACCAACAAACAGCAAACGCCAACGGGCAAACATCCCCGTGACTGAACGCATGTAGATTTTTTGTCTGACGTCTTGAATCGCTTGTTCGACAGCGTGTGAGACGTCTGTCGCTGGCTTGGCGCCTAGCGGGCGCCAAGGAGGGGCAGAAGTAGAAGCAAGTGCTGAGGGAGTGGCAAGACCGGCAGAGAGAGATGCCTTTGCAGTTGTAGTTGCAGTTGCATTTGCAGATACAACTGCAGGTACGGGTGAATCAGGCGACATTCATTCCACTCACTTTGCCCGGGCGCTGGTGACAGTTGCAGACGTGACATCGACACCTTTTGACAAGCCCCAAACCCAAGCTGCCACCAAGCGGATCTGCTCAGAGGTTAAGGTCTGCTCTTGATCGGGCATGCGATTATTGCGTCCGTTCAAAATGCTATGCACGATGGTGGCCTCTGAGCTGCCGTAGAGCCAAATATCATCAGTCAAATTCGGTGCACCCAAGGCCTTATTGCCCTTGCCTTCAGCGCCATGGCAGGCCGCGCACGTGTTCATATACTCTGACTTACCACGCAGGACACGAATCTGATCATGCGCCAAACCTGACAGTGATCGGACATACTGCGCAATATCCCCAGCGGTCCGTGCATCGATCGCTGCACCTAACGCTGGCATCACGCCGTTGCGGCCTTGGGTGATCGTTGCCAGCAAGACCTCAGGCTGGCGACCATAGATCGAATCACCTTCAATCAGATTCGGAAAGCTAGTACTGCCTTTTGCATCTGAGCCGTGACATTGTGCACAGTTATTCAAGAACAAACGTTCACCGATCAAATGTGCTTCAGGGTCTGCAGCAATCTGTGGGATATCCATCTTGGCAAAGCGCGTATAAATCGGCTTGACCGTTGCATCGAGCGCAGCTTGGTCTTGCTTCACTTCTTGAGCAGAGGTGTAAGCTAAGCTCCCTTGAAAAGCACCCAAACCTGGGTACAGCACCAGATATCCCAAACCAAACAGACACATGATCACGTACATCATCGTCCACCAGCGAGGTACTGGGTTGTTCATCTCGCGCAAATCACCGTCCCACACGTGACCGGTATCTTCAACCTTACCTGGTTGCGGCTTGAGCCACTTACGCTGCGAAAATATCAGCCACAAGCACCAAGCAATCCCAGCTAGCACTACGAAGGCAACGTAATACCCCCAAAACCCGTTGACAAAGTCGCTCATGGCCGTGTGCCTCCGTGTGGATGTGGGTGCGCTTCATCGGGTAAGGCGAAAGGCAACATTTCCGCTTCGTGGTTTGCCGTTTGCCGCTCGCGTGAAAACGCCCACCATACAATTGCAAAGAACGTCAGCATCGCCATGATCGTTGACAACGCATTGAGATAAGCAAGCATTATTTACCCCCTGCTTTAAGCGACTGCGCCTGTGCGGCTTTACGTACACCAGTGCCTAATCCTTGCAGATAGGCGACCAACGCATCTTCTTCAGTTTTGCCTTTGAGTGCTGCAGGTGCAGCGCTAATCTGAGCGTCGGTATACGGCACACCCAACACGCGTAAGGCACGCATGCGATCGCCGATATCATCACTTTGAACCGGATTGGTGGCTAACCAAGGATAGCCAGGCATATTCGACTCAGGCACGACTGCGCGCGGGTTGCGCAGATGGATACGATGCCAGTCATCAGAGTAGCGTTCGCCGACGCGGGCCAGATCAGGACCCGTACGCTTTGAACCCCACAAAAACGGGTGATCAAAGACGGATTCGCCAGCAACCGAGTACGGACCATAACGTTGCACTTCGGCACGCAACATCCTGATTTGCTGCGAATGGCAGCCTACACACCCTTCGCGGATGTATAGATCGCGGCCCATCAAGCGCATGGCATCGTAGGGTTCGACACCTGCCGAAGGCTTAGTCGTTGAGTGCTGAAAAAACAGCGGAACAATCTGCACTAAGCCGGCAAACAGCACGACCAAGATACTGCAGATAATCATCAGACCGATATTTTTTTCAAGCGTTGCGTGCGAGAAGAAAGGTGTTTTTTGTTGTGCCATGATGTGCTCCTCAGGCCTGTGCCAAGCTAGATAATTCAGGGGTTGAAGCGGCGGCGCCTGGCACCACTGGATTCACCGCGGTTTGCCCGATGACTGTTTTGAACACGTTATAGGCCATCAACAGCATTCCACAGAGGTAAAGCAACCCACCCAACAAGCGGATAAAGTAAAACGGAGCGGTCGATTTGACGGATTCGACGAAGCTATAGGTCAAGGACCCATCGACTTCAGTGGCGCGCCACATCAAGCCTTGCATCACTCCCGCAATCCACATTGCGGCGATGTACAACACGACACCTATTGTTGCGATCCAGAAGTGAACCTCGATGAGCTTGACGCTATACATTTTTTCGCGTCCCCAGAGCCGAGGGATCAAGTAATACAGCATGCCAAAGGTAATCATGGCGACCCAACCCAGTGCACCTGAATGAACGTGTCCGACGGTCCAATCGGTGTAATGCGAAAGCGCATTGACTGTGCGGATCGACATCATCGATCCTTCAAACGTTGACATCCCGTAAAACGACAGCGAGACCACCATGAATTTGAGGATTGGATCGGTACGCAATTTGTACCAGGCACCCGAGAGCGTCATGATCCCGTTAATCATGCCGCCCCAAGACGGCGCTAAAAGAATCAATGAGAACACCATGCCTAAGGATTGAGTCCAGTCGGGCAACGAGGTGTACAAGAGGTGATGCGGACCGGCCCACATGTAGGTGAACGCCAAGGCCCAGAAGTGCACAATCGACAAACGGTAAGAATAAATGGGCCGCTCAGCCTGCTTGGGTACGAAGTAATACATCATGCCCAGAAAGCTGGTGGTTAAGAAGAACCCCACCGCGTTATGTCCATACCACCACTGCACCATCGCGTCTTGCACACCGGCGTAAGCAGAATACGATTTCCAGAGCGAGACGGGCATCTCGATGTTGTTGACGATATGCAAAATCGCAATGGTCAGAATATATGAGCCAAAGAACCAGTTGGCGACATAAATGTGCTTCACCTTACGCTTGACGATGGTGCCAAAAAACACCACTGCGTAGGCAACCCATACGAGCGTAATCAAGATGTCGATTGGCCACTCTAGCTCGGCGTATTCTTTACTGGTGGTGATCCCCAAAGGCAGCGTCACGGCTGCGGCGACAATCACTAGTTGCCAACCCCAAAACGTGAAAGCGGCGAGCGGTGCGCAGAACAAACGTGCCTGGCAGGTACGTTGCACCACATAGTATGAGGCAGCAAAGAGTGCACTGCCACCAAAGGCGAAAATCACAGCATTCGTGTGTAAAGGTCGCAAACGACCGTAAGTGAGCCACGGTATATCAAAGTTCAGTTGAGGCCACATCAGCTGCGCGGCTAACACCACCCCCACCAACATGCCCACGACACCCCAAACGACCGTCATCACGGCAAATTGTCTGACTACACCGTAATTAAAATTTTCTGTTTTAACTGCCGCAGTACTTGTCATGATTGGCGCCTCGTGTCTCATGAATCTTGATATTGACATCATGCCAAGTGCGGCAGAAGTCAGCTTTGATATGGATCAACTAAACCTTTGATAAGGATCAACTAACCGTGTGATCATCGTCGTGCAAGATCGAAAGACCAGCCTGCTCTGCATCGTCGTATTGCCCTGAAAAAACAGCCCACCACAACATGGCACCAATCAAGGCAACGATGGCCAACGACAGAGGCAACAGCAGATAGAGAATTTCCATAGGTTCTAAGCTAGGCCCGAAGGTGTTGATTTTGTGTCAACACACCGACCGCCCGGCTGAGCCCAGCCCGTCTGGGTCGATAGAGGCGCCAAGCATTGAGCAGCACGGCTACCGAGGACAGCAACATCGACAGCGCAGCCAACCAAGGTGTGACCCAACCTATGGCAGCCATGGGCATGGTCAAGACGTGCCAAGCTAATGCACCATAAAGATTTTGGCGCGTAATGCGGACGGTGCGTTCGAGCAGCGCCTCATGCTGGTTTGTAGACAAAGGCTCATCGAGCGCCAGATTCACTTGCAGCGCAGCCAACGATACCGGCGCGGCTAAAGACAGCGCGCAAGGGCAACTCATCACGAGTAACGACACCAAGACAGACCACGCCTGCGTGGGGGCGATTACCCACCACACCACACCTATCACAGCCGCCACCGTGAGCTGGATCAGCACAAACAGGGTTGCGACGCGGTTGGCCTGAGCCATCAAGGGCAGACTGAAGCTCGCCAAGTTTGCTTGGGCAGACGCGTCTGCGTCAACCAAACTGGCACGTTGCTCGACGTAACGTGCCGTGAGCAAAAACGCAACAAACATGGTGATTGAATCAAAATAGACTTCGCCCGAGCCCTGAAAGGTCGCAATCACGCTAGGAATAAACGCCGCAAGCATACTGATGCCAACGGGCACATCCATGGTGACCCGGCGGGTTGACCCTGCACGGGCACAACCAAACCAAATTGGCCAGGCTGAATACAACATGACCGGAATCGTGAGTGTCAGACTTGCCCAGTTCATTAAGAGGATTGCCCAGTCGAGCACTTCAAGGCTGTCTTGGGTGCCTGCCTCAGGCCGAAGATACCCGGGCAAGGCAAACATCATCACTTGCATCATGGCAAGCCAAGCCAACCCCAAGCGCACCAAGCCTCGGCGGCGCTGTACGACTGACTGATTACCAACCGCGTGAGCCGTGGTCTGTGGATCGCTGACTGTCTGCGAATGGGTGGCTGTCTGCGAACTAGAACTCGATCTAGGCTTCATGCCTGAATCGTAATTTCTAGCAAGCAATAGCGTATTGATCTAGATCAAATTCACACCAGACAGTCAGACTGAAATAGAGGGATAGCCCCCTGAGCTTCGAGCTAGGTGGTTTTTTCGAGAATCACAGGCCAGGCGCGACGCAGGTAATACAGCATCGACCAAACTGTCAAAATGGCGGCGACCACGATTAACACGAAGCCCACGCGCGCCAAGGGGATCCCGAAGAGATCTTCGTGATACAGCAGGCATGGGATCGCAATCATCTGCGAGGCAGTTTTGAATTTACCCAACCAGTGCACCGCGACGCTAGCACTAGCGCCCAATTGCGCCATCCATTCGCGCAACGCTGAAATCGTGATTTCACGGCCGATGATAATCAAGGCGATCATGACATCCACGCGATCCAAATTCAACAACGCAAGCAAGGCCGCCGACACCATGAGTTTGTCGGCAACTGGATCCAAAAATGCCCCAAAGGCAGAGGTTTGGTTCCAACGGCGTGCCAGCCATCCATCAAACCAATCGGTGAGCGCCGCCAAAATGAAAGCGCCCGCCGCCCAAGCATCGCGCACGGGTAAGGTCATCCAGGTCTCGGGCAGATAAAACAACCCGATCACCATCGGAATCATGGCGATTCGCAGCCATGTCAGAAAAATAGGAATATTAAAAGGCATGACGCTATGCTACCTCACTTAATCATGACAAGGATATTTCACCGCAGGGCGAAATACAGTCGCTCGGCGAGCTCTGGAGAAATGCCCTCAACTGAGGCGAGGTCTTCAATACTGGCGTTTGCAACGCCGCTAAAGCCACCAAAGCGTGCCAACAAGCGCTGACGGCGTTTAGCGCCAATCCCATCAATATCTTCAAGGCGTGAAACGTTACGCGCTTTTGCTCGTTTGGCACGCATCCCCGTGATAGCAAAGCGATGCGCCTCATCGCGAATCTGAGCAATCAACATCAGGGCTGCAGACTCTTGGCCAAGCGCTTGCGACGCGCGGCCATCGGCAAAGATCAGCGTTTCGAGGCCTACCTTACGATGATCGCCTTTGGCAACGCCTACCAATACATCGATACTCAGGCCCAGTTCAACAAACACTTGTCTGGCGATCTCGACCTGGCCTTTGCCACCATCAATCAACACCAAACCAGGCATGATTGCTTCGCCATCAGCAACTTTGCCAAAACGGCGCGTCAGTACCTGACGCATGGCCGCGTAGTCGTCACCGGGCGTTATGCCAGCAATGTTGTAGCGGCGATACAGAGAGGGTTGCATCGCATGGTGAGCGAACACCACGCAAGAGGCTTGGGTCGCCTCACCGGCGGTGTGGCTGATGTCAAAGCACTCAATGTGCAACGCCTCAAGCACCACTGGATCGGTGTCGAGCTCAAGCGCCTCAGCCAACGCGAGCGTACGGGCACTGCGAGCCCCAGTTTCAGATAAGGCGTTCGCTAGTGCCATCTCGGCATTGCGCGTCGCTTGCTCAAGCCAGGCGCGTCGCACCCCTTGCGGTCGACTGATGAACCGTGACTTGGTCGCGCGCGACTCGGCTAACAAATCGATTAACTCGGGGTCGGGCAAACCGTGCGAGCCGACGACAGCCGCTGGTAAGGGGTGATCAAGATAATGCTGAGCGATAAAGACCTCAAGCACTTGCGAGGGAGAATCGCCATCGGTGTGCGTCGGAAAAAATGCGCGATCACCCAAATGCCTGCCACCACGCACCATCGCCAAGTTCACACATACTCGCCCGCCCGCTTGCGCCACCACAATAATATCGGTATCACTTTGATCAGTGTCCTCCATGGTCTGCTGATGCAACACCTTGGCCAACGCCCCCATTTGATCCCGCAATAAGGCAGCCTGTTCAAACTCAAGGGCTTGCGAGGCAGTCAGCATGCGGGCCTCGATATCGCCCATGATCTGCTGTGTTTCGCCATTTAAAAATCGTGCCGCGCGCTCAGCATCTTGCTGATATGCCTCAGGCGTGATCTCGTTGACACAAGGTGCCGAACAACGCCCAATTTGATGCAACAGGCAGGGCCGCGAGCGATTTGAAAACACCGAGTCTTCGCAGGTACGCAGGC
>Ga0114974_10002137_pt1 | contig 15281 bp, 19 predicted proteins | sample S_130206_EF_Meta_FD_87318 | JGI IMG/M metagenome (GOLD analysis project Ga0114974, IMG submission 87318) | Freshwater microbial communities from Lake Simoncouche, Canada to study carbon cycling - S_130206_EF_MetaG | ecosystem: Environmental > Aquatic > Freshwater > Lake | place: Lake...
AGTACAGCTGGTAGGATCCGGTGGCGGCGGTTCAGGCCACGGCGAAGGTGGGGGAGCAGGCGGATACGCAGAAAGATATTTAGACGTTACTGGAATTTCGTCAGTGAGTGTGACCATAGATGGTGGCGGTGGTGGCACATACTATTCGGGTGCAGGCGGTAATGCAGGAGGCTCAAGTTTTGGTCCATACATGTCATGCTCAGCTGGGCATGGAGCCAACAGACAGAATCAACACAGCGGTGGTGTCAGCGGTAATGGCAGCGGTGGCAACCTAAACATACACCAAGGCGGTGGATTCAGTCATCATGCTCGAAGTTCTCAAAGCTGTGCAGACACATTCTTTGGCGGTGGCGCACCTAGCAGTCACCCACAAGGCGGTAATTTTGCTCACAATCATCAGAGCCACACAGCACCAGGAACTGGCGGAGCAGGAGCTCATTTTCACGGACACCGAGGATCAGACGGTCGCCCTGGCATGTGTGTGGTAACTAGTTTTTACTAAGAGAAAAATATGCCGTTTAATTATCAGACATTAAAGCAAATATCAGAAGTTGCCATAGTCACTCAAACGCTCACTGGAGCAGATCTAGGACCCAGCGCAGTTACTGATACTAAAATAGCCAACAATACTATCACGTCAGCAGAACTAGCCACATCATCGGTGAATCTGACAGCCGCATCAGTCACTGGTACTTTGCCGTTCAGCAAAGGCGGTACCAGCAGCAGTAGTCTAGGCAGCGCATATCATGTGCTTAGAACCAACAGCGCCAACAGTGCATTGGAATATTCAGATAGTGGTATTCGTCGAATGGTGGTATTTACAGGATCAGGCACTTATACCAAAACAACAGGTGTTAGATTTGTACTAGTACAGGTTCAAGGACCAGGCGGCGGCGCTTCGGGACATGGAGAAAGTGGTGCAGCCGGCGGCTACGCTGAAAGAGTGATAGACATCAGCGGAGTCAACACAGTGGGCGTAACCATTAATGGTGGTGGCGGTGGCACATATTATTCAGGTGCAGCTGGCAATTCAGGCGGCAGCTGCTCATTTGGACCATATGTATCAGCTTCAGGCGGCCATGGTGCCAATAGACACAATCAACACAACGGCGGCCTTCCTGGAGTTGGATCAGGCGGTGACTTGAATATATACGGCGGTGCAGGTGGCGGCCACGAGCAACGATCATCGGGTATGGGCGGCGCTAGTTTCTTTGGCGGTGGCGCACCTTCAGGTCACCCACAAGGTGGTAATTTTGCCCACAATCACCAAGGACATGCAGCACCAGGAACTGGCGGCACAGCCGGTTATTTTTCAGGACATCGAGGTTCTGATGGCAGACCTGGCATAATAATTATCACAGAATTTTTCTAATCAGGAACACACATGCCTTTTAATTATCAGACATTAAGAAATTTAACCGGCTCAGCTGTGATAGATAGCCAGCTCTTAGATACTGATTTTCTAAACCGATCTATTCCTAACAGCGATATAGCCACAGGTGCTGTGACTGCTGCAAAAATGACAGCCGGCTCAGTGGATCTAGCTTCTAATAAAGTCACAGGCACACTGCCTATTGCCAAAGGAGGTACTAATCTCACCGGCGTTGGCGGAGTAGATACCATACTTAGAGTAAATGCAGCAGGCAATGCTTTAGAATATGCACAACATGGATTTAGTGGCATGCAGGTGTTTACCGGCAGCGGCACATGGAACAGACCTGCAGGTGTTCGTTACATCAGGGTAAAACTACAGGGATCTGGCGGCGGCGCCTCAGGACACGGAGAAAGTGGCGGCGCAGGCGGCTACGCTGAAAGAGTGCTAGATGTCACTGGAATTTCGTCAGTGAGTGTAACCATAGATGGTGGTGGCGGTGGCACATATTATTCAGGTGCAGGTGGCAATGCAGGCGGCTCAAGTTTTGGTCCATATATGTCATGCTCGGCTGGTCACGGAGCCAATAGACAAAACCAACACAGCGGTGGCGTCAGCGGCAATGGCAGCGGCGGAGATTTAAATCTGCACACAGGGGGCGGTGGATCACACCATGATAATTTTGGGCCAGGCGGCACCGGATATTTTGGTGGAGGCGCACCTTCGGGTCATCCACAGGGTGGTAATTTTGCCCACAATCACCAAGGACATGCAGCACCTGGTTCTGGTGGTACCGGAGGTCATTATCACGGACACAGGGGGTCAGATGGCAGACCTGGTCTATGTGTAATAGAAGAATACAAATAAATTTGGAGTAGTTAAATATGAAAAAAGTGCTTATAGGATTTCAAGGATGGGTCCAGCAAATATTAGAACCTGGTCAGGAGTATGAAATATACGAAGGCCCAGATGCGTCGATAGTATTTGTTGATGCCCCCGATGAAATCACCCTAGACTGGACATTAGAATATAGTCCTAGTCAAGGCAAGATGATTTGGATTGAAAGAGAGGGTGGCTACACCGATCGTGCAGTGGCTCGAAAAGTAGCATACGGTGAAGTCGGCGCTCAACTTGACATGCTGTATCATGAAATTAAAACAAATGGCACTATTACACAGGAGGGCGATTGGTTTCAACATATTCAAACCGTTAAGTCTGTGATTCCAAAACCTCCTCCTCCTGAAGAACCATGGAGCATGGAAGAAATACTGGCCAAAGCTGCTACGGAAGAACCAAGTAAAGACAAAAGAAATGTTCCAGGTACAGCAGATTTACCTGCTTGGGTAAGATATCCAGGATGGAAAGGTTACGGCAAATAAAATATAACTTTTATAAAAAAAGTGTCTATTCCAGACACTTTTTTTTTGACGACAATTTTGTTAGGTAAATATGTACGTAGATTATATATCTTTAAGGAACCAACAGACATGCTTTATAAAAAAGTTACAATCGTAGGTGGCGGATCATCAGGATGGATGACAGCAGCAGCCCTATCAAAATTATGCCCACACCTGGATATTACCTTAGTTGAATCACCTAAAATTGGAACTGTTGGAGTGGGAGAAAGTACGCTAGGACACATCAACAAATTTTTAAAAATACTAGACTTAAAAGACGAAGATTGGATGGCTGCTTGTAATGCTACATATAAAAATTCGATAAGATTTACAAACTTTAGAGAAAAAGACGGAACACATTTTGAATATCCGTTTAGTAAAGGACTGGATCTGACTGATAAACCAGCCGGACTACAAGCATGGCATCACTTGGCTGCACTATATCCTGAAGAATATACCCCAGAAACATTCGCCGAATTCTATTGCACTGGCAACACCATGCTGGCAAAATACAATAAATCTACTAAAAACGAACAAGGCATATTAAGAAATTTTAGATTTGCCTGGGATACTGCATATCACATGGATGCACAATTATTCGGACAATATCTCAAAGAAAAAATTGCGATTCCGCATGGTGTGAAACACATACAAGACGAAGTACATTCCTATAAAAAGGATCAGGCTGGAAATATATCTCATATTCTACTTGTGAGCGGTACTAAGATAACTTCCGATCTCTGGATAGACTGTACTGGATTTAGATCTCAATTATTAGAACAGTGGATGGGACAAGAATTTCAATCTTTTAGCAAAGTATTGGCCAACGATCGTGCATGGGCATGTAGACTGCCTTACATAGATAGAGAACGTGAAATGCACAATGTGACAGATTGTCATGCTTTAGATAACGGATGGGTCTGGAATATTCCTCTATGGAATCGCATAGGCACTGGATATGTATATTCGAGTAGATTTTGCACTGATGAAGAAGCTGGCAGAGAATTTAGAAAACACATAGCAGAAAAACACAGTCCGGAAATTGCAGAAAATGCAGAAATGTTCAATGTTAATATTAAGCATGGAAAAAGAAGAAGAGCATGGGCTATGAATGTTGTTGGTGTTGGATTGAGTTACGGATTTGTCGAGCCGTTAGAATCAACAGGACTGTTGACCACCCACGAAAATATTATTAAACTAATAGAAATCCTTAACAGAAGAAATGGCTATGTTACAAAATCAGAACAGGACGGATTTAATTTTGCAGTATCAGTCGAAGTTGATCAGTTTAGAGATTTTGTGAGCCAGCACTATGCATTTTCTAATAGAACCGATACTCCGTATTGGAGATGGTGTACACAAATAAATGAGTATTCTCCTGATATGATGGGACCATTTATGATGATACAAGCACAGTATCCAAATGTATTAGGCAATCTAACTCAGAGTCAGCATTATTGGCCGGACGGAACCGGCAATCAATTTATTCTAGCTGGGCTAGGTGTGAAGGCAGTTTCTACCAAAGCATTAATCTATGCTCAAGATCGTCGTGAAGTTGACATTGATGAAGAGATTGGATTTACTAAACGTGCCTATGAACAATATAGAGATTATGTAATAAGTCATGTCAAGACACTACCTAGCCATTATCAATTTTTAAAAGATAATATCTATGGCGGAAAAGATGATTACCAAGTTTAAGAAGCTATTAGGATTAGAAAAAAAGAAACCATTCGTGAGGTTCTATTCTCTAACACTTGGCGTACTAGATTTATTTCCGATAGTAAAATCTAAAGACGTTCCAAGGAAATTTTTAGACAGAGGGGAATATCCAACACATGTGTTACCAACTTCTACATGTCCAGGATTGCGTAAAATAGTATCATGCGGATTTATTATCCCTGCTCCTGCTGATTTTGAAATCTCAACCAACGGCGATCTGACCACGTTTGAATGGCGGGCTCCTGTGGAATTTACCAAAGGTGTTCCTGAGTCGAAAGGATATATCAGTTCACATGCCAAAGAACAAACAGCCCCACTATTGTCGAACTTTCATGATACATTGATTACAGTGGTTAAAATAGAAACTCCTTGGCGATTCGAAACTTCGGACGATATGGTCATGTTGGTTCTTCCGGTACAATATAACAACGAAGATAGATTTACCGCAGCAACCGGAATTTTAGACCCTAAATATTCTAATACAGTAAATATACAACTATTTTGGAAGAAAATAAATGGTAAAACATTAGTTAGAGCCGGGACGCCGCTTTGTCAATTTATTCCAATTCGACGCGATGATCTTAACTTAAATTCATATGACATACAGATCGAAAACGCCACCGAATTAGATAATCAAAGAGAAGCAGCATATAATTATTCTGCTAATTGTGTTATACTAAACGAAGACAATCTAGGAGCCCGGTTAGCTAGAGCAACTAAAGTTTTTAGTAAATTTAAAAGGAAAATATAATGTTATACACAGATAAACTGAGACAGACCATTAAGAACGTTGAGCAGGAATTAAAAAACTCCACTGAACAACTAGACAATCTTGAAAAAGATCTAGCAAATGTTAAACTTAATCCCTACGGCATTACTAGTATTGATTTTGCCAAGCGTCAAGAACTTTCTCGAGATTGTGTCAAGATGGAAGGAGCTATTATGGGACTAACATTAGCGTTGGAAACCTATGAGGAAAGCCAGGGTGTTACAGTGTGATGATGGCGGAATATTTTTATTTCCACCGATGGTGTGGAAATTTCAATATGAATTTGATATAGATAAGTTGTATCCAAAAATAGCTGAGATTATTTCAATGGTCGAGATCAATTCTCAATTAGAAAAAGGCAAGGCAGTATCTACAGTATCGTTAGAAGATTATCTACAACCACATACTTGGAAAGAATTAGAACATTTTCAATTTTGGTTGGGAGAGAAAATCAGCCATATTAGAACACAGTTATCTTTTCATGACGAACATTCCGAAGTGGTAAATTCTTGGGTCAACAAGCATAATAATACCGGAATGACGATCGAACACTCGCATGCAAATACTACTTTTGTAGTTAGTGCGTATATCAAATGTCCTAACGGGTCGGGAAATATAGAATTCAAAGATCCACTAGAATATCATAAGAATTCTTTTCCTATTATATCCGATGATGTACATTATAAGGTAGTTCCGTGTGCCACGAACGATGTATTAATTTTTCCAGGATGGCTGAGACACAGAACCGAACCCAGCACCGTTGATGATGAAAGAATAGTCATGACATTTAATATAAAATGAAGAATTTTAAAATATGCTATCCCGATGCCAACAGCTTTGATAAAATCATAAAGCTGAAATCCTTTGATGATTTAAATATCAAATATGTTCAATTAGATAATACTATCGGATACTGGATTAGCGAAAACCCATTCCAAGACAACGGGTTTGAATTATTTAAAAATCTTGTGGCAGCTTTTCCTATTCAAAAAGACAATAACAGTATTGATAATTTTGATCCAAATCCCTTTGATACTATTCATCTGCCAGAATGGGTTTATAAAAACATTTGTTTTTTGGTCAAAGAATTTTATCTCAAACAATCAAATATTCCAATCGCCGATCCCCAGATACACGAGTGGGGAAATCTATATTTCAAAGACCGAGCAAAACCTATCAGTTGTTGGCGAATACCTCATGTAGATTACGCATTAGGTATGGTTGCTAATCTATGGTTTTCGGATCATGCCCCTGAAGATAGCGGAACAAAGATATATAGGTATACAGGAAAAATGCATGAGGTCATATACGATTTTCAAATAGACACAGATCATAAAATGCACAGTCGATGGAAAGATCTAGCGGAAAGTCCGACTAGAAACAGCAACTGGACAAACATGTCTGATGACGAGTTAAATTCTTGGGGGTTTGAATGTCTCGGAATAGCTCCGAGTAGACAAGGAACTATGACCATGTACAAATCTAATGTTTGTCATGCTGCTTACATCTCAGACAATGTAGATTTTAGATGGAGTCACACGTTTGCATTTTCTCACTTGATGCCAACTATATCAGCGGCGGGTATTAGATTATGAATATGGACCTATATTTTCCTACTCCGGTATGGTGGGAACTCACCGACATACCTGTAGTCGACATGCTAGATTTGTGTGAACGATTTAGAACTGAAGATCCCTCCGGTAGAAAACTCAGTAATCAAGGTGGATGGCAAAGTAAAGATTTTAGACCAAGAGTACATGCTGAAATGGCCATGCTAGAAGATAAAATTCTCACGCAGGCTGAACAATGTGTGAGAGATTTTGGCTATAAAAACTGTTTTGTAGATATAGAAAATTTATGGTTTAATGTCAATGGACAAAACAATACAAACAGTGTACATACCCACGATGCCAGTTTTGTGTCGGGCGTGTTTTATCTCAAGGCAGTGCCAAGACAAGGAAATATTAATTTTTACAAAAGTTACTCACAAGATTTTATAATAGCCAGCCAGGCCACAATAGAACATTACACACCATTAAATGCTGCATGCATGACTTTTATTCCTGAAACAAAAAAATTAATAATGTTTCCAGCTTGGTTGCCACATGGTGTAGAAAGAAATGAATTAGACGCAGAAAGAATCAGCGTGTCTTTCAATGTAAAAATAATTAGGACAGACGATGATAGATATCGGCCAACGCTTACTCAACGAAACTAATCTGTTAATAGACGATAAGCCGCATTTTTTCAAATCGCTTATTTCAAATCCAACAGAATTGTTGACATGGAATGATGTTGAAGCATGCATGAACAATCCCTATCTATATAAATTTGAAATGATCGATGCACATAACAATAAGATAGACATACCAGCAAGTAGAAAAGCATGGATATGGGATAGTACGATTCAGGACAAGGGATTTTTATTTGAAAAACTACATCAAGGTGCTAGTTTAATCATAATGAATTATGGTTTTTATAATCAAAACACTATGCACCTGTTAAAAATATTTGAAACATTGTTTGAAGTCAATGCAGCCATACATGTATATGGTGGACTTACTGGATCAAAATCTTTCTGCATTCACGATGATTATCCTGCGAATTTTATTATACAGATCGAAGGAAAAACTAGATGGAAGGTGTTTCATAATAGAATTTCATATCTGTATAAAACCGGGACTATGAATAATAAATTAAATGAAGATGATTTGGATGTTGCAATTGATGTCGTTCTAGAACCAGGCGATGCATTATATCTCCCATCGAGGTCGTATCATGTGGCATATCCCGATGAAAAAAGACTATCGATTAGTATTCCTTGCTGGAATAGATTTGCTACTGATCCGCCAAACTATCGAATAGACAGAAATTTTTATAGGATTGATCATGACATTTAAACCTCTCGAAATTAAAAATGTAATTGAACCCTCGTTCCAAAACGAAATATACAAGCTATTAACTAGTATAGACTTTGACTGGCATTTTTTAGAAGATACAACTAAAGAATATGCCAACGACTCCATGACCTCCACTCCCGGCTTTGTAAATTTAGTATTTCATCCAAGTAATGATTCTAACCCACACTATGATTTTTTTAAACCACTGTTAGATGCTATATTAGAAAAATCAAATCTTAAATTGCATACTCTATTGAGAATACGAGTTGGTTTTTTGTTGAACACTAAGTATGTATTGCCAAGTATGCCCTACAAATATAACACTCCTCATAGAGATTATGATCAAGAACATTACACTGCGGTTTATTATGTAAATGAAGCAGACGGGGACACCGTAGTGTTTCACGAAATTGAAAAATCTGATCAATATAAGATTATGATGAAAAGCTCTCCCGACAAGGGCAAGGCATTGTTGTTTAACGGATGGCATTATCATGCTAGTTCGTGTCCAAAAATTTGTACAAAAAGAATAACAATTACTTTAAATTTTACTGCTGAACATGTCTAACGAATACATTAATCAACTAATGGATCAAGGAAGGACCAGCGCCGAGCTAATTCACAAGCACAATCTAAAAGATCCATTTTTATATCCGTTTTTACCTACAATGGTGATTGATGGATTCTACGAAGATCCAAAGTTAGTGAGAGACTATGCTTTAGATTTAGAATACTACAAAGGTAATCGCGGAAGTTGGCCAGGGCTACGCAGTAATTATGTTGAGAATCTCGATACTAGACTGCATGAATTACTGTACAAAAAATTGATGAGAGAATTAGTCCCGTATGGTTTTACAAGATTTGATGAACTACAATCTTCTTTTCAATTGATAAATCAAACCTACGGAGAAGGTTGGGTTCATGATGACGACCCTCATTTCACAGTAGCCGGACTAATCTATCTAAACCCAGATGCCCCAATAGGATCCGGAACGACCTTATACTGTAATCAAACAGATTTCAACGGCGAGCTTTACGGAGAAATCTTCATGAATGATGTATTAGTGGCAACTGATCAAGAAAGAGAGCAGTATTCCAAGTATCGAAAAGAACAACGGTTGCACTTTACTCCAACAACAACTATAGAAAGTGTGTTTAATCGTTGTATTATATTTGATCCTAGAACATGGCATAGTGCTAATACATTTTTTGGAATTGAAAAAAACGAAACACGTCTAACGCAGGTTTTTTTTGCAAGAGCCGTATGAGAAAAACTAATCCTACTAGAATTCCTATCAAAGTAATCGACAACTTTTTCGAATCTCCACAGCTGTGGAGATATTTTGCATTGAAACAGGAGTTTTACAATGACGACATCTCAAATTTCCCAGGACAGTATTCGAAATTATTAGGAGAGTTAGATAAAGAATTGTTTCATTCATTGGCAAGTAAACTTATTCAGCATTTACCGGGATATTCAGCCTTCCAGTTGTTAGAAACAAGTTTTAGATTAACTGATGCTTCCTATGGCCGCGGATGGATACATCACGACGACCCTAAATTTAATATAGCAGGTTTGATTTATCTGAATGATAGTCCGCCTACCGATTCGGGAACCATCATTTATTCGATACAAGAGCACACTGACAGATCCTATCAAGAATACAAATTCCAAGAATTTTCAAGTTTGCCTGAAAACAGGCATACATTTGATAGATACAAAGAAGAACAGCAGTCTCTATTTAAAAAAAATATGACTGTAGACAATGTGTTTAATAGATGTGTGTTATACAGTCCGCTGGTTTGGCACAGTGCTGATAGATTTTTTGGAAATAGCAAAGATGACTCTAGACTCACACTGAACTTTTTTGGTAGAGTTATATGATAAAAAATAATATGAGGAAGTTATGCACGATATTATAGAGATTAAAAATATTATTCCAATCGACTATCAGAATCATTTATTGACATTGATGACCGGTATGGAGTTTCCTTGGGTGTTTAATAAAAATATGGTATCGGGTGATGATTGCTTTACTGAACAAGAAAATAATATTTTAGGATTTAACCATTTCTTTTATGAAAACAGTGAAATAAAAAGTTCGTTGTTTCAAATAGTGTATCCATTGGTATTGGGCATAACCAGCCAGAATCATCCAGGGTTTAATAGACTGACCCGGATGCGGGCAAATTTGACTCTAGGCAATCAGACAAGCAAATTAGAAAATCATATGCCACATATTGATAGTTTCTTCCCTCACTGGAACGCTATTTACTATGTAAATGACAGCGACGGTGACACAGTGATTTTTAACGAAACCAATGATGCATACGATCCCGGAATCGACGATGTTACTAGAATAAAAGAAAACAAGTTTACTGTAGCAAAACGTATTACTCCCGAAAAAGGAAAAGTAGTAATTTTTCCCGGAAAGTATTATCACACGTCGAGCTTCGCCAGGAAAACAAAATATCGTTGTGTGATCAATATGAATCTAGATAAGATTGTTATATGAACACTGACTATATTTTATATCAATCTCAATCTATCGTAGATAATCAATGGACACTAATTGACGATCTGCGAGTAGCTCACGAAAATTTTAAAAAACTTTTCAACAGTATGCCAGATGCTGACAGTACAGCATACTACAAGCACTATAATATTTTTGCATTAACAGCCCCGTCGGCAGCATTTTACACAGTGTATACTGAAATGCGAAATCTGATTATAAATCAACTAGGCGACTCTGAACCTCTTTGGTTTGAAGCTTGGCTGAATAATCATGAACAAGATTCTGTTTTAGATTGGCATCATCATGATTTTGATTATCATGGATACATTTCCATCGATCCAAAAAATACTCGTACAGTGTTTGAGAATTATTCCATCGAAAACAAAGTAGGGCAAATCTATTTTGGTCCAGGTTATAGGAAACACAAGGTAGAAGTGATAGAACCTTTCCGGGGAGTTCGAACTACAATAGGATTTGATGTATTTCGATATCCCTCTAGTAAATTTGTTACATACACAGAAAAGCCTTTTATAAATTTAGGAATGATGCCATTATTATGAACAAAGATTTTCAAATCGTAAGAAATGCTGTTTCTTTAGAACTGTGTGAATTCCTAGCTCTAGAATTTACAATGATGTCAGAGGTTTGCTATCTGCTTTATCCGGGAGAGGATCTTTCAGACTTGTCAAAAAATACCTTTGCAAGATACAGTCCCTTGATGTTTGAAGCATTGAGTGTTAAGCTATTGCCAATGATTGAACAATTAACAAATCTCACGCTGTATCCCACGTATTCTTACGCTAGAATTTATTATAAAAATTCTGAATTACAAAAACATCTTGATAGACCTAGTAGCGAAGTCACAGTATCATTATGCATTACCAAAGATGCCACCAACTGGCCTTTGCACATCCAAGATTCAGAAGGACGCGATAACGAAATTTTTTTAGATGTGGGAGACATGGTCATATACAGTGGAAGAAAACACCTGCATTGGAGAACTCCGTTTACAGGGACTTCACAAATTCAAGCATTTTTACAGTATGTAGATGCCAACGGCAGTGAAGCTTGGCTTAAATGGGACACTCGACCTAAATTAGGTTTACCGTTTCCGTATGCTGGTCAGCATGTTCAAAAAGAACTGGCACAGATAGCAGAAAATGAACTTTTAAATAAGAATAAAAGTTAGTCTTATTCACGAAACGGACCAGCTACTACTCGGCCAACACCGTGTCTTGCTTCGAAAATTTGACGTGCTTCTTCTTGAGTAGCAGCTTCACAGGTATCTACTTCAATAGCCAAGGTACCTACTGGTTCAGCTTTTCGTAAAATCATCTTCCAAGTAATCATTGTAAACTCCTCTATGCTTTATTTATGCATGTTTAACCATTCTTCAACAGACGGAAACCTGCTTACTAGTTGATTATATTTATTTGAATTTTCCTGTAATGTTTTCTCAACAGGCCCTTTTAAAAATAGGTACTGTTTTTTAAGTTTTTCTATGTCAAATATAGTTAGTCCTTGTAGTACCTGTAACCATGCTGTTGACGAATATCCTCCCGCTCTTGCTTTCGCTCCTAGATCACCGTTGAAATAATGTTCCCATTGATCTAATTTAGCAGTCAGAGAATCTGGAATTCTAAATTTGTCATATGCATGGCTTTTCCAGAACTCTGTATCTCTGCGGTGTCCTCGATAATGCAAGGCTAAAAAATCTAACACATCGTCGGTGAGTGCAAAAACCCTATCATTAAATCGCTGTTTCCTAACAATGTCGTCTTTCTGGCCGGCTCGAAATAGATCCTCAAAAGCCCATAGAGACTCTATGATAACCTGTATGCCATTGGCTTCTAAAGGTTCTAAAAATCCAGCACTTAGACCTATGCCAATTACATTATTCTTCCAAGAATTTCTCATCATACCGGGGGTAAAACTGAAATTAGCTATGGGATTTATTTTGTATCCATAAAATTTTTCTGCCTCTGCTACTGCCTGATCTAACGAAATATGATCCGGGTCGTATATATAACCGTTTCCTGATCGATGACGGAGATTGATATTCCATGACCATCCATACTCCATTGCATTGGCATTGGTAGTAACACAGGGATATGGTGCATCCCACCATGCTACCACTGCTCTAGCAGGAAAAAAATTAGAGTAATCAATTATGGGTTCGTGCAATACTTTGTCTAATAATAATCTTGCAAATCCAGAACAATCAAAAAATAAATCACCGTCTATTGATCTGTTCTGATCAAACAATATTTCAGTTATGTCGCCATTGGCAGATTGAGATACTGCCTTGTATTCATCCTCGATCAATGAAATTCCTCTAGACAAGGCGATATCTTTGAAATATTTTGCAGCTGCTCTACTTTCAAAATTCCACATGGGTGCTATGGGAATTTCACTACTCGCCCCCAGTGGTACTTTATTTTGCTTGATAAAATGATAGGAATAAAATGCTTCGGCCAAAGGAATATCATAGGCCAAACATGCAGTTTCATACAGATCTTTTTCGCGATGTATTATTAAATCTTTCATTGACCCACCGAGTAAGAGTTCCGTAGAAGGTATGTATTCGATGTTATGCACAAAGTCTTCAAACCAAGGAGCATGATCAGTTACTAGAGCATGATAGAACTCAGTGCCAACTCCATTCCAATTTTTTAGCCTTCCGCCTAGTTTTGGTGTTGCATTAGTCTGCTTTATAAAATCATCGTTGTCGATACCCAAGGCTTTTAAAAAACTAACAAATGTTGTAGTGCCGCTTTCTCCGGCAATGATAGGCGGCCGCTTGGGATCTTCGATCACTGTGATGCGCCAATTTGGATGCAGTTTATTGACATACAATGCCGTAAGCCATCCAGCAGAACCTCCTCCGAGGACCACGGCTTTAAAATCTGTATTTTTGTTCATGAAATCTAGTCTTTATTATTTCTAATGCTTCTCTATGGGAATATGTTTCTAGCTTTGCACAGGCCGCAGCACATTCCTCAATGACTCTAATAGACTCCGGACTGTAGTGACTGAAATGATGATCATATGTTGATTTTATCTTTTCAGTATCAAACATACGAAGACCATGCATGACCTGCGCAAAATTCAAATATGAAAACAGCTTCATGGGATGAGTTGCAAACACTGTTAAATTTGAAAAATTTTCTTTGAAATAATCCAAATATTGTGCATTAAAATCAGTCAATGATATACCGTGTTGACACCATTTCCAAAATTCAGTATCATTTCGTTGACACATGTAATGTAGCTGTATAAAATCTATGACATTCTCACTGATGACTCGCATATAATCATTATAGATGTTAGCAGTGCGGGCATCATTTTTTTGATAAGATATCAAGTTAGGACTCAGCAACATTATCTGTTGTATGGTTGTTCCTATGCTAGAAGCTTCTAGAGGTTCAACAAAAATTCCACTAAGTCCAACCATGACACAATTTTTTACCCAAAACTTTTCAACATAACCTGCACTAAACTTTATTTTTTTTCCTATTTCTAACGGTTGATCGATTTTTAAATTTTTCTTGTAGTGTTGTTCAACTTCGTCAAATGCCTGCGTTTCGTTTATAAATGAATCGCAAAATACGTATCCGTTGCCATAACGTTGTTGAGTGGGAATGCGCCAACACCACCCGCTGCCTAACGCTGTGGCTTCTGTGTATGACGGGATCTCTTGAGTGTATTCTGTGGGAAATGCAATGGCTGAATTCATCGGCAATTGATGTTGGCAATCAATCCACTTGGCACCTAACTTACTGCCTATAACTCGTCGGAATCCGCTGCAATCGATAAAGAAATCACTAGAGAACGAGTTATTTGAAATATCTATTAATTTAGACACATTGCCTTGATCATCTAGTATGACCTGTTCTACTTCTGTATCTACGATTGTTATACCACGTTCGACGCACAGTTTGTGCAAGAATCGGTTTAGTTTATTGGTATCAAAATGATATTGTGCAACTATATCATGTAGCGGCTCTACGTGTCGACTCTGCATGGACAGAGACCATGCTGTGTCCAGTGGATCGCAATTGTCACCAATCATCCTCAGCCATGTTGTTGGCCATCCGTTGGCATCTGAATGCACGCCATACTGTTCGCTGAGACTGTGAAAATAATGAGTACCATCCCCGTGCCAATTGGTAAACTTGATGCCTATTTTAAATGTGGCATCACATTCTCTCACTAGTTCAGGTACAGTAACACCTATGTGTTGAATAAATTTTTTCCAATGTTCGGTAGATCCTTCCCCAACACCAATTATTCCAATACGGCTTGATTCTAACAGAGTGATATTCATGTTTGGATATGCCTGTTTGATAATCAGTGCAGAAATACATCCACTGGTTCCGCCTCCGACTATACATATTGAGTTTACCATTATATTTTTTCTCTAGAATTAATTGAAATATCTAATACAGAATCAGTTGCTAAATTATAGTTTATAGCCCCAGAAGGTAGGGAATTAAAACTAATAATATATCGATCAAAGTTGTCTACATGAGGAGCAGCATAGTGAAACATCCAGCTAGGAAAAATAACCAACTTTCCGGGCTCGGGGAAAATTTTTTCAGTTGG